>Ga0065714_10004136_pt1 | contig 13199 bp, 5 predicted proteins | sample MisRhiReplicate2_FD_59101 | JGI IMG/M metagenome (GOLD analysis project Ga0065714, IMG submission 59101) | Miscanthus rhizosphere microbial communities from Kellogg Biological Station, MSU, sample Rhizosphere Soil Replicate 2: eDNA_1 v2... | ecosystem: Host-associated > Plants > Roots >... | reverse complement strand
GCTTTTAGTCAGGGATGGGGTGGTCAGATTACCATGCGCCTTAATCCTAATAATAGTTTAACTAAAAACGTTGAATTGATAAGCCAGGTAACCAAACAAATCAATCCTGCTTATCCCCTTGATTTGAAGTTTGTTAATGACCTGTATGCTAAAAAGCTTCAGGGTGAAAGGATTCTTGGTATCTTATCTAACCTATTTGGTGGGTTGGCCATATTCATATCCTGTTTAGGATTGTTTGGTCTGGCGGCTTATAGTGCAGAGCAGCGTACTAAAGAATTTGGCGTGCGTAAAGTCCTTGGTGCTTCGGTAGCCAGTATTATGCAGTTGCTTTCTGTGTCATTTATGAAAATGATTTTGATAGCGATGGTAATTGGTGTGCCTGCTGCCTATTATCTGATGAATAACTGGTTAGGGCATTTTGAGTTCCGCACCACAATTTCCTGGTGGATCATAGCTCTTGCAATATCCGGTACAACTGCAGTCGCCTTTTTAACTGTAAGCTTTCAAGCCTATAAAGCTGCAAAAGCAAATCCCGTTGACGCGTTAAAATACGAATAACCTAAACCTGCTCTAAGATGTTTAAACTGAATTTGAAAATCACGTTGCGAAACCTTTGGAAAAACAAAGGCTTTACACTTATAAATATCGGAGGCTTGGGTATTGGGCTGGCTAGTTGCATGATCCTATTGCTTTATGTTGCCTATGAGTGGGGGTATGATAAGCAATTCTCGAATTACGATAAAACGTATGTAGTTTATCAAAATGCGGCTGCAAACGGTAAAGTTTTTAGCTGGGCCTGGACACCTAATGTTATGGCTCAAGAGGTAGCCGCAAAAATTCCAGGTGTTAAATATGCGTCGCATTCTACTTATCCAGGTGGGAAACTAATTAGCGTTGGAGATCATAAGCTAAACAGCAGAGCTGTTTTTGCAGACCCATCATTTATCAAAATCTTAGATTATAAATTCATTAAGGGTAATCCTGATGAAGCATTAAAAGGGGTTAATACCATTATTCTTACAAAGTCTTTTGCCAAAAAGTTATTTGGTAACGATGATCCAATAAATAAGACATTAAAGCTTGAAAATCAAGATGTATTAAAGGTTGAGGCTATCATTGAAGATGTGCCGGCCAATAATAGCATTACTTTTGAGTGTATCATGCCCTGGGCACTGTTTGAAAAAAGGGAGCCCTGGGCGAAAGGTGCTAATTGGGGGAGTAATATGTGTTTAACCCTTGTTCAATTAACCGATACTAAGTTTTTTTCTGAATCAAATGCCTCGATGAAAGGTATTTATAAGCGAAATCAAAAAGGTAATGGTGCCGAGGCATTATTACACCCATTAACTAAATGGAATTTGTATAGTGATTTTGAAAATGGAAAGTCTGTTGGAGGTAAAATCGAGCAACTTAGGATATTCTTAATGCTTGCCTTTTGTATTTTGCTGATTGCCTGCGTAAACTTCATGAATTTATCTACTGCCCGTTCTGAGCGCAGGGCAAAAGAAGTGGGTATCCGCAAGGCAATTGGCTCAACCCGTAAATCGTTAATCGGCCAATTTTTATTGGAATCTCTATTTGTAACTTTTCTTTCGGCAGTTTTGGCTTTTATTCTGGTCGAGGTTAGTTTGCCATACTTTAACAACTTGCTAAATCTTCAATTGCAAATCGATTACCGTAATACTAATTTCTGGCTTACACTTCTTGCCTTAATGATTTTTACAGGGTTTATTGCAGGAAGTTACCCAGCGCTTTATTTGTCTTCTTTTGAGCCAATTAGAGTGTTGAAAGGTTCTAAAATCAAAACAGACTCCTCTGTTTCTATCCGGAAAGTCCTGGTGGTTGTTCAATTTGGTTTTGCTGCCTGCCTGATTATTTGTACCACAATAATTTATCAACAGCTTAGGTATGTGAAAAATAAACCGATTGGTTATGATAAGTCTAACCTTGTTCAAATTTCAGTGCAGGGTAAAATGGCTGAAAACAGTAAGTTGGAGCTGTTAAAAACTCAACTTTTAAAATCTGGTGCAGCATCTCATGTTACTTTTTTCAGTCGAGACATTACTGAAAATGGTAACAATACTACAGATGTATCATGGGAGGGGAAAAGTCCGGGTGAATCTATTTTATTTAATAACAGAGCGATCGGTAGTGATTTTATTAAAACTATTGGAACGGAATTAGTTGGAGGGAGAGAGTTTTCATCAATCAATAGAAATGATAGCACCAGTGTAATGTTAAATGAGGCTGCGGTAAAAATGATGAGACTTAAAAATCCTGTTGGAGCCATAATATCGTTTGGAGATACTAGAGTTGTAAATGTTGGTGTTGTAAAAGATTTTGTAGTAGAAAGTGCTTATCAAAAGGTTGCTCCAATGATATTTTACCCAAGTTATTTGGAAGGTCCGGCAGTTATTATTGCTCGCTTAAATCCTAATCAAAATATTGGATCATCATTAAATAAAATTGATGAATTGGTTAAAGGGATTGAACCCAATTATCCTGTAAATAGAAAATTTGTAGATGAATCATTTGAAGCTAAATTTCAAAACGAAAAGCTTTTAGGTACGCTGTCAAATTGGTTTGGTGGTTTTGCCATCTTTATATCTTGCTTAGGCTTGCTTGGATTAGCCTTGTTTATGGCAGAGCAGCGTAAAAAGGAAATCAGTATTCGCAAGGTTTTGGGAGCAAGTACAGGAAATATCCTCGCCTTATTAAATAGAGATTTTATAAAACTGGTTGTCATTGCAAATTTAATTGCTTTTCCGGTAGCCTATGTCATTATTAATAAATGGCTTTCTGCTTTCGAATATCGTGTTTCCATATCTTTTTTACCTTTTGCTTTGGCTGGTTGCATCTCCATCATAATTGCGGTTTTAACGGTAAGTATACAATCGGTGAAAGTAGCAAAAGCCAATCCTGTAGATGCATTGAAGTACGAATAACCTTAAACTCAATCAAAATGTTTAAACTGAACTTAAAAATTGCATTGCGAAACCTTTGGAAAAACAAGGTTTATACATTGATTAATGTGGGGGGGCTGGCAATTGGTTTGGCCAGTTGTATGTTATTGCTAATGTACATTGCTTACGAGTGGGGCTATGACAGGCAGTTTAGTAATTACGAGAAGATCTATATGGTTTATAACAATATGGATGCTAATGGGAAAATTACAACCTGGCCTACAACGCCCACACCCATGGCCAAAGAAATAAGGGATAAAATCCAAGGAGTAGAATACGCAGCACATTCCAGCTTTCCGGAAAATCAACTGATCAGTTATGGCCCAAACAGCTTTAAAAAAAATGCCTTATTTGCAGAGCCATCCTTTTTAAAGATATTGGATTATAAGTTTATCAGAGGTAATGCTGCTAATGCTTTGCAGCAGGTAAATACCGTGATCCTGACAGAGACCTTGGCAAAAAATCTATTCGGTAATGAGGATCCGATCAATAAAATAGTAAAAATAGGAAATACAGAAGGGCTAAAAGTAGAAGCGGTAATTAAAGATATTCCTCAAAGCAGTAGCTTCCGATTTGATTATTTATTGCCTTGGGCCTTATTGGAAAAGTTCGACCCTACGCGTAAAGAATTGAATTGGAAAGGCAACAATAGTTTAACGCTCCTCCAGTTAAAGGATAATCATTTTTATGATCAGGTTAGTCATCAAATGAAAGGTATCTATAAGCGCAATAGAAAAATTTCGGCTAGTGAAGCGTTATTGCAACCATTGTCTAAGGTACATTTATATGATAAATTTGAGAATGGTAAATCTGTGGGCGGTAAAATTGACCAACTCCGGATCTTCTTTATTTTGGCCATTTGTATCTTGCTAATTGCTTGTGTAAATTTTATGAATCTTTCCACGGCAAGATCTGAAAAAAGAGCAAAGGAAGTAGGGGTACGCAAAGCAATAGGCTCGTCGAGGAAATCTCTTGTCAGCCAGTTTATATTGGAGTCGATGCTAATGGCTTTTATTGGGATGCTGGTTGCATTTGCACTTATGGAACTGACTTTGCCTTATTTTAATGGCTTGCTTAATATTGATCTTATGATCGGTTATCACGACTGGAGATTTTGGTGTGCATTAATAGGTTTGTCACTGTTAACCGGCTTTATTGCGGGAAGCTACCCTGCATTTTATCTATCATCTTTTGAACCTGTTAAGGTTTTAAAAGGGTTCGGCATAGCTGGTAATTCCTCACTTTCCATTCGCAAGATATTGGTGGTCTTTCAGTTTGTATTTGCCATTTGTGTGATCATCTGTACTTCAGTAATCTATCAGCAGTTAAATTACATTAAAAACAAGCCCATTGGATATAATAAAACAGGATTAGTCGAAATTCCGATACAGGGAAACCTTCGTACAGAATCTCAGCTAACGCTAGTTAGGGATCAGCTCCTTAAATCAGGGGCCGTTACTGAGGTAACCTATTTTAGTAAACCGCTTAATGGAGGTGGAAATAATAGCAGTAGTTTTAATTGGCCAGGTAAAAACCCAAATGATGTATTTTTATTCAATTACGGGAGTTCAGGTTATAATTTCACGAAAACGATTGGTGCCGAAATATTATCAGGTAGAGATTTTTCTCCTCAGTTTACAGATTCAGCAACTATAATAGTGAATGAAGCAGCTGTAAAGACGATGGGATTAAAACAGGCCGTGGGTACAGTGATTAAAAAAGGTGATATTCCCTATACAATTGTTGGGGTGATGAAAGATTATGTATCAGAATCACCTTATAAAAATGCTAATCCTACAGTGATGTTTTATCAGATGGGGGAGGTAAGTTCTATTATTGCCCGTATAAACCCTGATCAAAATATCAGTACCTCAATTGAACAAATTGATCGAATCTTCAAAAAGATAAACCCAGATTTTCCCGTGGATAGTAGATTTGTGAATGATGATTTTGAACAGAAGTTTCAGAATGAAAAACTCCTTGGCACATTATCCAATTGGTTTGGTGGTTTTGCCATCTTCATTTCTTGTCTTGGCCTGTTGGGGCTTGCCTTATTTATGGCTGAGCAGCGTAAAAAAGAAATCAGCATTCGTAAAGTTTTGGGTGCAAGCACAGCAAATATTTTAACATTGCTCAACAAAGATTTTGTTAAGCTGGTATGCATTGCCAATCTGGTCGCTTTTCCNCTGGCTTACATTCTCATCAATAAATGGTTATCTGCATACGAATTTAGAGTGAGTATTTCGGCTTNACCATTTGTAATAGCAGCTGGAATATCGTTAATTATAGCAATANTAACGGTAAGCNNACAATCTGTAAAAGTGGTAAAAGCCAATCCTGTAGATGCCTTGAAATATGAGTAGTTAAGTATTGTTCATTATTGTACGAGTCCTGTCCGATAATGAACATGTAATCCTTGTTTTTTAATGTTAATTAGTTGATTTTTAGTTGTATGTGTTGTTTTTTTAATTTGGCATACGATTAGCAACCAGAAACAAAATCGTGGTGCAATGTTCAAACTGAATTTAAAAATCGCCTTGCGGAATCTTTGGAAACATAAGGCTTATACATTTATAAACATTACCGGACTTGCCATTGGTATGGCCAGTTGCATCCTGATATTTATTTTTATAAGATATCAGCTTAGTTTTGATGATCAGTTTGTAAATAAAGATCGTATATATCGTGTGGTCAGTAATTGGGAAAGTAAAGGGAATGTAGATGCCTCTCAGGGAGTACCGGTTCCGCTTTCAAAGGCCATACATAATGATATGCCTCAATTTGAAAAGGTGGCTGCGATTCAAAGTACAGGAGGGGTAGTTTTGGTTCATGATGAGACAGGGAGAACCACATTTAAGGAAGACACGCGAGTGTTTTACACTCAGCCAGAATTCTTTGATATTTTCGACTTAACATGGCTTGCAGGAGTACCGAATGAAGCTTTGTCGCAACCAAATACAGTTGTGCTGTCTCAAGATAAGGCAACAAAATACTTTGGAGACTGGCGAAAAGCTATGGGCAAAACCATCCGTTTCAGAAACCAAATGGATTTAAAAGTAACTGGAATATTTAAAGAAATACCTGAAAATAGTACCCTCTCTTTAAATGTCCTTGCCAGTTATGCCAACTATCCTTATAAAGATAGTGATAACTGGGGCTCGGTAGCTTCAAGTTCAGAGTGTTATCTGCTGTTAAAAAAAGGAGTTGACATAAGCTCGCTAGATGGTGCTCTAGCTCAGTTTAATAAAAAATATTATAAGAACGACACAGATGGAAACCGTCAGTTCCATACATTTCAAGCCCTAAAGGATATCCATCAAAATGCCCGTTATGGAAACTTCTCGGGCAAAAATATGGAGAAAAAAGAACTGTATAGCTTGTCAATTATTGGCGCATTTTTACTCCTTACAGCCTGTATTAATTTTATAAATCTGGCTACTGCCCAAGCGGTAAGCAGATCAAAGGAAGTAGGCATTAGAAAGGTAATGGGCAGTAGACGTAAGCAGTTAGTGATGCAGTTTTTGGGAGAAACACTAACCATCAGTATCATCTCGGTATTAATAGCCTGTGTACTTACTGAATTCGCCTTGCCTTATCTGCAGAATCTTTTTAATGAGCAGATCTCGTTCAGCATGTTCGAACACCCGGTAATCTTTGTCTTTTTAATCGTACTGGTTCTTGTGGTAAGTTTCCTTGCCGGCTTTTATCCATCATTAATCATGTCGGGCTTTAGCCCTGCGCTTGCCATCAAGAATAAAATGACTGCAAGTAATGCAGGTGGTTTGGGCTTACGCAAAATATTGGTGGTAGTTCAGTTTACCATCACCATAATCCTCATCATTTCCACCCTGGTAGTATTAAAACAAATGAACTACATGCGGCAGCAGCCACTTGGATTTAATCCCGATGCAGTAGCTGTGGTAGGAATGCCGGCTGATAGCTTAAGCCAGCTTAAATACAATAGCTTAAAAGAACGGTTGCTGAATATTCCAGGTATCACCAGTCTAGCTTTTTGCGATGTACCTCCTTCGTCAAATAATATTGCAGAAAGTAGTTTTTCCCTCAATGGCATCAAAGTCAAAGATTTTCAAGTTAGAAAGATGCATGGAGATATTGACTACTTTAAGACTTTTGATTTAAAGTTAATTGCCGGTAAACTACCCTACAAAAGCGACACTACAAATGGGTATATCGTCAATCAGACGTTTTTAAAGATGTCAAATNTTAAAACTCCTGAACAGGCATTAGGCAANGTGTTGGAAGTAAATGGTAACAAGTTTCCAATAGTTGGCGTGGTTAAAGATTTTAACGATAAATCACTTCATCAGGCAATTTCACCAATTGTCATTTCATCTCAAAAAAATGAATATTACAATATGGCCATCAAAATGGATAGTAAAGAAATGATGACCGCAATGAAACAGGTTGATAAGATTTGGAATGAACTTTATCCTAATGATGTGTATCACTCTGTGATTTTAAATGATGATCTCAATGATTATTACAATACCGAACGTGTTATGGGGATATTGTTTAAAGTTTTTTCTGGTGTAATTATCTTCATTTCTTTCATTGGTCTTTTCGGTCTGATCTCGTTTGTGGCATCTCAGCGTACCCGGGAAGTGGCCATTCGTAAAGTATTGGGCGCATCTAATTATGAATTGGTAAGGATGCTGAATGGATCCTTTCTGTTGATGGTTTTTTTAGCCAATCTGGTCGCATGGCCTGTAGCTTATATATTTGTTAGCAAATGGTTAAGCGAGTTTGCCTACAGGATACCACTTAGCATTTGGCCATTTGCAATAGCGATGGTTATTTCAATGACAATAACATTTATTACTGTCAGTTTACGCTCCTACAGAGCTGCGCGAACCAATCCAATTGATGCCTTAAAATACGAGTAGAATTAAAATATTTAAAAACATAACCTCATGATAGAATTAAAAAATATAGAGAAATATTACGCTAACAAAGGAGTGAAAAGTTACATCCTTCGTCATGTAACTACCAGCATAAAACAAGGCGAGTTTGTTTCCATAATGGGACCGTCAGGCGCAGGTAAATCTACTTTATTAAATATACTGGGGATGCTTGAAGAGCCTACCTACGGACAATATGAGTTTATGGGCGAAGATGTAGTTTCATTAAACGAACGCAAGCGCATAGAGTTGTACCGCAACCATATCGGCTTTGTGTTTCAGGCTTATCATTTAATTGATGAAATGACGGTAGCTGAAAATATTGAGGCTCCTTTGCTATATAAGAAAGTTCCGGGTTCTGAACGTAAAAGTCGTGTAGCTGATATGTTGGATAGGTTCAATATGGTAGCTAAAAGTGATCTTTTCCCTAATCAGTTATCGGGTGGTCAGCAACAATTGGTAGGTATTGCGCGTGCTTTGGTGGCACAGCCGTCTATCATTTTAGCTGATGAGCCTACAGGGAATTTACAGTCTGCGCAGGCATTGCAAATTATGGAACTGTTTAAAAAACTAAATGAAGAGGAGGGGATTACCATTGTGCAGGTTACCCATTCTGAAGTTAACGCTGGCTATGGTAGCCGTATCCTGCATTTATTGGATGGGGTTATTAAGGAAGATGTTACCGTTCAGCAAACTGTTTAAGGTGAACGGGTAAGCCATGTTCAGACTCAATATCAAGATAGCCTTTCGCAACCTGGTTAAAAACAGGGTTTATACCGCAATTAATATTTGTGGGTTAGGCCTTGGATTAGCTGGATTTATTTTTATTCTGCTATTTATCAATTATGAGAAGAGCTATGATACCTGGGACAAAGAACTGGGTAACGTTTACCAGGTTCAGGAACTGGATCTGTTTTCTTTAAAGGAAGGAAAAGCAGANTGGTGGGGGGAGTCTGATGGGCGATTAAAGGAAATGATAAAGACCAGTTTACCTAATGTAGCAGCAGTGACTCATGTCTTTGAAACCAAACAGGAGGAAGCGATTGTTATCGACAATAAAGAACCTTTTTTTATAAATAATATACACAGAACAGATAGCGCATTCTTTTCGGTTTTTCCATATAAGTTCATCTATGGGAATCCAGCTGCGGCATTTAAGAACCTCAATGATATGGTAGTCACTGAGGAATTTGCAAAGAAATATTTTGGGAATATCAATCCTGTTGGCAAAGTGGTAAAACTAATGCCTCAGTCAAGAACCGGGCCTTATACCATTACTGGAGTCATTGCAAAACCTGAAACTCCAGGTACTTTTGATCTTAGTATTGTTATTCAGTCTATTCCCATTAAGCTCGGTGATCAGTTTCTTGATTTCAGACCCACTTACGTGAAATTTGGTGGAAAACAAAATGAGGAAGAGACTAGTCAGTCACTTCAAAAAGTCTATGAGCCCTTCCGGGCTGCGATGCTCAAAAAATGGAAGTGGTCGCCTTCAGAGTATCTGAAAAATGGAAATAAACCTGCCGTACGATTCAAATCTTTTTATAGTGTACATCAACAGCCATTGCACCAGGAAGATTGGTTTACACAGTTAAAACCGATCATCCTGCTGTCTTCTCTTTTATTAGTAATATCCATCATCAATTTTATCAATATGTTCACCGCCCAGGCTGTTTCCCGGGCAAAGGAAGTGGGCATCAGAAAAGTAACTGGTGCAAGCAGGGCGTCACTAATCAAGCAATTTCTTTTGGAAACGGCCCTGCAGTGTTTCTGTGCGCTGATATTTGCGGTTATTCTCCTGGAGTTGTTCCTTCCTTATTTAAATGAACAATTTTCACTTTCGTTGTCAATAATCAACAGCTACAACTTTGGACTTGTTGTTTTACAGCTCATTAGTCTGGTGCTTTTGATCACTTTACTGGCCGGAATTTACCCAGCAGTCTTTCTTTCTTCCTATCATCCTCATCATGTGTTGAAAGGTAATTTTGCTCAGGGACAGAAGGGGTCGAAATTAAGAGTAGGGCTGGTTGGGATACAATTTGTTATTGCAGTAGGCTTTTTTATTGGAATCATGATCATTTCCAGTCAGATCAAATACATGGAATCAAGAGATCCGGGNTTTGATCCCACAGGGGTTATTTATGTCGATGATCCTTTGGGTAAAGTGCTTTCTGAACATGCAAGAAATATNGATGGCNTAAAATATATTGGCGCAAACAATGGGAATGTACACCGACATCCGAATGTAACCGCAANTTATAAGTACAACAATGAGGTGAAAGANCTGGCAACAGTATTTGTAAATTTAGAAGGATTGCAGGTTGTAGGGGCAAAATTGCTTAACGGAAGGTTCTTTGATAAAGCGCACAAGCAAGATACTACAAGTGCTGTTATTTTAAATGAGAGTCTTGAAAAACTATATGGTGGCAATATGCTTGGTAAATATATTACTTATAACAATGATAGTGTAACAGTACAAGTGATCGGTATTATTAAAGATATACAGGTTTCTGGATTTGATAAGTCCTCGCCTCCCACGATCTATACTGCCTCTAAATTTAATGCTACCTATTATCCAAATAATGGATTTTCCAATCTCATTAGGTACGATCAGCGCAAAGAAAAGCAAGTAATAGCTGAACTCAATAAAGTATGGAAAGAGGTGTCTCCGGAATATCCTTTGAACTTTTCTTTTCTTGAACATGACTTTAAGAAATTGTTTATCTCTCATGAACGTTTCAAACAGATGGTCAAGCTTTTTTCTTTGCTTTCCATTTCGCTTTCCATGATCGGATTGTTTTCACTGGCAGCATTCATGACTCGTCAGCGAACTAAGGAGATTGCCATCAGGAAGGTATTGGGAGCAGATGATAAGGATATATTTTTTCTGCTCAATAAGGGCTATTTATGGCTGATACTAGGTGCTAATGTTGCCGCCTGGCCATTAATATACATTGCAGCGCAGCATTGGTTGTTGGGCTTCGCATACCGGATTGAAATGCCTGTTTTGCCGTTTTTAATAGCATTTNTCGTCTCTATTCTTGTCACGGCCCTTACGGTAAGTGTTCAGGTAAAGAATGCAGTCGAAGCCAATCCAGTTAACGCATTGAAATATGAATAATTAACGCTACATCATGTTTAAACTCAATCTTAAAATAGCCTTTCGCAACCTGGTTAAAAACAGGGTATATACTGCAATTAATATTGGTGGACTGGCNCTTGGACTCACCGGTTTTGTACTCTTGTTGTTATTTATTAACCATGAAAATAGTTATGACAAATGGAATCCGAAACTGGAAAATGTTTATCAGATCAGAGAATTTCACAATCTTTCCACTCCTGATAATAAGCCGCATTGGCAGGAGCTTAACAATTCCCGAAATGCAGCAATGCTGAAAAAAAGCATCCCTCAGTTTAAATATGTTACTAAGATAGATAATGATTGGGGGGATGTTCTTTCCATAAAAACCGGGCTTGCCGACCCTTTAGTATTAAAGGGGTTTGTTAATGCTGATTCTCTATTCTTTAAGGTATTTCCTTATCAGTTTCTGCAGGGCAACAAAAATAATGCATTGCAATCTCCTAATTCAGTAGTTCTGAAGCGTAGTGCTGCAAAGTTGTTGTTTGGCAGTGATGAGGCTTTAGGTAAAACCCTGAATGTATTTAGGTGGAAGGGTGATTCCGGTGTAACTTATACTGTAACAGGTGTGGTTGAAGATCCCTCGGCTCCAGAAAGCCTTAAGTTTAATGCAATCCTGCATGACGGAGAAAGAGAAAAAGACCCTGAGAATTTGAATGTCACTACCTCTTGTAAAATATACGGTTTGGTAAATACGGCAATAGATACCAATGCACTAAATAAAACCATTAACAGCGCTCATTTTGATTATAAAAATAAGCTCTATGCTGAAACAAAAAATAAAGCTGTTTCTAAAAATCCGGGCGCTCCAAGTTTAAAAATTATTCCTTTAAAGGATGTACATAGTGATCCTCCCTTTGCAAAAAACTGGGTGGATAAAGTTAAGCCTGTAGTCGCACTATCTATATTTTTACTGCTGATATCTGTCATCAATTTTATTAATCTTGCTACTGCTCAATCTGTGCAAAGAGCCAGAGAAGTTGGTGTTAAAAAGGTGTTGGGAACAAGCAAGAAACAGCTTGTATGGCAGTTTCTTTTTGAAGCGGCTATTCAAAGTTTGTTTGCATTATTTATAAGTATTGCGCTTGTTGAACTGTTACTGCCCGCCTTTAGCACTAATTTTGATGCGCAGCTTAGCTTTTGGCACAATACAAAGCTAGTATCCATAGTATTCCAGCTATTGGCTGTATTTATTATAGTTACGCTGTTGGCTGGTTTGTACCCTGCTGCTGTACTGTCTAACTATAATCCTATTGCTGTATTAAAAGGAAATTATGAGCATAGTTTTAAAGGTATTGCTTTAAGAAACGGATTAGTTATCGTCCAATTTGCAATTGCGGCAACATTTATAATCTCTATTGGTGTAATGCAATCTCAAACAAATTTCTTAGTAAACAAGGATCTTGGTTTTGATCGTTCCCATCTCATCAATATATCAACCAATTATGATGACCGGTTTGCTGAAAGGATAAAAAAAATACCAGGAGTGCAATATGTAGCCACTACGACCCAGGTAATGGGCAATACGTTTAACGTTTCTGAAAAAGTAGTGTATAAAAGTAACACCTTTGATTTCAATACTGTAACAGTTACCATGGAAACCTTGCCGGCTTTGGGTGTACGTCTGGTTAGTGGTAGACTGTTCTCTAAAGAGTATAAGCAGGATACAGTTAACACTGTTGTTTTAAATCAATCAGCAGCAAAATTACTTGGTGAAAATATTGTTGGACAAGACTATGATGTGCTAGACGAAAAGAAAAAATATACTTTTCGCATCGTCGGAGTGATCAAAGATTATCATAATGAAGGTTTTGACAAGACTGTTTTACCTACAATTTATAAGGTTACTCATTTGGGTGGGATGTCTACTACCAATAATCTTATAGTCCGTTTCGATACGGATAATTACCAGCATATGGTCGAGTCAATAAGACTGGAGTGGATGAAGATTTACCCTGAATTTCCAATGATATACACCTCAGGGGAAAGTGCTTTTCAAGCGCAGATACTTTCAGACAAACGTTTCATGGAAATGATCACGCTTTTTAGTGCCTTTTCAATATTACTTTCTTTGCTTGGTTTATTCGCTTTATCAGCATTCGTTTCAAAACGAAGAACAAAAGAAATTGCGGTTCGTAAAGTGCTGGGAGCTTCTAATTTGCAAATCATCAATATGCT
>Ga0065714_10005304_pt1 | contig 13203 bp, 10 predicted proteins | sample MisRhiReplicate2_FD_59101 | JGI IMG/M metagenome (GOLD analysis project Ga0065714, IMG submission 59101) | Miscanthus rhizosphere microbial communities from Kellogg Biological Station, MSU, sample Rhizosphere Soil Replicate 2: eDNA_1 v2... | ecosystem: Host-associated > Plants > Roots >... | reverse complement strand
GATAATTGCCAAATATTTCAATTTTCCGGAAGAAGTTACGGGAGCCTGGCTCGGAGGAAGTATTGACACTTCGGGCGCTGTTGTGGCATCCGGAACTTTGGTAGGCGAAACAGCTCTAAAAATTAGCACCATTGTCAAGTTTTCTCAAAATGTATTNTTAGGATTAGCCGCTTTTGCAATTTCTGTTTATTGGACATATACGCATAATAATTCGAAGGAAGCCAAAACATCAAAACCTACANTAAAAGTAATTTGGGANCGTTTTCCAAAGTTTGTAATTGGTTTTATTCTGGCTTCAATNGTATTTTCTTTTTTCCTTACTTCTGAAGTTCGGGACGGGGTAAAAGACAGTTTAAAAAATTTACAGGGAATCTGGTTTGCATTGGCTTTTACCAGTATTGGTTTAGAAACCAATTTTAAAGATCTCTTTCAAAATAATAGTAAAAAACCGCTATACGCTTTTCTAATTGCACAATTATTCAATGTTCTTGTCACACTACTAATAGCTTTTTTACTTTTTAGCAAATAATTCGATTACCACTATAAGTCTGAATATCGACTTATTAAATTTAAAATAAAATGAAAAAATTATCTATTACATTCAGTCTTTTTCTTTCTTCAGTTATGCTGATTCAGGCGCAAAACAAAACGACCTCAACTGCTTCAAAACCTAATATTATCCTGATCATGGTGGATGATATGGGCTATTCCGATTTAGGAAATTACGGATCTGAAATTAAAACACCCAATCTCGATAAATTAGCCGGCGAAGGTTTACGCTTACGCGAATTTTACAATAATTCGATTTGTGCACCAACACGCGCTTCCCTCCTAACCGGACAATACCAGCACAAAGCCGGAGTAGGATTTTTTGATGTCAATTTAGGATTGCCGGCTTATCAGGGTTATCTGAACAAAGAATCTCTGACTTTAGGTGAAGTTTTCCGTTCTGGCGGATATAGTACTTTACTTTCCGGAAAATGGCACGTTGGTTCCGAAGATCAGGCGCAATGGCCGAATCAAAGGGGTTTTGATAAATTTTATGGTATTTTAAAAGGCGCATCGAATTATTTTGATACCAAAGGTTTGCCTTTCGGTAAAACACCTTATCCGGTAAAATTGATTCGAAATAATGAAGAACTGCACCCAAAAGATGATTCGTATTATTTTACAGATGAAATCGGTAATAACGCAGTCACTTTTTTAGACGAACAAAACAAAGAAAATAAACCTTTCTTTTTATATCTCGCTTTTACAGCACCGCACTGGCCGTTGCAGGCAAAACCGGTTGACATAGCCAAATACAAAGGAAAATTTGATGAAGGCTGGGATATTTTAAGAGAAAAAAGAATTGAGAAACTAAAAGCAAATGGTATTTTACCCGCTGACCAAACCGTATCACCAAGAGATCCAGAAGTGCCGGAATGGAGCAAACTGACGTATGACGAAAAGCAATTCTGGAAAGCAAAAATGGAAGTTTATGCAGCAATGGTTGACAATATGGATCAAAACGTGGGGAAAGTTCTGGAGAAATTAAAAGCACTTAAAAAAGATAAAAACACACTGATAATCTTCATTTCAGACAATGGTGCTCAGGGAGGATTTAATACTTACAATCCGCTTGGAAGAGGTTTAGTACGAAATGACGGACCTGTAGGAACTTCAGGATCATTTGATTATCAGGANCAAAACTGGGCTTATTTATCGAATACACCACTTCAGCAATATAAGAATAATATGCACGAAGGCGGTTTTAGTTCCCCTTTTATTGCCTGGTTTCCATCNAAAATAAAAGCAGGCCGAATCGACAAAGGAACCGGACATATTATTGACCTTGCTCCNACTTTTTATGAATTGGCCGGAATTGAATATCCCAAAACATATAATGGTGTGACAACAAACCCTTTGGTTGGAAGCAGTTTGTTGCCTGTTTTATTTAATAATGTTTCGCAGGTCGATAGAGGCGCGCCATTATTTTGGGAAAGAGCAGGAAACAGAGCGGTTCGCGACGGAAAGTGGAAATTAGTTTCGACTTATCCTTCTTATGAATGGGAACTTTATAATATTGAAACTGACCGTGGCGAAACTACAAATGTCGCACAACAAAATCCGGGAATTGTAAACAAACTTTCTGCTTCTTATTTTGAATGGGCAGACCGAACCGGAGTTGTAGAATACAGNAAATTTAAACTAAAACCGGAAGTAATGCCNGGCGGAGCNTTGTTGAAAAAATAAGTTTAGAGATAAATTTCAAAGACAAATTTATTCCGTTTTAAAATATCAAAAATATCAAACATGAAATACCAAAACATTTTAGAGACGATTGGAAACACGCCTCACATTAGATTAAACAAGCTCTTTAAATCGCATGAAGTCTGGATTAAGCTCGAAAAATCAAATCCGGGATCNAGCATCAAGGACCGAATTGCATTGGCAATGATTGAAGACGCGGAGCAAAAAGGGCTTATTAACCAGGATACTNTTATTATAGAACCAACATCAGGAAATACCGGAATCGGACTTTCATTGGTTGCAGCTGTTAAAGGTTACAAAGTTATAGTGGTCATGCCGGAATCGATGAGTATCGAACGCAGAAGAATTTTAAACGCATATGGTGCCGAATTCGTTTTAACTCCAAGAGAAAAAGGAACTTCGGGAGCAGTTGAAAGAGCAAAAGAATTAGCCGCAACAATTAAAAACTCGTTTTTACCATCTCAGTTTACGAATAAAGCCAATGTCGAAATTCACGAAAAAACAACGGCTTTAGAAATTCTGGCCGATTTTCCGGATGGAATCGATTATCTGATAACGGGTGTTGGAACTGGCGGACATATTACCGGAGTCTCCAAAATTCTAAAACAGCATTTCCCAAACTTAAAAACCTTTGCCGTTGAACCAGCATTGTCACCTGTTTTAAGCGGTGGTTTACCGGCACCACATCCGTTTCAGGGAATTGGTGCAGGATTTATTCCGGAAGTTTTTAANCGCGAATATGTCGATCAGATCATAACGGTTGACAAAAATGAGTCCTATAACTTCACAAAAAGAATTGCAAAAGAAGAAGGGATATTTGCCGGAATTTCAACTGGAGCTGCTCTTTCTGCAATTGCCAAAAAATTAAAAGATATTCCGGAAAATGCCGTGATTCTGACTTTTAATTATGACACAGGAGAAAGATATTTATCTGTAGATGAACTATTTGACTAAATATTAAGATTTGTTTGTCCTTCACTGGCTTTTAAAATATCACAGAGTACTTCTACTTTTATAAAAGCGATATGGGAGAATTAAAAAAAGAGGAGTTTATTTCTTTATCAACTCAAAATAATAATTACTTTTTTTGATATTTTAAGTAATTATACCAAAAGCGATTGCTTGTATTAGCAATCGCTTTTTAGTTTTTTATGGTAAGTAGAAATTGAAAATTAATTACGATGCCATCGCAATTTGTCTGGATGCAGCTGGCATAGATAATGTAAACGGATCTGAAAAGCCAGAAAAAAAAGTGTCCAATATTTCCTGAAAAACAGGATGTGCATTTTCAGCCTGAGAAAAAAGTGTCATAGAAGAACGCAATTTTCTGGCTCCCAATTCTCCAAGTATAGACTCAATAGATCTTGTTTTATAATCTAATAAAAGCTGCGAGATCTCAATCAAATGTTTTGATAATATGGGATGATTAAGAAACTCTTCTGCTTCTGTAAGACCATTAAGAGCATAATAGTTAGCAATGGTGCTTTTTCCTAAACCTTTTATTTGAGGAAAAATAAACCACATCCAGTGGGTTTCTTTTTTTCCTTTTTTAATTTCAGATAAAGCAGTAAGGTAAAGTTTGTTTTGTGCGTCTAAAAAACGTGTTATATCAGTATTTGAATAAGCCATTTGTGAAATTGAATTTAAGTTTATAATTCAGTTTTTGGTTGTCTTTTATCTCTTCTGAAATGATTTAAAAAATTATTTTTTTTCTTTTCTTTTCAGACATCCAAAACTACTTAGCATACTGATTTAAAAATTATATAATTATTTTCACTTGTTACATAATTTTACTCCTATAAAAAAAGCTGCAAGAAGATCTTACAGCTTTTGTTTATAATAGAAATAGATTTAATCTCTAAAATCATTCAGTGATTTTTCGATAATTTCAAGACATTCCTGAATTTGGGCTTCTGTCATTACCAATGGCGGTGCCAATCTGATTTTATTTCCGTGCGTTGGTTTTGCTAATAATCCGTTGTCTCTGAATCGCAGACAAATTTCCCAAGCCAGATCAGAATCTTCTCCGCAATTGATTACAATAGCATTCAATAAACCTTTTCCGCGAACCAGTGTAATTAAATTATTTCTCCCGGCAATTTCGTTTAATCCTTTTCTTAGAATGATTCCTAAACGTTCGGCATTTTCAGCTAGTTTTTCGTCTTTGATAACTTCCAAAGCTGCAATCGCAACGGCAGCAGCAACAGGATTTCCTCCAAAAGTAGAACCGTGCTGTCCCGGTTTAATTACATTCATAATTTCGTCATTACATAAAACTGCTGAAACTGGGTAAACTCCACCAGAAATTGCTTTTCCTAAAATTAAAATATCAGGCTGTACATTTTCATGATGAACCGCTAATAATTTCCCTGTACGTGCAATTCCGGTCTGAACTTCATCTGCAATAAATAAAACATTATGTTTTTCACACAATGCTTTTGCTTTGGCCAAATAGCCTTCTGACGGAACATAAACACCCGCTTCTCCCTGAATTGGTTCAACTAAAAATCCGGCAATATTTTTTGATGATGCTAAAGCTTTTTCAAGAGCATCAAGATTATCATATTCAATTTTTATAAATCCCTCTGTAAACGGACCGAAGTTTTTACGTGCAGTCTCATCATTAGAAAATGAAATGATCGTAGTCGTTCTTCCATGGAAATTATTTTCACATACGATAACCTGCGCCTGATTTTCCGGAATTCCTTTTACTTCATACGCCCACTTTCTACAAACTTTCAATGCCGTTTCAACAGCTTCTGCACCCGTATTCATTGGCAATACTTTATCAAAACCAAAATACTTTGTTACATATTCTTCGTAATCTCCTAATTTGTCATTATAAAAAGCACGAGAAGTTAAAGTCAGCTTTTGAGCCTGATCAACCATTGCTTTCACGATTTTTGGGTGACAATGCCCTTGGTTTACTGCAGAATAAGCGGATAAAAAATCATAGTATTTTTTTCCGTCAACATCCCAAACATAAACACCTTCACCTCTTTCCAGTACAACCGGAAGCGGATGATAATTATGAGAACCGTATTTATTTTCTTTTTCAATCAAAATTTCCGATTTTGACGAAAGGGTATTTTCAGTATGTATCATGTTCTGTATTTTTAAGAAAACAAAAGTATCAAAAAATATTAATTTACAGCATTAAAACCCAGTATTTGACTTTAATTTAAATCAAATAAGTCAAATTTAATGTTTTTATGTTGTAAAAAATAAAATATGATTTTACACACTCGTCATTTTATCGCTTTTTATTAAAAAAAATAATTACTTTTATGGAAGCAAAAATGCAGATTTTAACCCAAGGTAAAAGAATGGAAACATTAGACGAATTTGATATCAACATAATTAAGGAATTGGAAAAAGATGGAAGAATGGCTTTTTCGGCAATTGCCGTAAATTTAAAAATATCAAACACGATGGTGCATCAACGTATCAACAGAATGATAGAACAAGGTGTGATTGCAGGCATAAAACCAATTATACAAGAAAAAAAAATTGGATACGACTGGGCTTCTTTTACAGGAATAACATTGAATAAAGATTCTGATTCTGATCGAATTATCGAAGCGCTAAAAGATATTCCTGAAATCACGGAATGTTACTATGTAACGGGCTCCTTCACCCTTTACATCAAAATTATTGCGAAGAATCACGAACACATGCGAAGAATACTTTATGAAAAAATCGATAGTATTCCGGGTATAGCCAAAACAGATTCGATCATTGAACTGGGTTGCGCTTTTAAACGAAATATCACCTTATAAATCATGTTTTATTCTTTCAAAATACTAAAATTGGGTTTCTTGTTTTGCTGTATCAGTTTTCAGCTTTCGGCACAAAAAATCAATTCAAAAGAAGTTAACCGATTAGAGAAATTAGCACAACAAGTTACCATTATCAGGGATAATTGGGGCATTCCTCACATCTATGGAAAAACAGATGCTGATGCTGTTTTTGGTTTGCTTTATGCCCAATGTGAAGACGATTTCAAAAGAATCGAAATGAANTATATTGAAAAACTGGGNCGTCTATCAGAAATAAAAGGACAATCGGTTTTATACAATGATTTAGAAATTAAACTTTTGATTGATACCAATGAAGCCAAAGCCGATTATAAAAAAGCACCTTCGTGGCTCAAAAAATTATTAAATAGTTATGCTGATGCAATCAATTTTTATCTCTACAAACATCCAGAAGTAAAACCGGCACTTTTAACGCATTTTGAACCGTGGTTCCCATTACTTTGGACCGACGGAAGTATTGGCGCCATTAGTACGGCAGATCTTTCTACAGCAGAATTAAAAGCGTTTTATTCCGGAAATAATGATAAGGTAGCTTATGTAGAAAAAGAGAAAAATGTCCAAACCGGTTCAAACGGTTTTGCTTTTGGACCATCCAAAACGGCTGACGGAAATGCTATTTTATACATTAATCCACATACAACTTTTTACTTTAGACCAGAAGTTCAGGTAACTAGCGAAGAAGGTTTAAATGTTTACGGAGCCGTAACCTGGGGACAATTTTTCATTTATCAGGGATTTAATGAAAATTGCGGCTGGATGCATACCTCATCAAATGTTGATGTTGCAGATATGTATGCCGAAAAAATCACCAATAAAAATGGAAAACTTTTTTACGAATTCGATAAAAAGCTTTTGCCTGTTTTGGAGAAGGAAATCACTATTAATTATACTGAAAACGGAAAATTAATTCCAAAGAAATTCAAAACCTATTTCACTAACAACGGCCCAATTATGGCCAAACGTGATGAAAAATGGATTAGCCTGAAATCGAATAATCGTTCGATGACCAGCTTGATTCAGAGTTGGGTTCGGACAAAATCTAAAAACTTTGACGATTATAAAAAGGCAATGGATTTAAAAGCCAACACTTCCAACAATACGGTTTATGCCGATAGTAAAGGTAATATTGCGTATTGGCACGGAAATTTTATTCCGATAAGAGATAAAAATCTAAATTGGTCTAAAGTTGTTGATGGTTCAATTTCATCAACACAGTGGAAAGGTTTACATGAAGTCAATGAAACGGTTCATTTGTACAATCCCGAAAATGGCTGGCTTCAGAATTGCAATTCAACTCCTTACACTGTAGCCGGAGAAAACAGTCCAAAGAAAGCAAATTATTTGCCTTATATGGCACCGGATGGAGAAAATTTCAGGGGAATAAATGCTGTTCGAATTTTTAACAAAGGCGAAAAATATACACTGGATAAAGTCATTGAAGATGGTTATGATTCTAAATTATCCATTTTTGAAATTTTGATTCCAAGCTTAGTGAATGTTTTTGAAAAAGATATAAAATCCAATTATCCTGATTATACTGAATTATCAGAAGCTGTTGCTATTTTGAAAAACTGGGACTATTATGCTAAAGAAAACTCAGTAGCAACAACATTAGCCGTTGAATGGGCGTATAAATTAGATCCCATTATCCTAAAGGCATATGTTGGTGAAGGTGAATTAGATCAGGTTGAAAACACCAAAAAATTCGCAAAAAACGCTGCAGTTGATCAATTAATTCCACAATTGCAAACTGTGCTGAAAGAACTAAAATCGAATTGGGGAACGTGGCAAGTAGCCTGGGGCGAAATAAATCGTTTTCAGCGTTCAAGTGGTGCAATTACTCTGAAGTATGACGATGCTAAACCAAGTCTGCCTATTGCTTTTGGGCCTGGTTCCTGGGGAAGCTTGCCTTCCTTCAAAAGCAGTTATCAAAACGGCTCCAAAAAGCGATATGGCTATAACGGAAACAGTTTTATTTGCGCGGTTGAATTTGGGCCCAAAATAAAAGCAAAATCCTTATTGGCCGGAGGAAACAGTGGAGACGAAAACTCAAAACATTTTATCGATCAGGCCGAAATGTATCGCAAAGGGCAATTTAAAGAGGTCTTATTTTATAAAGAAGACGTTGAAAAAAATGCGGAGAAAACCTATCACCCGGGCGAATAGTCAAATTTAAACATATCTGTTAAATAACCTCTTAAGAAATAGCTTTCGAGGTTTTTTTGTAACATAATATTTCTGATATTTGTTAAAAATTGTAAGAAATGAAAAATTCAATCGCACTTATTTTTGCAACCCTAATCTTTTCGGGCAACATGAACGCACAATTAAAACCAGTAAAATATGCTGACGGCGACCAGAAATTAAATGGTTTAGCTATAAAAGCTGCCAAAAAAAGCAGTAATAATCCCGGAATTTTACTTTTGCCGGCATGGCTCGGAATCGACACTGCCTCAAAAGGAATTGCAGAGAATTTATCAAAACTAGGGTATACTGTATTTATCGCTGACATCTATGGCGAAGGAAACTATCCTAAAAATACTTCGGAAGCAGGAAAACAAGCTGGTTTCTATAAAACAAATTACGAAGCTTATCAAAAACGAATCAATCTTGCTTTACAGGAATTAATCAAATCCGGCGCAAATGCTGATAATATTGTAGTTATTGGATACTGTTTTGGAGGAACCGGAGTTTTGGAAGCGGCACGTGGTCATTTGAACGTAAAAGGAGTTGCTTCATTCCACGGAGGTTTAGGAAAAGATGCTTCACGACCTGCAACGCCAATTACAGCCAAAGTTTTAATTTGTCACGGTGCTGATGATCCTTATGTATCGAAAGAAGAAGTTGCTGCTTTTCAACAGGAAATGCGTGATTCAAAAGCAGATTGGCAAATGATCTATTATGCAGATTCTGTTCACTCTTTTACGAATCCGGAAGCTGGAAATGATAATTCTAAAGGAGCCGCTTATAATCCTGTTGCCGCTAAGAGATCATTTGAACACTTGAAATTGTTTCTTGAGGAAGTTCTAAAGAAATAAAACTGTAACTAAACCAAATCACAATCAATAAATTAACCAATGTCACACAGTCCTATTAGAAAAGACAAAACCTGTTTAAATTGCAGGCATGTCGTTGAACAAAAATTTTGTCCAAATTGCGGACAGGAAAATACAGACAGCCGAAAGACCTTTCATCACTTATTTATTCATTTCTTTGAAGATTTAACGCATTATGAAAATGCATTTTGGAAAACCATCAAAAATCTTCTTTTTAAACCTGCCACTTTAACCAAAGAATATTTATCCGGGAAAAGATTATCTTATCTGGCCCCTGTTCGTCTTTATATCTTTATCAGTTTTATTACTTTCTTATTAATTGCCTTGTTTCCTAATAAGGTAAGCGAAAACTTAAGCAAAAGTGAAAAAGAAATCACTTCCAGCCTTGTAAAACAAGAGAAAGATGGAAAAGTCAACGATTTAAACGGGGACAAAAACTACCTTGAATCCAAAGCGATGAAACAAGTCAATAAAAATTACTTTCACTTTAAAACAATGAAAGAAATTGACTCTATTCAAAAGTATGGAAAAGAGAGTGAAAAACTTTCTGACTTTTCCTATTGGATTTATGAAAAAGCGGTGCATGTTAGCGAACATAATACCAAAAAGCAAATTATCGAAAAATTCATCGAATCTTTTATTCATAATATCCCCAAAATTCTGTTCATTATAATGCCTTTTTTTGCCTTCTTTTTATGGATTTTTCATAACAAAAAGAAATGGTACTATTTTGATCACGGTATTTTTACCTTACATTATTTCTCCTTTTTACTTTTGATATTTCTCCTTTTATTTATTACCACCAGAATAATTGGCTTATTTGGAGATAATGGTATACCTAGTCTCATTGGTAATCTTATTAATTTCGTTGGGATTGTCTGGATGTGTTATTATTTTTATCCGGCACATCATCGTTTTTATGGCGAAAGCAGAATAGTTTCATTTGTTAAAAGTTTTATCTTATTTTTTATAAACTTCTTTTTTATTATATTTTTACTTACTTTTTATATACTATATATATTTATCAATTTACACTAAACCAATCAATGAAAAAAATTGTAATTCTATTACTAATTGCTTCAGCATTTTCATGTAAAAACGCACAGTCTGTTGCTTCAAAAGACAACTCAGACCCAACCAAATACATGAATAACATTAAAGCAAAAGATTTGAAAAAAATGCTTTACGTTATTGCTTCTGATGAAATGGAAGGCCGCGAAACAGGTTCGAAAGGACAAAAGAAAGCCGGACTTTACATGATTGAGCAATACAAAAAAAATAAAATTTCGTTCCCAAAAGGAGCAACAGATTACTACCAGCACATTCCTGCAGCATTTTTAAATGCAAAGCGTAATGAAAATTTACCTGATTCAGAAAATATCTGGGCTTATATCGAAGGTTCTGAAAAACCAGATGAAGTTTTAGTAATTTCAGCACATTACGATCATGTTGGAATTAAAAATGGAGAAATCTATAACGGAGCTGATGATGATGGTTCTGGAACAGTTGCAGTAATAGAAATGGCAAAAGCATTCGCAAAAGCAAAAAAAGAAGGGCACGGACCAAAACGTTCTATCTTGTTCCTGCATGTAACTGGTGAAGAACATGGTTTGCACGGATCTCGTTACTATTCTCAAAACCCATTATTTCCAATTGCAAACACGATTAGCGACATCAACATCGACATGATCGGACGTCGTGACGTAGAACATGCTAAAACCAACAACTATGTTTATGTAATTGGCGCAGACAGACTTTCGTCTGACCTGCACAATGCTGTTGTAGCTCAAAATACCAAATACACCAAATTGGATCTAGATTTTAAATTTAACGATCCTAAAGATCCAAATCATTTCTACGAGCGTTCTGATCACTATAACTTCGCCAAATTTGGTATTCCGGCTGTTTTCTTCTTCAACGGAGTGCATGAAGATTATCACCAAAAAGGTGATGAACCTCAAAAAATCGAATACGACGCTTTAACAAAAAGAGCTCAATTAGCATTTGTTGTAGCCTGGGATTTAGCGAATAGAGAGAATAGACCGGTAGTGGATAAGAAATAAGTTGCTGAGACACTAAGATTCTGAGATACTAAGCTTCTAAGTTTTAGAAAACAAAAAGGGATGAGTTTTAAAACTCATCCCTTTTTTTATATTTAGTTTAATCTCAAAGAAAAAACCTTAGTATCTTAGAATCTTAGCAACTTAGAGTCTTTCCTTAGTCATTCATAGAAATCAAAAACTCCTCGTTATTTCTTGTTTTCTTGAAACGATCGTTTACAAAATCCATAGATTCAACAGGGTTCATATCCGATAGATATTTACGCATAATCCACATTCTTTGTAATGTTTTTTCGTCTAATAATAAATCGTCACGACGTGTACTTGAAGACGTAAGATCGATTGCAGGGAAAATACGTTTGTTGGCAATTTTACGATCCAATTGAAGCTCCATGTTACCGGTTCCTTTAAATTCCTCAAAGATAACCTCATCCATTTTAGAACCCGTTTCAGTCAATGCTGTTGCGATGATACTTAATGACCCACCGTTTTCAACATTTCTTGCCGCTCCAAAGAAACGTTTTGGTTTTTGTAATGCATTCGCATCAACACCTCCACTTAATACTTTTCCGGAAGCTGGCTGTACAGTATTGTACGCCCTTGCCAAACGTGTGATTGAATCTAGTAAGATTACAACATCATGTCCGCATTCTACTAAACGTTTTGCTTTTTCTAAAACAATATTCGCAATTTTCACGTGTTCTTGCGGCTCTCTGTCGAAAGTCGAAGCAATAACTTCTCCACGAACACTTCTTTGCATATCTGTAACCTCTTCAGGACGCTCATCAATCAAAAGAACGATTAAATAAACTTCAGGGTGATTGGCTGCAATCGCATTGGCAATGTCTTTTAATAACATTGTTTTACCAGTTTTCGGTTGTGCGACTATCATACCACGTTGTCCTTTTCCTATCGGAGAAAATAAATCGATAATACGGGTTGAAACAGAACTTCCTTTCTCTGCTAATTTAAATTTTTCAGAAGGAAAAACTGGAGTCAGGTGTTCGAACGAAACTCTGTCGCGAACTACCTGTGGATCGTGACCGTTAATTTTTAGTACACGAACTAAAGGGAAAAATTTCTCGCCTTCTTTTGGAGGACGAACCACTCCTTTTACAGTATCACCGGTTTTAAGACCAAATAATCTGATTTGTGAAGTTGATAAATAAATATCATCCGGAGAGGCTAAATAATTATAATCTGATGAACGTAAGAAACCGTATCCGTCAGGCATCATTTCAAGAACACCTTCACTTTCGATAATTCCGTCAAACTCAAAGTCTGAATCTCTGAAATTATTCTTTTTATTTTTATGATTTGGATTTTGGTTTCCGTTATTCCCGTTTCCATTTACGTTTCCGTTTCCATTTTGATTTGGATTCTGGTTAGGGTTTTGGTTTGGATTCTGATTTTTATTCTGATTTGGATTGATCTTTTTTACCGGAGCAGCCCCTTCAGCTTTTTCGGCAACTGGTGCCGGAGCTATAACTTCTGTTTCAGTTTCAGTTGGTTGTTCAGAAGCAACTTCTTTTTCCTTTTGCAAAGCAACCTTTTTCTCGTAGGCTGATTTATTGAACTTTACAATTTTCGGCCCCTTTTTCTCTACCGTTGCTGATTCTTCAACTTCCTCAACTTTTGCAGCGGGTTGAATTTTTGCGTTTGCTTTTGAAATTTTGGGTGTTGCCACTTTTTCAGGCGTATCCTCTATTATTCCAGCTGGTTCCTCTACTTTATCAAATTCTAAAACAGGAGCATTTTTACTAATTGCTGCTTTTTTAACCGGGAGAATCCTTGCTCTTTTAGGTTTATCATCCACTATTTCTGCCTGGGGCGCAACATTGACAGGCGGCTTTTGAGTCGCTTCCTGATGTGCTAAAATCTGACTTATTAAAGTCTCTTTTTTAACGCCATTAAACTTTATAGTTTTAGCTAACTTAGCTATTTCTTGAAGCTCAGAAAGCTTCATTTCTTTTAATGCAGAAATATCAAACATGAATATTCTATGAATTTAATTAT
>Ga0065714_10002808_pt1 | contig 13206 bp, 9 predicted proteins | sample MisRhiReplicate2_FD_59101 | JGI IMG/M metagenome (GOLD analysis project Ga0065714, IMG submission 59101) | Miscanthus rhizosphere microbial communities from Kellogg Biological Station, MSU, sample Rhizosphere Soil Replicate 2: eDNA_1 v2... | ecosystem: Host-associated > Plants > Roots >... | reverse complement strand
TTATTCGTTCAAGGATAAATATTTGCTGACGCTAACAGGCCGCTCTGACAAATCTTCTAAATTTCCAATAGCAAACAGGACAGGCTATTTTCCTTCATTCGGCGTAGGCTGGAAACTTAATGAAGAATCATTTTTGAAGAATGTAAGCTGGATCGACGAACTTAAAATACGTGCCAGCGCCGGTTATACCGGTACGCAGAATATTGGGAACAATTTGTTTTACACCTTGTATACCCCGTCTTCCTACGCTTCTACCAATGCGCTGATCCCATCACAGTTAGGAAATGATCGGCTTAAATGGGAGTCTACACTACAAAAAGACCTGGGGATTGATTTTTCCTTTTTCAACTCCCGCCTTAACGGTTCAATCGGTTATTACAGCAAGCAAACATCAGGAATTTTGCTGACCGCACCTCAGCCAACCAGTACCGGCTTTTCTGCAGCTTTAAAAAATGTGGCAGACATCAGCAACAAAGGACTGGAAATAGCAATAGGCGGCGATATCATCCGGAAACAACAATTTTCATGGAATATAAATCTTAATATATCAGGCAATCGTTCTATGGTGAGCCGGATTGAAGGTACATTTCAGGATCCTTCCAGCGTTGCAAACACTGATCCTCAACTGCAGTCATTTATCGTTGGCAATACCGTGCTGCAGCCCGGTAAACCTGTGGGAGAAATATATGGCTACATTTATAAAGGGGTAATTAAAACCCAGGCGCAGTTAGATCAATATAAAAGCCAAAGTTTATACGCTCAAATAGGTTTTCTACCTGATCTCGGTATCGGTTCTCCTATATATGACCTTTATACATCCGGCAATTACCAGGGTTTCTTTAAACGTGATGTTATCGGCAACGCCCAACCTAAATTTTATGGTGGTTTAACAAATACATTCAATTATAAACAATTTAGCCTGACTGCATTATTTACTTATTCTTACGGCGGACAATTGCTTTACCTGCCATCAATTAATTCATTTGGGTTAGGGGCATTAGGAAATAAGAACACTCAGATATTACTTCCTACTTACAGCGCTTCAAATCCCAATGCCAACAGGCCCAAACTATATTTAGACGCAACCAATGTTGATGGCGCTTACGGTGCAACAAGTGCCAACGTGTATAGTGCCTCCTATATTAAACTCAAATCGATATCCATGAGCTATAGGTTGCCTGACTATTTATTAAAAAAGTTAGGCGTAAAAACAGCGATGATTTATGTTTCGGGAAGCAATTTGTTTGCGATAACCAAATACCCAGGGCCTGATCCGGAAGTAAGCAATGACCCTTACAGTTTAATTAATGGCTACACGGACAATGCGACTTATCCTACCATGCGTCAGTATACTATTGGTGCCAGGTTTAGTTTTTAATCAAAAAAATTTAAAAAGATGGCTAAGAAAAAATTATACCTATTGATTCTGTCCGTTGTCAGTGTATCAATCCTGTCTTCGTGCAATAAACAATTAAATGAACCGCCCGCTGATGCGTCAACGAATCTTACTGCGGTTAGCGATGAGAAATCAGCGCAAATAGTCCTGAATGGGGTTTACTACAGATTTGCAAACGTAAATTCAAATAACGTGACCGATTGGACTTATCATGAACTGTCCGGCGGCATGTTAACAGGAATGCTTGGATACGGAGGAGGAGCCGCTGGAGATGAATCCAATAACAATGTTAACAGCAGTTATGTGTCACCTCTATGGACGGATGCCTATCAAATGATTAATGCGGCGAATGGCTTAATTAGCGGAGTAAATAAGCTTCCAGCCACGGCGTTCACCGGCGGCCGTAAAAATCAAATGTTAGCTGAAGCGCAGTTTTTACGTGCTTATGCCGTTTTTAAAATTTTAATGTTTTTTTCTGAATGGAATGACTTAAACAGTAAGAACGGGGTTTTGCTGAGAACGCAGCTATCTACTATTGATAACGGGCAGCAGGCACGTAGTACCGTAGCCCAATCATACAATGCTATATTGAGTGACCTTGATTTTGCTATTAAAAACGGACCGACTGCCAATCCAAACTATTACATGAACAGGTGGGCTGCAATGGTTTTGAAAATGCGGGTGTTAATGTGCCGGGCACAAACAGCTGATTACGCACAGGTGAGGAGTTTAGCCGATTCTGTAATGCAAAACAGCCCATACACCCTCGAACCAAATTTAAAAGATCTCTTCTACACCAAAGGCTTATCCAGCAGCGAGGTAATCTTAGGGACAAAGCCGCAAGCCAACCAGGAGAATTCTTATTACATTTTAAGCAGGGCCTATTATCCAGGTGCATCAGCAATATTTTGCTGCAAGGAAGCTTTTAAAGATTTGCTGGCGAGCGATCCGCGTCGTTCATGGATGGTGGGTGATACACTTCAATTTAACCCCACCCCAAACACTAATTATTTTACCAAATTCATTCCTAACGGCACTTCTCCCACTCAAGTATCAGAGACCTGTTATGCCATGAGGCTGACAGAGGTTTATTTGTTAAAGGCGGAAGCCATATTACGTTCAGGAGGCGATATCGCAGATGCGAAGACTTTAATTAAAACGGTGATGTCAAAAGCAGGTGTTACAGATTTCAGCGCCGTTAATAATGCAAATGATGTCAACAGCCTTTTATTGCAGAATTATTATGAGGTTTTGCGGAATCTCACCGGTGAAGACGGACTTGAATGGATGACATTGATGCGATTCCCTTTGTCTACCATAACGCAGCTTAGGCCAACAATAACCAGTAAAGTGCAATTGTATTTCCCTGTGCCGCTGTCAGAACTGAATTATAATAAATTGTTCGGATCTCAGAATACCGGATACGCATTTTAATCATCATAAATCCAACTATTAAAACACAAGATCATGCAATTCAAGACTAAATATTTCAATAAACTTATCCTGTTAAGTTTTCTACTTACATGTTTTTTCAGGAATGTGAATGCACAAGACAGTACAACTGTCCACCTTGGCGATCCGGCCCCCCCATTAAAATATTCAAAATGGATCCAGGGAACCCCGATAATATCCTTAGAAAAGGACAAAATGTATGTGATTGAATTTTGGGCAACCTGGTGCGGACCCTGCATTCAGGCCATGCCGCATTTGTCCGAACTTTCAAAGAAATATGCCGGTAAAGTAAAATTTATCGGATGCAACGTTTGGGAAGGTTCACATGATAAAACACAAATCAACTACGATAAATACTTGCCAAAAGTCATCCGTTTTGTGCGGGAACAAAAAAAGATGGGGAGATTAACTTATAATGTTATAGCTGATGATAATGCACAGCACATGGGCAATGGTTGGTTAAAAGCAGCGGGGATTGACGGTATACCGTCATCATTCATTATACAAAAAGGCAAGATTGCCTGGATTGGCCATCCGATCGAATTGGATTCAATCCTTACAGCTATACAGGCAGGAACCTATGATATTGATGCGGTAATAAAGGAAAAGAAAGAACAGGAGGCAAAAAACGCTAAAATAATGGGGCAAATGAATGATTTCAAGAAAGCCTATGCTGATGCTGAAACTGCAAAAGATTACAGCAAAGCTGTTCGCATTATAGATTCGGCAGTTGAGGCTATGCCACCTTTCAAATTCGTTTTTATGACCGATAAATTCAGGATCTTACTGGATCATTTTGGTGAAGATCAGGCCATAGCTTACGGGCGGGAGGTCGAAAAGGGAACCGTCGGTGTACAATCCATCGCCCTTTATCTATACGAACGGAAAGACTTGTCTCAAAAAATGAAAGAGTTCAATTCGGAAATTGCTGATCATTTAAAACCTGATTATGCCATGATACTGAACATTCAGGCGGAATTGCAAGCACGCGCCGGATATTGGACGAAAGCTGTTGATACGCAGAAAAAGGCAATCGATCTGGCTAATGTACAAAAATCTGACACTAACCTGGCCGGCTATCTTACCGAATCGGTAATAGCGGGCTATAAAGAAAAACTCACTGATTATCAAAAGAAAGTCTCAGAAAACAAGTAAACGTTAAAATCCCATCGCCACGGAATTTTTACTCCGGCACCTGGATTTTACTAAGGCATACGACTAATTAAAACAAGAAAATTTGTGCAAATTTTCTTGTTGCTGGGACATACTTGCCTTTTAAAAGCTCAAACTGCCAAATACACAAGCAATTTCTTATAAATATTATATGAAAAGAACATTTATTACAGCCTTATTTTCCATCGCTGTCACAGTTTCCCAGGCACAGGCTCCCAAACTTATTGAAGAAGTCAAAAAGAATGGCAATGAACTGGTTATCCCCTATCAAAAATACGTATTATCAAATGGCCTGACAGTTATTTTGACGGAGGATCACTCTGATCCGATTGTACATGTGGATGTTACTTACCACGTTGGATCTGCACGCGAAGAAATACGAAAATCAGGCTTTGCCCACTTTTTTGAGCACATGATGTTCGAAGGATCTGAACATGTAAAAAGTGGTGATCACTTTAAGATCGTTAGCGCAAGCGGCGGCGATTTAAATGGGACTACGAACCAGGACCGTACCAATTACTATGAAACGGTCCCGAATAATCAGCTTCAAAAAATGCTTCGGCTTGAAGCAGACAGAATGGGTTTTTTATTACCGGCCGTGACACAGCAGAAATTTGAGATTCAGCGGTCCACAGTAAAAAACGAGCGCGGTCAGAACTATGATAACGTTCCTTATGGATTGGCCGGAGAGGCAGTTTCAAAAGCATTGTTTCCGTATGGGCACCCTTATTCCTGGTTAACAATAGGCTATATTGAAGATCTGAATAAAGTAGATGTTAATGATTTAAAACGCTTTTTCCTGCGCTGGTATGGTCCGAACAATGCTACACTCACGATTGGGGGAGATATCGACGTTAAACAAACACTGGCATGGATTGAAAAATATTTCGGTTCAATCCCACGCGGCCCGGAAGTTACGCCGACAGTGTTGCCTCCCGTTGTTGTGCCCATTGACCGGTATATATCTTATACTGATAATTACGCTAATTTACCGTTGTTGTATATCTCCTATCCAGGTGTAAAAATGTACGACGCGGATCAGCCTGCATTAGATGCCCTGGCCATGATCATCGGCCAGGGACCAAATTCAATTTTCTATCAAAACTTTGTCAAATCCCGTAAGGCCACTTATGCCGGGATGTCATCCAGGAATTCCGAATTAGCAGGACAAATAGATCTCCAGGTGGTTCCTTTTCCGGGACAAACCCTCGGCGATATGCAAAAGATGGTAAACGAAAGCTTTGCTGAATTTGAAAAAAAAGGCGTATCTGATAATGATCTGGAACGATTTAAAGGAAGTTCGGAATCAACATTTGTTAAATCAATAGCCAGCGTGGCAGGAAAAGTAAGCGAGTTGGCATCCGCACAAACTTTTACAGGTAACCCTAACCAAATAGGGGTTGAGCTTGCAGCCATCGAAAAAGTCACCAAGGCTGACGTTATGCGTGTTTACCAAAAATATATAAAAGGAAAAGGAGCGGTCATTTTAAGTGTCCTTCCTAAAAATGATAAATCAGGACCTGCGGCAAAAAATAATTTTACGGCTGATACATCCGGTTATCAGGCACCAAACTATGGCTATGAAGGACTTACTTATCATCAGCCTAAAGATAATTTTGATCGTAACCTGGAGCCCGAAAAAGGCCCTAACCCTGTTATTAAAGTGCCTCCTATCTGGACGGAAAAATTTGCCAATGGAATTAAAATGCAAGGTACGTTCAATAACGAAATACCAGCCGTATCTGTAAATATATCAATTAAAGGCGGCGGCCTTTTGGCGGCTAAAAATCCTATGAAAGCTGGTTTGCCTTACATCGTCGCTCAAATGCTTGATGACGATACCAAAAGCATGACCAATGAGGAATTCAACGCGAAGCTGGATGAATTGGGCAGTACAATTACGGTAAACGCCGATGATGATGAAATTATCTACTCCATGTCTTCGCTTACTAAAAACATCGATCCTTCAGTCGCTTTGTTAAAGGAGCGTTTATTTCATCCTAAGTTTACCCAGTCAGCTCTGGACCGGATCAAAAAACAAGCAATCCTGAACTTAGAGGAAAGCCGTACCCAACCGGCAAATGTGGCTACCGACGTATTTAACAAGATTCTTTACGGTGCGGAAAATATCCGGACTTTTGGACTTTATGGAACAGAAAAAACCTTAGCCGGTATAACTTTAGCAGATATTCAGTCTTTTTACTACAGATACTTTAGCCCTAATATTACTAAAGTAGTTGTAGTCGGCGATGTCCAAAAGCTTGCCATCCAGGCTAAACTGTCGTTTCTGAAAACATGGAAGGCAAAGCAGGTAATCATTCCGGATGCTCCAAATCCTACAGCTAAACCTTTGTCAAAAACCATATATGTTGTTGATGTGCCTAACTCTGCCCAATCAGAGATCAGGGTTGGGTACTATACGGGTGTCCCTTATGACGCCACCGGGCTTTATTACAAGCTTAGGCTGACTAACTACTCGCTTGGCGGCGATTTTAACAGTCTTCTAAATACTGATTTGCGGGAGGAAAAAGGTTGGACCTATGGCGCTTATTCACAATTTGATTCAGATAGATCAGGGGGCATTTTTATCGCGCAGGCAGGTGTCCGGGCATCATCAACTGACAGCGCGGCCATGGAGTTTTACAAAGATATCAAGGATTATGCACGGCAGGGAATTAGTGCGGCTGAGCTTGAATTTACCAAAAGTTCAATTGGCCAAAGTGACGCGCGCCGGTATGAAACCAATGCGCAGAAAGCCCGGTTTCTGCTGCATATGATGAAGTACAACTTAACACCGGATTATGTAGACAAACAAAGTGTTGTGTTGAAAAATTTGCAAAAGTCTATGGTGGATCAGCTCGCTAAAATGTATCTGGATACCGATAAAATGACGATGCTCATCGTGGGCGATACGGCTGGATTTCTTCCGGCACTACAAAAGGCGGGATTCAAGATTATAGAACTCAATAACGAAGGTCACCTCAAAAAATAACAGCTCCTCAAGTCGGGTATTCCTCTGGTATCCCCGACTTGAAATTTACACATCGTTTTAGCATTGATATAGCATTATAAATTGAATAATAACTTGACATATGGTCATTGAAACTAAAGATCTGACGTTCAAATTTGACACAACCATGGTGGTAAATTCACTTTCCCTGCAAGTGCCTGAAGGAAGTATTTACGGCTTCCTTGGTCCAAATGGTGCGGGAAAGACGACGACGATCAAATTGCTGCTTAGCTTGCTCGAAGTCCAGCAAGGCAGTATTGAGATATTTGGATTAAACCTGCAGCAGCATCGTACGACAATATTGTCAAAAATTGGCTCGCTTATCGAACAGCCGGCGATCTACGCCCATTTAACAGGCCGTGAAAATTTAATTAACAGGGCTATACAACTTCGTTTGCCACAGGCCCGGGTTGCCATGATGCTGGATTTGGTTAAGCTAACATCGGCCGCTGATAAAAAATCAGGAAATTATTCCCTGGGTATGAAACAGCGGCTCGGTATTGCATTAGCCATGATTTCTGATCCTGAATTATTGATCCTGGATGAACCGACGAATGGTTTAGATCCGAACGGTATCATTGAGATGCGTGAACTCCTGATTAACCTGGTCACCAATCATGGAAAAACTGTCTTTTTGTCCAGCCATTTACTGGCTGAAGTGGAGCGGATGGCAACCCATGTAGGCATTATAAATTATGGTGAACTGCGATTTCAGGGTGAGATTAAAGATTTGAGAGACATTAGCAGGCCTAAAATAATCATTGAAACTGATCATACAGCTGATGCTGCCAATCTGCTTAAAAAGAATGGTCATGAGATCCTGGAGGTTGAGAATGACCATCTATCCATCAACTATCAAAGTAAAAAAGGCACTGCACAGGTAAACCTGCTGCTCAATCAAAATGACCACGAGGTTTACAGCATCTATAAAGATCAAAAAGATTTGGAGCAACTATTCCTGGAAATCACTCAAAACCCTCGTAAGCAATGAGAAATTTCATATCATCCCTACAATCAGAATATTACAAAAGCCGGAAAACCTTAAATTTTTGGGCAGCTATTTTACTTCCGGTTATACTTTGTAGCATTGTATGCCTGGGCTTTTTTGTAATGGCAGATAAGTTCGAAAAAATGGACGGAAAAGCCATTTGGGGTCTATTTTCCGGTGCCGTATTGAGTTTCATGGGCAATTTATTATTGCCTTTATTGGTCATATTTTTAGCCAATTCTGTAAACAGCCTGGAGCATAAAGCTGATACCTGGAAAACATTGTTCAGCTTACCGGTATCTAAATGGACTATTTATGCAGCCAAGTATTTTTATGTCTTTCTGTTGCTGTTTGTAAGCATTCTTTTATTCGCTTTATTCACGATAGGGTACGGGAATTTGTTAGGTGGCATCGCGCCAAATTTGAAATTTCACGATTACCAGATGAAAGGGCTGCTGCTGGCGAGTTATTTTAAGCTTTTCCTTTCGTGTTTAGGTATTTTATCCATACAGTTTTTACTCAGTTTAATTTGGTCTGATTTCTTAAAACCAATGGGTATCGGCTTTTTGCTTTTCATTATTGGTTCTGTCATTAATTCGATCAGCTGGCACTACGCCTTCTTAATGCCGTATTCGCAGCCTGCAATATCCATCAAAACCATGGTGGCTAACCCCAATGTGAAAGGTGATCTGCCGATCAATATTTTCACGGGTGAGATCCTCATGAGTATAATCATCTCTACTGTAGTCTTTTTTGCTGGCTACTATGTCGTAAAGAGAACGAGAATCGAATGAGTGTGAATTTAGTGAGCGATTGTAACTATAAATCCGATAAATAAATAAAAAGATGAAGAAAATAACTACATACCTTGGTACGGCCTTGCTGATGAGCTTACCGGCCATATTGCATGCACAAAGCGGGGAATTTACGATCAAGGGAAAAGTAGGGCAACTTTCTGCACCTGCAAAAGCTTATTTAATGTACAGCAACTCTGCTGGCAGGCAAACAGATTCGATCATTATGGTAAATGGGGCATTTACCTTTACCGGTAAAATTGAGCAGCCTGCTAATGCCTATTTGATCGTGAATAAAAAAGGTACCGGCTTACAGTCAAGGGATTACATTGATTTTTATGTGGAAAGCGGCAGCATTAACGTAAATAGCCCGGATTCTATTAAAAACGCAAAAATTACAGGCGGTCCTATTAACACTGACAACGCCAGACTTAAGGCCGCGTTAGCGCAGGTAAATGCAAAAATGGAAGCTTTAAATAAAGAGTACCAGTCAGCAACCGATGAACGACGGAAATCAAAAGAATTTAATGATGAGATGACCAAAAGAAGCGAAGCCATAAACCAGGAGCAAAAAGTAATTTACCTGGGTTTTATAAAGGCAAATCCAAATTCACTCCTCAGTATTTTCGCCTTGCAAAACTATGGCGGTTCCATTCCTGAAATTGCTGAAGTAGAGCCTGTTTTTAATTCATTGTCAGGGGCAATCAAATCGAGTAAAATAGGTATCGAGTACGCTACGGAAATTGCTAAAATGAAGAAAACGGCGATTGGGGCTGTTGCCCCTGATTTTACGATGGCCGATACAGCAGGCAAACCGGTATCGCTGCACAATTTTAAGGGGAAATATGTGCTTATTGATTTTTGGGCAAGCTGGTGCGGCCCATGCCGGACCGAAAACCCTAATGTAGTTGCGGCATACACAGCATATAAAAATAAAGGATTTACAGTACTTGGCGTTTCGCTTGACCAGCCCGGGGCACACGGAAAATGGCTAAAAGCTATACATGATGACCATTTAACGTGGACCCAGGTATCTGATTTAAAGTTCTGGAAAAACGAGGCAGCGCAATTGTACTCGGTACAGGCTATTCCGCAAAATTTCCTGGTTGGCCCGGATGGCAAAATTGTGGGCAAAAACCTGCGCGGCGATGACCTCAATAATAAATTAAAGGAATTGTTTGGCAAATAGTAATTGGTTATCAGATAATAATCATGATGGCTGATTATACTTTTAAATTATCAATGCTGCCATTTGATTTAGTGTAGTTGCCAGTCAACAACCATACAAGTTATAAAAAACAAAATAAAAAATAAAAAAATGAAAAAAATCAGAATCAATCTGCAAAGACTTTTCCTATCACTTGCTTTCATATCATTAACGTGCCTGAATTCAACGGCACAAGGTAAAGAGAGCGTACTGTTAGATGTAGGCGATAAAGCACCATTACTAAACTATGGTCATTGGTTAAAAGGAACGCCGGTTAAAGAATACAAAAAAGACCGGTTATACCTGGTAGAGTTTTGGGCGACCTGGTGCGGGCCATGTATTCAAATGATGCCGCATCTCTCAAAAATTGCCAGGGAGCAAGCGAATGACGTTACGGTAATTGGCTGTAACATTTGGGAAGGATCACACGATACTACCGGTAAGCCTTATGATACTTATTTACCAAGGATCACCAAGTTTGTTAAAGGGATGGGCAACAACATGGGTTATAATGTGATCACAGATAATAACGCACAGTATATGGCGAATCACTGGATGAAGGCTGCAGGCCAGGATGGTATCCCGTGTACATTCATGATCAAAAATGGAACGATATTATGGATCGGGCATCCGATTGAAATAGACTCTATCATAAATCTTGTGCATAAAGGTAATTATGATGTTGCTGCCGAGAAAAAAAGAAGATCGGAACAACGAGCTGCCGCGGCAAATGGTCCTATGAAAAAGTTAGGCGAGGATATAAGAAATGTGGAAAAGCTGGTTAAGGAAGCAAAGTATGACAAGGCCTATGCAATTGTCGACTCGGGCGCTACCAGCGGCTCAGCAATGGCAGGAACTTATGGTTTCTTTAAATTTCAAGTGCTGATGGAACACTTTGGCGAAGACACCGCCATGCGTTTTTGCAGGAAGTGGCAGGCCACTAAACCCGGTTACAGGTTATCTGCAGCTGGCCTGATCGGTTCCAAAGACGGTTTATCAAAAGAAACATACCAATACGCGCTGGATATCTGGAAGCAGGGAGACGGGTACAACGATAAAGATGGTTATTATTCTCCCATGACCTGCGACCAAATGGCCAATCTTTATGCCAAAATGGGTGATTACAAACAGGCCGCTGAAAAAGAGCAGGTCGCAGTTGATGAAGGTAAACAAGCATTAAAGGAAAATAAATTCCCCGGCATGGTCATGGAAGCTACCGTTAAAGAATATGAAGCTAAGCTCGCGAAATATAAAAAGGGAGAAAAATAAATTAATAAGTCAAAGGAAGTTTAACCGATAAACTTTCTGTATCACACGAACAAAAAGCGATCACACCAGCATATTTTTCACAGAGGGTAAGCAGTATCGCTTTTTGTTTCTGATAATACAAAAAAACTTTGAACGGTAGTGATGTTGGGCAGGGTAGCTAATTTATTCCTGTAGAATTGGTGATAAGCTTCCATGTCGCTTGTGGCAATACGAAGGATGAAATCAAAGGTTCCGGTCATCTGGAAACATTCCATCACTTCCGGAAATTTCGCTACCTCCGTTTCAAATTGGCTCAAGGTATTTGCAGTATGGTCGTTCAACAAAACCTGGCTAAAGGCTATCAGGCTCCTGTTTATCTTTTTCCGGTCTAAAATAGCAACAACTGCCTTTATATACCCGTGTTCTTTTAAGCGCCTTGTTCTTTCATGGATGGTGGCGACAGACTTAAGGAGTTTAAAGGAAATCTCCTTATGTGTTAAGGATGCGTCCTTTTGTAAAAGCTTTAAAATTTCTACATCTGTTGGGTCTAAATCACTGTTTGTCATGTTGTTAAAATTTGAAATGGAAAAAATGATGATTTATCATTTCTTCGAAAACTTAAAATGAAAATAATGACATAAATAGTTATAAAATCCGAATATTTTACGGAATTATTGAAAATGATTGCAACTAATTTTTAATAAGCCGAGATTTATATAAATTAATTGAAGTAAAGTGAACATAATTCAAAAATCTGGTTTGCATATCGATTTGGAGCGTAAATTTCAGGATCTGTGGCACCTTGTAGGCAATACCCCTATGATGGAGCTGAAATACACGTTTAAGGGTAACCCTGGTAAAATATTTGTGAAATGTGAGCATTACAATTTAACCGGAAGTATTAAAGACCGAATGGCCTTATATATATTATACAAGGCCTATCAAAAAGGTAAAATTCGTCCTGATGATACCATTATTGAAGCCACCAGCGGGAATACAGGCATTGCATTTGCCGCTATAGGTAAAGCCCTTGGACATAAGGTTAAAATAATTATGCCCGATTGGCTTTCGAAAGAACGGATAGATATTATCAAAAGCCTCGGCGCTGAAGTGGTATTGATCAGCAAAGCGGAAGGAGGCTTTTTAGGCAGTATCAAATTAAGTGAAGAATTGGCGGCGCTTGGGGGCTTTTTTTTACCTAAACAATTTGAAAACAGGTATAATGCCGAGGCCCATGAATATACCACCGGAAAAGAAATATGGCGTCAATTGGCATCAAAAGGGATAATGCCCGATGCGTTTGTTGCAGGTGTAGGAACTGGTGGTACGGTAATGGGTGTGGGTGCTTACCTCAAAATGTTAAATCCAAAGATAAAAATCCACCCGCTGGAGCCTGCCGAATCTCCAACGTTAACCACGGGATATAAAATAGGAAATCATCGTATCCAGGGTATTTCTGATGAATTTATCCCTTCAATCGTAAAATTAAATGAATTGGACGAGGTGATACAGGCAAATGATGGAGATGCCATACTCATGGCGCAGAAACTTTCCAGGCAACTGGGGCTTGCGGTGGGTATATCGTCAGGCGCAAATGTTATAGGTGCTATTAAGATTGCCGAAAAACTGGGGTCTGAAGCTACCGTTGTTACCCTGCTTTGCGACAGCAACAAGAAATATCTGAGTACCGACCTTGTTAAAGAAGAACCAGTTATGCCGGGATATTATTCCGTTCAAACGGATTTTACCGGGTACCAGGCCATCGGCAGGTTACCTGAACACGTGATAGTTTCTAAATAATTTAAACTAATAAAAATTTAATAAAATGAAAAAGACCTCACTCTTAGCGTTAATCTTGACAATCATTGCCTTTTCGCAGTTAAAAGCGCAAATACTTACGCCAGTTCACTGGAGTTATGGCGCAAAAAAAATCAGTTC
>Ga0065714_10002615_pt1 | contig 13209 bp, 10 predicted proteins | sample MisRhiReplicate2_FD_59101 | JGI IMG/M metagenome (GOLD analysis project Ga0065714, IMG submission 59101) | Miscanthus rhizosphere microbial communities from Kellogg Biological Station, MSU, sample Rhizosphere Soil Replicate 2: eDNA_1 v2... | ecosystem: Host-associated > Plants > Roots >... | reverse complement strand
GCGTCGATCCAGTAACCCTGCCAGCCGGCTTCACGCAGCTTGGGGAAGACTTCGCTGGTGTAGTCGCCGCCCTGGCAGGTCAGGATCACGTCGAGCGTCTTGAGCTCTTCGATGCTGTAGGCATCCTTGAGCGCACCGGTGTCCTTGCCCACGGACGGGCCCTGGCCACCGACATTGGAAGTGGTGAAAAACACCGGCTCAATGAGATCGAAATCCTGCTCTTCCAGCATTCGCTGCATGAGCACGGAACCGACCATGCCGCGCCAACCGATCAGACCTACACGTTTCATCGCAACTACACCTATACAAAAGTGGGCCACCGTCGAAGCGGTGGGCCCGAAAGATTACAGATTCCGCAGCGCGGCGACTACTGCATCGCCCATTTGCTGCGTACCGACTTTGGTACAACCTTGCGACCAGATATCACCAGTGCGCAAGCCCTGGTCCAGGACCACGCTGACGGCTTTTTCGATCGCGTCGGCGGCATCGTTCAAGTTGAAGCTGTAGCGCAGCATCATCGACACCGACAGGATGGTCGCCAACGGGTTGGCAATGCCCTGCCCGGCGATGTCCGGCGCCGAACCGTGGCACGGCTCGTACATGCCCTTGTTGTTGGCGTCCAGGGAGGCCGACGGCAGCATGCCGATGGAACCGGTGAGCATCGACGCTTCGTCGGACAGGATGTCGCCGAACATGTTGTCGGTGACGATCACGTCGAACTGCTTCGGCGCACGCACCAGTTGCATGGCGGCGTTGTCGACGTACATGTGGCTCAGCTCGATGTCCGGGTAATCCTTGGCCACCTGCTCGACCACTTCACGCCACAGTTGGCTGGAAGCCAGTACGTTGGCCTTGTCCACCGAGCACAGTTTCTTGCCACGCACGCGAGCCATGTCGAAGCCAACCCGGGCAATACGGCGGATTTCGCTTTCGCTGTACGGCAGGGTGTCGTAGGCCTGGCGCTCGCCATTATCCAGCTCACGGGTGCCACGCGGGGCGCCGAAGTAGATGCCGCCGGTCAGCTCGCGAACGATGAGGATATCCAGGCCAGCAACGATTTCCGGCTTCAGGCTCGATGCATCGGCCAGTTGCGGGTAAAGAATCGCCGGACGCAGGTTGCCGAACAGACCCAGTTGCGCGCGAATCTTCAGCAGGCCACGCTCAGGACGGATGTCACGTTCGATCTTGTCCCATTTCGGGCCGCCCACGGCGCCCAGCAGCACGGCATCGGCTGCACGGGCACGGTCCAGGGTTTCATCGGCCAGGGGCACGCCGTGCTTGTCGATGGCTGCGCCGCCGATCACATCGTGGCTGAGTTCGAAGCCCAGGCCGTACTTGTCGTTCGCCAGCTCCAGGACCTTGACCGCTTCGGCCATGATTTCCGGGCCAATGCCATCACCTGGGAGAATCAGAATCTGCTTGCTCATGCTTTCCTCGTTTGCTCTGTCGGCACACGCCTGGGCTTTGTACCCAACGCCTGGCCGGGAAAAATGCTATCGCTCGGCCCACAGCACCAGTACATCTGTACTGAACGAACCATCGGCCTCAATTTCAAAATATTCACGCACTTCGTCACCCATCGAGCGCTGCAGCTGGAGAATCGCCGCCCGCATCACCTCGGGGGTGCGCATGCGCTCGACCCAGGAGCGATATTCCAGGCGCAGGCGTTGGCGCGAGGTGCTGCGGGTGTGCAACCCCGCTTCGCTGACCTGGCGCAACCACTCGCCGGCAGAATAATCGCGCACGTGGCTAGTGTCGCGCAGCACTTCGACGCTTTGCAGGTACGTGTCCAGCAACGGCATGCCAGGCGACAGGACGTCGATGAACGCCACCACCCCGCCCGGCTTGAGCACCCGGCGCACTTCTCGCAACGCCAGGCCCAGGTCGCTCCAATGATGCGCCGAATAGCGGCTGAACACGAAGTCGAACTCAGCGTCGGCGAACGGCAGGCGCTCAGCGGCGCCGCATACCGTGCTGATATTGCCCAGGCCACGCTCGGCAGCCGCCGTGGCGACCACGTCGAGCATCTGCTGGGACAAATCATAAGCCACCACTTCACCGGCCAGCGGCGCCACGTGGAAACTCACATGGCCGGCGCCGCACCCCAGGTCCAGCACCCGGGCATCGCCACGACCGGCCAACGCAGCCTGTAGCAGCGCGAATTCAGCACCCTGGGCGTGCACGGCACTGCTCAGATAGGCCGAGGCCTGTTCACCGAATTGCTTTTGTACAACCTGACTGTGGGCGGTGCTGGTCATGGGGACTTCCTTTTGGTGTTGTGTTGCCTGGGCGGGCCTCATCGCGAGCAAGCTCGCTCCCACAGGGAATTTTTGGCGTTCACAAAACACCTGTGGGAGCGAGCTTGCTCGCGATAGGGCCGGTACTGCCTACATCAATCCATCAAGCATCGCGAAACAACCAAGGCTGGCTCGCCCGGTGCTTGGCCTCGAACGCGGCAATCGCCTCGCCGTCCTGCAAGGTCAGGCCGATGTCATCCAGGCCATTGAGCAGGCAATGCTTGCGGAACGCGTCGATCTCGAAACCCAGTACCTTGCCGTCAGGACGGGTCACGGTCTGGGCGGCCAGGTCGATCTGCAGTTGATAGCCGGGGTTGGCCTCGACCTGCTGGAACAGCTCATCCACGTCAGCATCGCTGAGGATGATCGGCAGCAAGCCGTTCTTGAAGCTGTTGTTGAAGAAGATGTCGGCATAGCTCGGCGCGATGATGCTGCGGAAACCGTACTCTTCCAGGGCCCATGGCGCGTGCTCGCGGCTCGAGCCGCAGCCGAAGTTCTCACGGGCCAGCAACACGCTGGCGCCCTGGTAACGCTCGGCGTTGAGCACGAAATCCTTGTTCAACGGCCGCTTGGAGTTGTCCTGGTAAGGCTGGCCGACATCCAGGTAGCGCCACTCGTCGAACAGGTTCGGGCCGAAGCCGGTGCGCTTGATGGACTTCAGGAACTGCTTGGGAATGATCTGGTCGGTGTCGACGTTGGCACGATCCAAAGGCGCGACAAGACCGGTGTGCTGGGTAAAAGCTTTCATGCTGCGCTCCTTCAGATCAATTCGCGGACATCGACGAAACGGCCGTTGACAGCCGCCGCCGCGGCCATGGCCGGGCTCACCAGGTGCGTACGGCCACCGGCGCCCTGACGGCCTTCGAAGTTACGGTTGGAGGTGGAGGCGCAATGCTCGCCCGACTCCAAGCGGTCCGGGTTCATCGCCAGGCACATCGAGCACCCCGGCTCACGCCATTCGAAACCGGCTTCGAGGAAAATCTTGTCCAGCCCTTCCGCTTCCGCCTGGGCCTTCACCAGGCCCGAGCCCGGCACCACGATGGCCTGCTTGATGGTCGAAGCAACCTTGCGGCCCTTGGCGATCACTGCCGCAGCGCGCAGGTCTTCGATCCGCGAGTTGGTGCAGGAACCGATGAACACGCGGTCGAGCTGAATATCGGTGATCGCCTGGTTGGCGCTCAAGCCCATGTATTTCAAGGCGCGGACGATGGAGTCGCGCTTGACCAGGTCCATTTCCTTGGCCGGATCCGGTACGTTCTGGTCCACCGCCAACACCATCTCAGGCGAAGTGCCCCAGCTGACTTGCGGCTTGATCTGCGTGGCGTCGAGCTCGACCACGGTGTCGAACTTGGCATCGGCATCCGACACCAGGTCTTTCCAGGCCTCGACCGCCATGTCCCATTCCGCGCCTTTTGGCGAGAACGGACGACCCTTGACGTATTCCACGGTTTTTTCATCAGCGGCCACCAGGCCAACGCGGGCACCGGCCTCGATGGACATGTTGCAGATGGTCATGCGGCCTTCGACGGACAAGTCGCGGATCGCGCTGCCGGCGAACTCGATGGCATGGCCGTTACCGCCGGCGGTGCCGATCTTGCCGATCACCGCCAGGACGATGTCCTTGGCGGTCACACCGAACGGCAACTTGCCCTCGACGCGCACCAGCATGTTTTTCATTTTCTTGGCGACCAGGCACTGGGTGGCGAGCACATGCTCCACCTCGGAGGTGCCGATGCCATGGGCCAGGGCCCCGAAAGCACCGTGGGTCGAGGTGTGCGAGTCACCGCAGACCACGGTCATGCCAGGCAAGGTCGCGCCCTGCTCCGGGCCGATGACGTGGACGATGCCTTGGCGCACGTCATTCATCTTGAATTCGACGATGCCGTATTCGTCACAGTTATCGTCGAGGGTCTGGACCTGCAAGCGCGAGACCTGGTCGGCAATGGCTTCGATGCCGCCCTTGCGCTCCGGGGTGGTCGGTACGTTGTGGTCCGGGGTCGCGATGTTGGCATCGATGCGCCAAGGCTTGCGCCCGGCCAGGCGCAGGCCTTCGAAGGCTTGCGGCGAAGTCACTTCGTGGATGATGTGACGATCGATGTAGATCAGCGCCGAGCCATCGTCGCGCTGCTTGACCAAATGCGAATCCCAGAGCTTGTCGTAGAGCGTTTTGCCGGCCATCAGACGGTTCCTCATCAGCTTGTTTCTATGCCCCGGGCCTTGAACGAATCAATAACCCCTTGGCTTGTGAGGCTGATCCTATGGGGTTACATTAAATAACTCAAATTCATATTTTTCATACTTTGCATAACCAACTGGAATTCGACCGGAACCGCCATGGACCTCGCCAACCTCAATGCCTTTATAGCCATCGCCGAGACGGGCAGTTTCTCCGGCGCCGGCGAACGCCTGCACCTGACCCAGCCGGCTATCAGCAAGCGCATTGCCGGCCTCGAGCAACAGCTCAAGGTACGCCTGTTCGACCGCCTTGGCCGTGAAGTGGGCCTGACCGAGGCCGGCCGAGCCCTGTTGCCACGGGCCTATCAGATCCTCAACGTGCTGGACGACACCCGCCGCGCCCTGACCAACCTGAGCGGCGAAGTGACCGGGCGCCTGACGCTCGCCACCAGCCACCACATCGGCCTGCACCGCCTGCCACCGTTATTGCGGGAGTTCACCCGACGCTACCCCCAGGTGGCGCTGGATATCCAGTTCCTGGATTCGGAAGTGGCCTACGAAGAAATCCTCCATGGCCGGGCGGAACTGGCCGTCATCACCCTCGCCCCCGAACCCCACACGCTGGTACGGGCCACGCCGGTGTGGGACGACCCCCTGGATTTCGTGGTCGCCCCGGAACACGCATTGCTGGAAAACGGTGCGGTCAGCCTGGCGGACATTGCCTTGCATCCGGCGGTTTTCCCGGGGGGCAACACGTTTACCCATCACATCGTGCGACGGCTGTTCGAAGCCCAGGGCCTGACGCCGAACATCGCCATGAGCACGAATTACCTGGAAACCATAAAAATGATGGTCTCCATCGGCCTGGCCTGGAGCGTCTTGCCGCGCACCATGCTCGACGAACAGGTGGCGCGCATTCCTTTGCCAGGCATACAACTCAGTCGCCAGCTAGGCTATATCTTGCACACCGAACGGACGCTGTCGAACGCCGCACGGGCTTTCATGGCCTTACTGGACGCACAAATCGATTTGCCAGGGACAAGGGCATAGGTTGTGCCGCGCCTGTAGGGCCTGAAGCCTGTGCTTAACGCCCAACCCCGCTCAAGGCTCGCGAGATAATGCCCAAACCCGCTGACCACCTCCCGCCCATGCCACGCATCCAGGCGCTCGACCCGAAACGGTCCGAGCAGAGCTGGGACAGCGCGCCGCAGTTGCTGGCCGCCCTGAACGGTGCGCGGCTGGGAGCCTGGTCGTGGGACATCGAGACTGGGAAGATCAGTTGGTCGCGGGGCACCCAGGCGCTGTTCGGCTTCGATCCGCGCCAGCCATTGCCAGCGGATGTGGATTATCTGGACCTGTTGTTACCCGAAGACCGGGCCCGGGCCGTGCGCGCCTTTCATGCGGCAGTGGCCGGGGCGCCGCTGGAACAGGCCATGCACCACCGCATCGTCTGGCCCGATGGCAGCCTGCACTGGCTGGAAATCAGCGGCAGCGTGCTGCCCGACAAGCACGGTCGCCCGCGCATGATCGGGGTGATCCGCGAAATCACCCATCAGCGCGAGCGGGAACAGGCGCTGCGCAGCTCGGAAAAACGATTTGCCACGCTCTTTCACCTGTGCCCGAACATGGTGTTGCTGACCCGCCAGGAGGACGGGCTGATCAGCGAGGCCAACCAGTATTTCGAAAGCCTGTTCGGCTGGCCGGTGCATGACGTGATCGGCCGCACCACCCTGGAACTGGGCCTGTGGGTTGACCCCCAGCAGCGGGCGAAACTGGTGGAGGCGACCAAGGCCAAGGGCGAACTGATCAGCATGGAGGTGGAGTTCCGGGCCAGCAACGGCCAGATTCATAACGGCATTCTCAGTGCGCAGAAAGTCGAACTCGAAGGTCAGCCGTACCTGCTGAGCACCTTCCTCGACACCACCGAGCAAAAACTCGCCGAACAGGCCCTCAAGGACAGCCAGGAACGCCTGGACCTGGCCCTCGACTCCGCGCAACTGGGCACCTGGGACTGGCACATTCCCAGCGGCATGCTCTACGGCTCGGCCCGGGCCGCGCAGCTCCATGGCCTGGAGCCCAAGCCGTTCCACGAATCGTTCGATGCGTTTTTCGAAGGCGTCCCCACGGAAGAACGCAACAACATGCGCAATGCCTATCGCAGCCTGCGCGAAGGCCCGGCGGGCAACTATCAGTTGACCTACCGCGTGCAACTGCCGGACGGCAGCTCGCGCTACCTGGAAAGCCGCGCCCGCCTCTACCGCAACGACGACGGCAGCCCCTTGCGCATGGCCGGCACCTTGCTCGACATCACCGATCAGGTGGAGCGCGAACAGAGCCTGGCCGCCTCGGAGGAAAAATTCGCCACGCTGTTCCAGGTCAGCCCCGACCCGATCTGCGTCACTCACCAGGACAGCGGCCGGTTCCTCGAGATCAACTCCAGTTTCACCCAGACCTTCGGCTGGACCGCCAGCGACGTGATTGGTCTCGACGCCGACGAAATCGGCCTCTGGGATGCCTCGGGCAGTAGCCTGCAACGCATCGAACGGGTGATCCGCGAACAATCGCTGAGCAATGTCGCCATCGTCGTTCACCATAAGAACGGCCAGCCATTGACCTGCGTGATTTCCAGCCGGCAGATCAACGTCGGCAACCAGCCCTGCATCGTCACGACCTTGCGCGACATCACCCAGCAACAACGCTCCGAAGCCGCCCTCAAGGCCAGTGAAGAGAAATTCGCCAAGGCGTTTCATTCCAGCCCCGACGCCATCACCATCACGGAACTCGAAAGCGGTCGTTACCTCGAGGTCAACGACGGCTTCTGCCGGTTGACCGGCTACCGCGCCGACGAAGTGATCGGGCACACCGTCTACGAAGTGGGGATCTGGGCCGAAGAAAAACAGCGGGCCGCCTTGCTGGCCGAGCTGCATCTCAAGGGCCGCGTAGTCCACCAGGAGATGCTCGGGCGCAATAAACGGGGGGAAATCCTTACGGTGGAGGTGTCAGTCGAGCCTATCACCCTCAATGAAACCGCATGCCTGCTGCTGACCGCCCGGGACGTGAGCCTGTTGCGCAATGCCGAAGCCCAGATCCGCCACCTGGCCTACCACGACCCATTGACCAACCTGCCCAACCGGGCCTTGCTGATGGACCGGCTGAGCCAGCAGATCGCCCTGCTCAAACGCCACAACCTGCGCGGCGCCCTGCTGTTTCTCGACCTGGACCACTTCAAGCACATCAACGACTCCCTCGGTCACCCGGTGGGCGACACCGTGCTGAAGATCATCACCGCGCGCCTGGAAGCCAGCGTGCGCCTGGAAGACACCGTCGCACGGCTGGGTGGCGACGAATTCGTGGTGCTGCTCAGCGGCCTGGAAGGCTCGCGCAACGAAGTCAGCAAGCAAGTGCGGACCCTGGCCGACACCCTGCGCGAACTGCTTTCGGAACCGATGTTCCTCGATGGCCAGCGACTGCAGGTCACGCCGAGCATCGGTATAGCGCTGATTCCCGACCACGGTTCCACGCCCACCGATTTGCTCAAGCGCGCCGACATTGCGCTGTACCGCGCCAAGGACTCGGGGCGCAATACCTCGCAGATGTTTCACACCACCATGCAAAAAGCCGCCAGCGAACGTCTGCGCATGGAGACCGACCTGCGCCTTGCCCTGGCCCGTGGCGAGTTCAGCGTGCATTTCCAGCCTCAGGTCGATGCCCGGGACAACCGCATCATCGGCGCCGAAGCCCTGGTGCGCTGGCATCACCCGGAGCTGGGCGCCCAGTCGCCCAATGAGTTCATCAAAGTGCTGGAGGACAGTGGCCTGATCCTGGAAGTCGGGACCTGGATCCTCGATGAAGCCTGCGACGGCTTCAAGCAACTGATCGCCAAGGGCAAGATTGATCCCCAACAATTCAGTCTGTGCGTGAACATCAGCCCACGGCAATTTCGCCAGAGTGACTTTGTCGAACGCATCGAAAATAGCCTCGTCACTCACGGCCTGCCCTTCTCCCTGCTGAAACTGGAGATCACCGAAGGCATCGTGATCCAGAACCTGGACGACACCATCGCCAAGATGCGCCGGCTCAAGAAACTGGGGGTGAGCTTTGCCATGGATGATTTCGGCACTGGCTATTCGTCGCTGACCTACCTCAAGCGCCTGCCGGTGGACACACTGAAAATCGACCAGTCATTCGTGCGCGACGCCACCAGCGACCCCAACGACGCCGAAATCATCCGCGCCATCGTCGCCATGGCTCGTAGCCTCAACCTGATCATGATTGCCGAAGGCGTGGAGACCCTGGAGCAATTGCACTTCCTGCAAGGGCTTGGTTGTCATTTGTACCAGGGTTATTTGCATAGCCGGCCGTTGCCGCTGGAGGCGTTTGAGCGGTTGTTGCCATAATTTGGAACACGGGGCCTTTGTGGCGAGGAGGTTTTATGTGGGAGCAAAGCTTGCTCGCGACTGCAGGCGACCCGGTTTCTGAAGGACCGCATCGCTTTTATCGCGGGCAAACCTTGCTCCCACAACCCCCTTGCCACAATTAATCTTCCACTGATCTCCACAATGAAAAAGGGCGCCATTTGGCGCCCTTCTTCATTTACGCTGCATCAGTTTTGCAGCGCGGGTTGCTGCTGCGCTCCGTTGATCGGGATGCGCTTGGCCTTGGCCTCTTCCGGGATCACCCGCAGCAGGTCGATGCTCAACAGACCGTTGCTCAGGCCGGCGGACTTGATCTCGATATGATCGGCCAACCGGAAGGACAGCTTGAACGCACGCTGGGCGATGCCCTGGTGCAGGTAGGTAACGCTGTCGTTACTGGCTTCACGCTTGCCGCCACTGATGGTCAGCACACCTTTTTCCACTTGCAGGTCCAGGTCTTCTTCCTGGAACCCGGCGGCGGCGACTACGATGCGGTACTCGTCATCACCATGTTTTTCCACGTTGTAGGGTGGATAGCTGCTGCCCGGCTCGTTGCGCAGGGCGGTTTCGAACAAATCGTTGAAACGGTCGAAACCTACCGAGGAACGGAACAGCGGGGCCAGCGAAAATGCAGTACTCATGATTCAAATCTCCTGAAAAAATCAGCAAGTTTTTTTGTCTCCGCGACCCGAATTCGGCATCGCGTAACCCCTATCTAGGGACCGCCAAAAACTTTTCAAGAGCTTTTTCTGAATTTTTTTCAGGCCGCTTCGGTGCGCTGCACCCCCAGCAGATGGCCAACCGCGTCCAGGTCGGTTTCCCGGCGCAAAGCGGTAAACAGCGCCACCGCTTCTGGGTAATTGCGGGTCAGCATCGCCAGCCACTGCTTCAACCGGCCCGGGGCCTGGCGCGGTGTCAACTGCTCGACCACTTGCACCCAGAAGTCCTGGAGCATCGGCTGCAGCTCGGCCCAGGACATCTCGACCACGTCCTCACCGGCCCGGGCGGCGGCGATCTGCCGGGCCAGGTCAGGACGGGAAACGAGACCGCGACCGAGCATGATGTCTTCGACACCGCTGATTTCGCGGCAACGGCGCCAATCCTCGACGCTCCAGATATCGCCATTGGCGAACACCGGCACCTTGACCACTTCCTGCACCCGGGGAATCCACTCCCAGTGGGCCGGAGGCTTGTAGCCATCGACCTTGGTCCGCGCATGCACCACGATGTGCGCCGCGCCGCCTTCGGCCAGTGCCGTGGCACACACCAGCGCACCGTCCGGGCTATCGAAACCCAGGCGCATCTTGGCGGTGACCGGGATGTGTTTTGGCACCGCACGGCGCACGTGCTCGACGATTTCGTTGAGCAGTTCCGGCTCCTTGAGCAACACCGCCCCGCCCCGGGATTTGTTCACGGTCTTGGCCGGGCAACCGAAGTTCAAGTCGATAACCTCCGAACCCAACTCGCACGCCAGCGCCGCGTTTTCCGCCAGGCACACCGGATCGGACCCGAGCAACTGCACCCGCAGCGGCACACCGGCAGCCGTCTGGGCACCGGTCAGCAACTCAGGAGCGAGCTTGTGGAAATAGGCCGGCGTGAGCAGGCGGTCGTTGACACGGATGAACTCGGTGACACACCAGTCGATCCCGCCAACACGGGTCAGGACATCCCGCAGGATGTTGTCGACCAACCCCTCCATGGGCGCCAGGGCAATTTGCATGGAAACACACACTCGAACGAAAAAACGTGCGGCAGTTTACCGGATTTTGCCCACAACATCGGAATCCACCACCAAACCCTGTGGGAGCGAGCTTGCTCGCGATGACGATGGATCAGTCGGTGAGGACCCCGGATGGTTTCAACGCAGGACCATAACCTTCGATGAATTCCGGCGGCATGCGCTTGGGCCTGCCGGTGGACAATTCGATGCAGACGAAGGTGGTCTGGGCCCGCAGCAGCGTGGTGCTGTCGCTGGGCCGAATCAGCTGGAAATGCCGGGTCATCTTCAACCGCTGGTCCCAGTCGACGATCCAGGTCGCCAATTGCAGTTCGTCGCCTTCATAGGCGGCTGCCAGGTAATCGATTTCATGTCGCACCACTGCCATGGCCCGGTCCAGGCGGCGGTACTCCACCAGATCCAGGCCCAGGCGCTGGGAATGGCGCCAGGCACAGCGCTCGAGCCAACTGACGTACACCGCGTTGTTGGCGTGGCCCAGCCCGTCGATGTCTTCGGCATTTACCTGAAGATCAATAATGAACGGTGTTGCGCGATCCCAGCCCATGCCCCTCTCCTGGTCGAATTTGGATCGGGGCAGTGTACCGGATCCGAGCTGGACCGCTATCGCGAGCAAACTCGCTTCAAGCCGATTGCCGCGCTTGCAGACTGCGCCCGGCCAGCAGTGATAACACCCCATCAATGACACGCGGATCGGCCAGCACCCGCTGGTGCCCGCCCTGTGGCAGTCGCAGCAAACGACTGTCGAACCAGGCTTCATGGATCAACTGCGACTCCCTCACCGAAACCGATGTGTCGTCCTCGGCATGGACAATCAACCCCGGCACGTCCAGCTGGTAATGCGCTACATCCATCTTCGAAGCGGGCATGCCCACATCGCTTTCCACCTGGCGAATGAACGCCGAACGCGCCTTGGGCGGCAAACCCATCATCCGGGAGAAACCGCGCAATACCCCAAGGATGCGAGCGGGTGCGGCGATGCTGACCAGCGTCTCGGTACGCAACCCCAACTGGACAGCCAACAGGGCACTGGCGCCGCCCATGGAATGCCCGATCACAGCCTGCAACGGCGGCAGCTCAGCGGCGGCTTCGAGCATGGCCCTGGCAAACAACAGGACATTCGCCTCGCGACCCGGTGAACGACCATGAGCCGGACCATCCAGCGCCACCACCGTGTAACCGGCGTCCACCAGGGCCGTGATCAGCGCCGCGAACTGAGTCGGCCGCCCTTCCCAGCCATGCATCAGCAAGACTGCCGGGCCTTTGCCCCAGCGCAAGGCCGAAAGACCGAAGCGCAAGGTGATACGCTCGGACGAGGCCAGCAGCGGCAGTTCCCAATCCCGCGGCGGCAAGTTGCGCGGGCGCATGAACAGCGAACGCATCTGCTTGGCCACCATGCGCGGAGCCACCCAACCAAGCGTGCCATTGACGCTACGAATCCAGCTCAGCCTGTCCATCGCTCATCTCCAGGGCTCGCGCCTCAGCTCATCGCACCGCCGACTTGGCGGCGCGCAGCAAACGATCCGATAACTCTCCAGGGCCCAGTGCCCGTGCCAGGGCCAGGCCACCCACCATCAAGGCGATGTCGGCCAGGGCCTTGTCGGCGTCCTCCGGGCTGGCCGCCAATTGCGCGACCATCAACTCGATATGCTCATTGAGCACTTCACGAAACGCATCCGGCAGCCGGCCGAGCTCGCCGACCGATGCAGGGATCGGGCAGGCGTGTTCGGTGGAGTCACGGTGCTTGCGTGACAGATAGAACGCCGCCACCAGAGCGCGCCGCTCTTCGCCTGTCAGCTCGCCGTCCATGTCGGCGATCAGGCCGCGGCGCCGATTGAGCAATTGCTTGAATGCCTCCAGCATCAAGGCATCCTTGCTTTCGAAATGGGCATAAAAACCGCCCACCGTCAGCCCGGCCGCGCCCATCACCTCGCCCACGCTCGGCTCAGCCGGCCCACGCTGGATCAGCGCATCGCTGGCGGCCTTGAGAATACGTTCACGGGTTTGTGCCTTTTTATCGCTCATCGTCGCCTCCGAATATTACGATTGAAATATTATTCCTATAATAATTTTCCGCAAGCGGAAATTTTGACCGCTGGTCAGAAGTCTATTTTCAAGGATAAGGGAATTGGCCGAACGCCAGACAAACAAAAGGGCCATTCAAGAATTGAATGACCCTTATAAAATCCCGCAGAGCGGGTAATCGTGGCGTCCCCTAGGGGACTCGAACCCCTGTTACCGCCGTGAAAGGGCGGTGTCCTAGGCCACTAGACGAAGGGGACACAAACCTTCTGACTTGATCAGCGCTGAGAACTGATCGATTCAAGGACGGTGTGGCCAGACCTTGAACCTGNAATTGGTGGAGCTANACGGGATCGAACCGTNGACCTCTTGCATGCCATGCAAGCGCTCTCCCAGCTGAGCTATAGCCCCGGATTTTTCGCCTCGCGGCGGAGCGACATCTTGCAACATCGCTTCTGTAAAACTGGCGTCCCCTAGGGGACTCGAACCCCTGTTACCGCCGTGAAAGGGCGGTGTCCTAGGCCACTAGACGAAGGGGACGCAAACCCTTCTATACAACTGATCA
>Ga0065714_10065076_pt1 | contig 13210 bp, 11 predicted proteins | sample MisRhiReplicate2_FD_59101 | JGI IMG/M metagenome (GOLD analysis project Ga0065714, IMG submission 59101) | Miscanthus rhizosphere microbial communities from Kellogg Biological Station, MSU, sample Rhizosphere Soil Replicate 2: eDNA_1 v2... | ecosystem: Host-associated > Plants > Roots >... | reverse complement strand
TGCACACCACTTTTTTGTTTTCATTCGGCGCTTTTTTCACCGAATAATTGGGTCAACAATCCCTCACTTGCATTCAAAGTGTCCATCCTGATCGTAGCGACTGGGGACGTCCACACGGATCGTAATGCACGCCGAAAAAGCTCCTTAAGTGGTTTTTTTGTTTTTTTGTCTGAAAATCGAGAATGAATCTGGCGACCTCTACGCAATGCGTAAGCGTCCGGTGATCCCACACTGATTTGATATTGGCAGGACTTCATTGTGGATCACTTCTGTGTCCGGCGACTCAGTGGGACAGCTGCGTAGCTCAGTCATCCGCGAGTGCTTCTAGCGATGCGAGGAGTTTGGCTAGCTCGGGAAGGTTTGCTGCCGTCACGATGTCATATTCGCCGCGACTACTCAGTCGGTACACCTCTCGAGCCTTTTTGACTCGTTCCAGCAGAGGAACGACAATTCCTGACGCCCTTTCCAGAAACTCATTGATGTCAGCTCGCGTCTGGGGAATCTTGTAGCCCTTTGCCGCGCTTGTGATGATGACGTCTGCATCGCGAAGTTTGGCAACGCCACTGGAGCGAATTCTCTGGCCGTTGACCTCTCCGAACCCGCTGTCTTTCAGGTGGGCCATGATTTCCGTAGTCAGCACATAGTCCTTGGTGACGAATTCGCTTTGAAATCTCAAGAACCGCAAGATGCTTAGCTGCAGGCGCTCATCTTCATCAGGGTGCTCACCAACCCGCTCGCTAAATCGGTCAGCCTGGCGGAGAGCTTCCTGGTGTACCTGGTAGTCTGCATATCCAGACTCATTCGTCGGCGGCGGCAGGAGAGACTGGTACTTGGATGGCCACTCAAGCATGCCAAGAGTCAGACTGCGGAGGATTTTCTTGTAGGCAAGAACTGCTTCTTCCGATGCTTTCTCTTCGTAGATCTGAGCCACTGAGCCGGCGAAAAAATCTGCAACCTGAACCAAAACGTTGTCCTTACTGGACATCGTCTGGAAGGCATCCTCATCACCAAACAGGTCGTCGACGAACCGTTCTACAACGTAGCTTTTGAGGCTCTCCTGAAATTCCTGTCGACCATGCTCGTCTACGATCATCTGGAGGTCAGGGTAGGCGCTGAACAGACGTTCATAGAGCAACCCGTTCACGTATTTAATGAACGAGGTCTTGAATCGGAGGCCGCCATCTTTGTGGATTCTGGACTTATCAACAACGGTGAAATAAAGCTTGAATGGCAGGTCGGCTAGCTCGTTCAGGATCCGGGCACGGCGATCCGAATCCTTGAGCTTTAGCTTGCTGGATTTGATCTCGCCTGATTGAAAATGACGCTTTCGAAGTTCTTCTGCTTGGGCATAGGCAGCATCCAAGTCTTTCTCTGCCACCAGAATGGAGCACACAATGAAGAAGCCGGAGCTTCCACCCTTTGATGTATCAAGGTCGGTATTTCCGGACTCATCCACGAAAGCATACGTTCTGTCCATGGGCGTGCTCCATCAACACCTGACTGAACGGTGGGTCGCCCAGTACGAAGGTGGCAGTCTCAGTTGGTGGCGGTGGCGGTGGCGGTGGTTGTGCCGGGTGCAGGGCCCTCACTGAACGTGTAGTTGATGACCACGTCATTGCGGATCAGAACGTCGAGCGTTTTCTGAGTGCCAGTGGTCGTCACCTTCATAGTGACAACGTAGCTTTGAGCATGGGCTGAGCCATTGGTGTAGGTGTATACCCACTTTTCGTCAGTCTCGCTGACCGCGCTCTTGGCATAGGGCTCACCGAATAGCGACTTCAACTCAGTAGTCGTGGTTTTACCCTTGGTGACACTCGCCACACTGGTCGACGGAAAATCTCGGCCTGCGGTGAAGTGCGATGTAGCGCAACCGCCAAGGGCCAAACAAACTGCCATAACTGTGATGAGACTTTTCATATCTGTCCTTGATGTTGAAGTGCTCCAAATCCTAGCTGGCATAGAGGCCAAAAGCCATAACTAGGTCGACCAGCTGCTTTCACGTTCTCACAGCAATCAGAGCGCTTTGGTAGCCCTAAGCTAGCCTGAGTGTCGCACAGCTAGGCAGCACAATGAGCTGGCCTAATACGTGGCCAGGGAGCTTCGCTACTGAGATTGGGTGCCCAATCGGCGACAGTTACCTTGCTTTTTTGCCTATTGGAATCAAGCGTAAGTGTGCGAGTCGTCACGTGCGACCCGCACACTTTGCTTAGGTAAGATTCTGGGGGACTTAGGACTGAGCTCGTCCTACTTTAACTGTCCCATTACGCATCCGGTGAATAGCAAATTTGCTGTTGCAACCGAAGCAGAAACACCAAGTTGTAGCGTTAAGGTCTTGCTTGAGAACCGCTTCGAGGCTGCTGGTGCAGCTAGGGCATTCAACCGTCGTGACTTCCTCTATCCGATTTTCGAAACGCCTGCGGACGAATACATCCCCCTCACCGTTTCTGTGCAAGTGGAAATGGTTGTGGCACGCAGTGCACGCTGGCATAGCTGAGGAGCCTGGCGCTAGGTTAAGGTTGGCAGCGACCAGACCTTCACAATAAGGGCAGTCGATTGATACTTGGGTCGCCGCTTGCACCCGAGCTTCTTCCTGTTGCACCTCTTCCACCAGATCCTTCTTGGCTTCAAGGAGCTCCAGCAGCTTGCTGAGCTGAATGATGTAAAAGGATCTTTCTTCCGCTACAGCAGCATATTCATTAACGAGCTCGTAGCGAGGCGCAAAACCCGAGCTATCGGAGCGATGCTGCCAGTCAGCCTTCTCGTCACCACTCACGAAAATTAGGTCTTTCTTATTCTGTCGTCCGATCTGAAGAATCGTTTTCCAGATCAAAAAATCACCAATGCCATAGTCGTCCTTGGACTGGTCTTTATAGCCCGGTGGGATCTGAAGCTTCTGGCGAGCAACATGCTCTGTCAGGAGCGCGCTTTCCTCTTCGGTCAGCTCAATGATGTTCTCGGCGTTGAACACCTTCTTGTACGAAGCGCTGACAGGATCATCCCATTCCCAAGACTGGATTTGCTCGCCGAGGGCTCTTTGGGCATTCAAGATCTTTTTCTTGATTTCGCGGGCCTCCAAGAGCAGTCCGTTCAAATCATTGTATTCACCAACCCCCTCCAAAATTGGATAAGAAAGCGTTGAGGGCACTACGAGGGTGCTGAGCTTGTCAGGAATACCTTTGATCAGCTCACCGATTTTGTTCGGGCGGTTTTTCACGAACTCACGCGCAGTCTGCGCCGGCAGATATATTCGATTCTCAGAGGCAAGCCGGCTGAAGATATCGATGATCTGCTGCAGACTGGCAGCGCCTGCGCCATAGGGGATCAGCAGTGCATTGGTATCCAACACAATGTCCGCGTTACCAATGGCTTCTACGAGGGGCTTGGAACACCAGGCGAATGCTTTTACGGCATCGGGGAGCACCCGCTGCGCCCGAAATGCCGCGTCCAAATCGTGATCGCCCTTACTGTTTCCTGGATTTGCCATCGTCGTCCCTGTAGTTTCAATGATGAAAAGGCGTTACTCCTGGCGTCAGATGCCAAGAAAACCAATTGCCTACTATCGTGATGAATCGGCCCTAGTACGGCCGAAGGCACGATGAGCCCGTAATCTATCAACCCCCGCAAGCCGATGCCATCATAACGCTATCTTTTTCAGCCCTGGATTCTGGATTGGCGCTGACAGATGCGCGCAGTTTTGATGGCGCAAACCTGCCGTCCTGAAGGGCGAGCATACAATCAACGGCTACACGAATACGCTGCGAGAGAATTTCTGTATTGGCAAAGTCTTTCTACTGCTCCGCCTGGCACATAGGGTGCTTCTCGAGGCGTCCGCTCGACATGTTGGGGACTTGGGTGGAAACGAACGCGGTGTTCGATCTCATGGGACGATTAGAGATGGGAGTGCTTGTGTGAGACTGTCCGTGCTCGTTTTTTGCGGCTAATCCGGAAATATGCGCTTGACGTAAATTATGTATGGATATACAGTTATCTCAATTGCATTGACGGTGCCAATTCTGGTCGTAGCTTCCGGGGACGCCAGCACGGATCGTATTGCAAGTCGAAAAAGTCCCTTCATTGGGGCTTTTTTTTGCCTGAAAATCGAGTATGAATTTGGCGACCCCTGCGCAATGCGCCATCAGGTCGCTGAGCACGATGCCATTGCTGTCTTGCTATCGTTCCTTCGAGCCGTCGGCTCGGCTCAGTAAGCCAATCGCAAATGGTCATCGCACGAATCGCTTGAGTGACCGGCGACTCGCTATCACTTGCTCTCTTATCTCGTCGGGATCGATCGACATACCGCCGTCTGGTGTCACGCGCAGAGATTTCAGATTGTTGAGGGCAGCTATGAACGCGCGATCTCTCGCTTGCTCTGAGCTTGGTCTTTTGTCTTTCAAGAAAAGAGCCATGCATCGCTCGAACATTTTCATACCGCGCTCCGTTGGCCATGAACCATGGAACGCATCTTCATCGAAGGGGCGGAAAATGTCCTGGTTTTTTTCGACCAGTCTCTCGTGTGGCCTCGGCGTTTGAGCCCGTGCGCTCGTCGTCTCTGAGTGACGGAGGTGTCAGCGCTGATAAGCTGAATGTCACACGCGCAGAGCGCTCTATGTCGGCAGCGCCACTACCCGAGAGCTTTCCTTGAATGAAGCCCTCTGATGCCATTAAAGGTAAGACGGACGAGATCCGAAAGATCATCGAGTCATACGGATTTGTGGCCCCTGGGATTTTTGGATCGGCGGCACGCTGTGAGGATGTGGATGGAAGTGATCTCGACCTGCTGGCGACCATCCCAGACGACCGGGCTGGCCAGATTTCGCTGTTTGACATAGCTGATGTTCAAGACGAACTCGAGCAAATGCTCGGCGTAACGGTTGATTTCAACATCGAAAACGACATGCCTGAAGCGTACAGAGCAAAGATCGAACTCAAAGTAATTAAACTGTAGGGCGGTGGCATCGGCGCGCGATGAAGGGCTCGTCACTGTAGACTAGAGCTGAGCAAATGCGGCGTTTTACCCACCCTCATGCTGGGTCATACATCCGGCGTCAGCGGCCATGCTAGCAATGATCTGTAACGTGTTTTTGTGTTCTGTAACACTGCTTACGTTACAGCGCACAAAGTTGCGTTACAGACCCCGGACGGCAAGGGGGCAGGCAAGCGGAGCGCGCCGGCGTGCGGATGGAAGCCCGCTAGGGCCAAGACCAGCGTCTCGCGTTAGGGCTTGGTTCACGACAGCCATCCCCGACCAGGGGCACGCCCAAAACCATGGCCTTTCACCAGCCCGCGTAATGAGTAACCAGGTGGCCCCAAGCCGAGAGCGCCGGCCCATTGCTGCGAAGGATGTCCGTTGCCTCGGCAGCAGGTATTTTGGTCGGACTGTAGCTCCCAGTCAGATATGTCTTGTCTTTACCCTGATTGTTCAAAGACCCCCGCATAGGATAACGGTTTGTTAAGGCAGCTCAGTTTGAGGGCGGCTTTTGGCAGGCAAGCAGTTTGCTAATTCCTTGTTGGTATCTTCATGCGGCCAAGCGCGGTTAGAGCATCCTCCAATCATCGCTTTTGTATAATACTCAGTCATTGCCTGCACAGAGTGTGAATGGATCTTCTCCATGATGGCGGCAGGTGGAGTAGGGAATGCTTTGTGGTCTTTCATTTTTTTCTCCATTAACGCTGGGGGAGGGTGCAAAAGGTGTGTTCTTGATCAGCTTTAGTGGTTGACAGGCGAGCCGATAGGCACGAAATCAACGACGTTCGTGTGCTTTTTCCAGCGCTGCTCGTAATCGTCTATCTGATCGAGAAGGAACAGTTCACGGGCTAGGGCGGCTTTCCACAGTTCCTCAAAACGCTCGGATTCACTACGGAGCTGTGCGATTCGCACCTTCAGCTCGGCAACCTGGCCGTTCTTCCTGTCGCTCTTTTCTTTCTGAATGGCGGCGTAATGTTCGATATCCGCGATGAGATGCGCGTAAATTTCACGATCCTTCCTGATAAGGCTTGGATCCTTGCCGGCCTCGAGAGCAGCCGTGCGGAGCGAAATCTTGGCGCCTTTTTCTACTCGCTCCGGCTTATTGTTAACCAGTCGGAGTAGGGCGTCATAAAGTTCTTGCAGGCCTGCGCCTTTGATGTTGTTATTCATTAATAAGCTTAATTCAAGTGGCTGAGAATAATTTCGTAATCCTGGATGTTTCTGTGTTCCATCCTGTACTCGAAAGACTTGGGATCTAAATCCATAAGATCTATCTGTGCATGCTCAATGACGGATTTAACATTGCTCGCCTTGAGTACGGAACTGGCGCACCCGAAGCAATTAACGAAATTACCATGAGCACGTTCGTTGCAAGGTTTGCTACTTGCACACCCACCCAGTGGGGTTCGTTGATAAGAAATAAGGCCTTTCTTGGCTTTCTGCATGGTTTCTTCGGCAGTTTGTCGGTAGATAATCCTGTTAGGGTCATTCGCTTTGCTTATTGGCGTTACACGTTCGCCATGGCCACCATGCAGCTTCTCGGTCGAATACAAAACTTCATTGAGATACGAAATCCACTGAGCGTCATTCATGGCGTTTTTAAAATCTTTCGCAAGCTCTGGGCTTTTCAGCTTCATGTTGTACCCACCTGCAGAGCAACCGCGCTGGTAGTAGATGCTCATAGATTCGGTAAGGTGAGTTAGGAGCCTTTTGAGCTCAGGAATATCGAGCACTTGGCTTTGCGCGCCGAAAACAGCCATAGTCCTGCGGAACTGATGTGATGCGATTTTCCATGGTTTACCAACCTTGTATTTTGGATCTGAGCGCCAGTCTGCAAGCGGGTCGATTGTCTCAAGCTGAAGGATGTCTGCTTCTTCAATAAAAATGGGCGGAAGATACTTTTCATATCGCGTAAAATCTTTGATTATCAGCGTTTTCCCAGGGTCGGTCTTACAAAACGGTAAAAAACTCGGCGTCAGAAGTAAGCAGTCGCTACCAGGTGTATCTCGAGGTACATGAGGGGCGATGATAGATTTGATTAACTGTAGGCTCTTAATCGGTTCAGTAATTAGCTCATTGGCAATCCAAGCAGTGTCCTTAATACTTCCCGATAGCTTTGTTGAAACACCCATCAGGTAGATTCCCTTGGAACTCCAACCATCGGCTGGTTCAATGCACTCGTCTTCCAGTAGTTTGACCTCGTGATCTCTCACTAAAGTGTAGATATGAACCAGGCATTTGGCGCAGTGCTGTACAAGGGCAATATGCCGTACTAAGTTATCGGAATGTCGAATTTTATATTTTTCGCAGAAATTCGTGAGGTTGTGATCGCTCAGTGCTTTGGAGAAATTTGTACTTTTTTGTTTCTGCACTGATAGTTTTTCGGCAGTCGTGTGATATCTGCTGGCTTTACTTAAGTCTCGACCGTACAGTGGGTTTTCGGCTAATTTTGCTGCGAGCAATTTAATCCTATCGCCGTGCTTAAGAAAGTCTAGTGTAATGTCGTTGTAGTGATGATAGCGAGTATGGAGAATGCGACTTGGAATAACGGGTGTTTGTTTTTCGTTGTCATATCTGGCGCTACTTCGTTGGTGTAACGCTTGAAAAAAACGTTTGTGTGGTTTTAGTGTGAGTTTATTTGAAGTTAATTTGACATAATCTCTTATCATTTTTGCTATGTTAGATGCGTGATTGACTTGTATTTTGTTTACGAAGTCAATATGCGCAGGTGAGGATATAATTTCCTGAATCGTAATGTTTTTTTCGTCTGCGCATTTTGTCAGGGCGCGCAGAGCGTTGAATGACAAGCTAATACTTGAGATTCTTAACGCTTTACCCTGAAAGTTTAGTGAGAAAATGTTTGTAGCTAGCAACAACTGCGAGGTTTTGATATTGTTTGTGTTGAAAATTGCCTGAGATCTATATGATTGAAAGTCAAGTGAGGTCGAGTCCGTGGGCACGAGACGCAACTGGGGGAAATCCCAATACAATTCCCGCAGTAAAACTGGTTTCCCGTTTTGGCGATAGCTGATGATGCAGGAATCGCAAAGATTATTCAAATCCATTCCGATATAAGCAACATTTATTTTGTCGTTCGGGGTTTGCTCATTTATTAAGCTTTCAGTGTTGTGTGCGTTACTGTTCATAGTATTACCTTCAAGCGGATGAGGCGCTCTAGGTGTCGTTGCCAATAGTCGGTTAACGTGTTGTTCAGATATACATCTTCTCGCAATTCCTCTAGGGTTTGGCCCAGTGAAGGATTCACGGCTAACATTTCATGGAGGAGTTGGTCAATTTGTTTCAGTGTGGGCCCGTGGATTAACTCGAAGTGTTTGAGGCTGGCGCTCGATTGGATCATTTGTTTGGTGACAAATTCTAGACTTATCAGTTTCCAAGCATCGTCACGGTCTGCATGTACCTTGTGGTGAGCGCAATTTAAACAGCCAACTTCGCTTTTACAGTCCGGTTCAGTAGTGATTTGGGCGGTGTCAATTTTCTGCGGCGCGCCCTCACTTGTACATCCCCCAACAGGGGTCGAACAGAAGTGTGGGCTACCAAAGAATTCATTAACCACTGCGTGAAACTTACCAATCTGATCGACCGCACTTTTCTCACCGACCTTTAAATAGTTGGATCTTTGCGTGCGCTCGCTGTGTCCGAGGAGAATTCGAGAGGCTTCGTGGCCGTGATTTTTTGCCACATAGTTATCTTTGTAGTTTCTAAAACTTTGATAGCTAAGACATGGCACATTTGGGTCAATGAATCTGCATACGCGATCATATAGACGTCGGAGTATGTTAGTATCAAGTACTCTGTAATTTGACATGCTGTTGCCGTCAAAGCCTACGAAGAGATAAGGGTGGTCATTACCCGTGCATAGGTAGTCTCTAAGTTGGACGTATTTTTTGAAGTGTTTAATGAAGTCAGCTTTGACGCGAACTGAGATTTCTTTGTTGTTAGCCCGAAATTTTATGGATCTCATGCCGATTTCTTCATCTTGAGTTACTATATATTTGGCATCCCACGGTAGTTCGCGCAAGGGTGATTCATTAATTGCGGTTGCTGCAACAAACATCGCGACAAAACTGTCATGGGCAATTCTTGCCAAAGATACGCGATATTTGTTGTTTTTGGATGAATTGGCTAGTTCTAATCTGGACTCATATGATTTTTTTGCTTCAAAATAATAATTGTTATACTTTCCACTGCGGCGGGCCTGATATTCTTCGAAAGTCCTCATGCAAGCTTTGCTGTAATCAAAGTACAAAGACCCAGCAGTCCGCGCTCCGCCTTTACCGAGAATTTTGCTGGTGATTAGCGGGTATTTATCGTCCGCTACTATCCAGGCATAATCGTCTTTGATTTTTAACTTGTATGGGATTTGCTCTTCTTTTATTAAGAAATCCGTGAGCCCCATGAATAGGGGTTCACATGTCTGGAGGAGATATTTTACCGACTCTTGACTAGGGGGCTCGATCTCCTTCGTAGCTTTGTTGTGAGGGCGTACAATTAGAGGTAGCCTCGTGAACAGATAGCTTTCCTCCGGGAACATTTGTTCTCCGCAAGTCTTGCATACTGTCTGCATACGCCTGCGCGTGACGTATTCTCTATGATCGCCATTTAGGTGTTGAGTGAAGGCAACCAAGGCATCGTGGTATAACTCAGGCGTGTTAAGAAAATTTTCAAGTCCGTTAGCCTCGCACCATTTTGCCATGATTACCCAATCCGCAATTGCGGAATAGGCAGAGCTTAGAGCTGTTTTGGTGAGACTCATGCTGATGATGTGGCTAGCGAGGTTTTTTATCCTCGCTAGTCGCTTGGGTAGGCGAGTTGATAACTTAACTTTTCTCCTTGCTCTACTACCCGAGCGTTCGCCAAAGCACAAAGCTCCAAAATCAAAAGCATGTCGATGGCTGAACCGGACAAGAATTGATTCGATAGGATTTTTTTCCAGCACGTTATGGGCTTCGGTAAGTAATTCTGCGTAGTTAACCTGGACGTCCAGACGAATTTCGCAATAAGATCTGTCGTCCATTATTGATTTTCTATAAGGCTCAGGATGTGCTTTTGATAATCAGTATCAGCCTCGTGCACTAATTGGTTAACCCTCCTGTAGTCCAAGTAACTCATGGTGGTTTTGCGGCTCGAGTGGTGCAGACGCTTGGCAACGTAATCGATCAATTCTAGGTAGCCGATCTTGCCTTGTGTCAGGAGCTCTCTGCGCTCTTCTACCAAATTCATTCCGAAAGAAGCCCTTAAGTCGTGGAAGCTAAATTTAAAGTCATGGCCGCGTGCTTTGATTAGCGGCAATAACGTGTCTCTCATAAATTTTCGTACAGCAGAACCCTTTTCATGGTTCTTGTATTTGTGTTTGTCGAGCTGGCTCACATATAAAGGTTTTCCACTCCTACTCAAAAAGATGTATTGTTCAGTATCATCTCTTTCCAGTGCTTGCTCTTTACGGCGTTGGTAGCGTTCGGATTGGAGGTAGGTAAAAAGTCGATGACGCACCCAGCCAGGTACTTGAATATTCTGCTGCTTACCATATTTTGTATCTACGAGAGAGCCTTCCCCCGCTTTGATTGGGTATGTGGCGATGTCATTTGCATCGGCGTCGATCACATTGCCGATACGTATTGTTAGTACCGTTTGGATTCGCATTCCTGAGAAGAGCGCCAACAGAAATGCGAGCAGCATTTCTGTATTGCCTACTATAATAAGTCCTTCAATAACTGCATCCTGCTCAAACTTGTTCAAGGGCCGTAGCTTTCCTCCGTCGTAAATGAAGTCACTCGACTCTTCCTTGTTTTTTGGGAAGGTTAGGTCTGTAGTGATGACCTCTCGGAATCTAGTTACGCCGTATCTGTCGGTGTGGGCGATATGGGAAATCTTTTCTTTCCACGGTGGTTTCGTCGGAATGAAATTTCGATACTTCATTCGCCATCGATAGTAGCGGATCATTGAGCGGATCTTGTTGTTAACGCCTTCCGCATCTTTCTCGTTTCGTGCAATAGCTAACTTGAAGTGGGCTTTAAAGACGTACGTCGGCCTTTCAAATTCCCTGCCTTTAAAATCGAGATGGTCTTGATTGTGGGCGTGCATCACATTCATGAATTCTCTGAGGTTGACAGCCTCAGCGCCCAATGTCTGGTCAGAGAGTTTAGGGTACTGTCCGGCCCGCCATAATAGAAAAAGGTTCCCCTCCACCCAGGGAGTGCCATCTGGCTGAAGAATGATCTTCATTCCTTGAATGTAATCTTCGTCTTGGTACCGCACCGGGTAAAATACGGGAGGCTCCGTTGGGACTGAGATCATCGATTCAATTGGGTCTTCGTAGCACTTGGTGAAAGGGGTAAGAGCTTTAAGTTCCACTGTTGTGTACATGGCGAGCTTGTAAGTTAGATGTCAGGGGGAGAACCAGAGTTTCTGCTCTGGCTCGATTTAGGTGAGCCGGAAGATTAACGGCGTATAAAACTTTTGCAACATGTATTTTTATTGCTGGTTGCGATGGCGTATTTTAATTTTAATATATTGCCATGGTCTTTTTTGTTTGTTGCGCTATTTTTTTATTAGGGTTTTTGGCGCTTGGCTCTGCTGAAAGCCGCGTGATACCTGGAGGGAGGTTTTTTATTTTTAATTAATTGACTTTGGAATATATCGGCATGTCTGCAAATAATGAGTTAAGCCGGTTTGTGAGTCTCTTTTATACGTCGATTCTAGGAGGTTATGGGAGGTGGCTGATGCATGTCTAGGCTCGCAATGCCTTCCAAGCAACGTGATAGAAGGGCTGGGCATTACTCTTGGCTGTAGACGAATTAATTACGTCAATTGCCAAACCTTCTTCCGAGTCGATGTTTAAGGTTAATTGCCAAAGAGAATTTATATCGCTGGAAGAAATTCGACGGGCGAAAAAATTTTCTATATTTTTCGCTCTCTGACCATTCGTCCATGCCTCTCGGCGCATTCTTCGACGCCTCAGAGCATCGAGTTGTGGGGGCGATTACCGTGTGGTCATCCTGGGAGACGGCTAGACTAGCCTGAAACTTCGAGATGACATGGCTGGCTTGGGCCTTAGTAACATGGGCTCGAAGCTCAGGAAAGTAGTGCGAGTCTCGCCAAATGAGGTGCCTACCCCGGCTGGTGATGAAGGTGATGGTGATGGTGATGATTTAATCGTCGGCCTTCATTGTGTTGACCTGCGCGGCAAAGATGGTATCCGGGCCCAAGCTCAGGCCCAAGCTATGACTGCATGGCGAACTCGCTCATGAAGGCGACTACTAGCCTCACTCGTAGGGTCATCAAGGCGTCGACGGGCGCTGCGTTCAGGCTGACCTAATCGATGTGCAAGGCTAGTGGCGTGACTGTCCAACGAGGGGCTGGAGCAAGCGTCGACTAAACTTAGCTGGAGCAGGGCTTCTTACTGGGGGGGCACAGACGCGCTGATACCTTTGAGTACCGCTTGGTGTTTGGGTTCCTTGGCCACACCAAGAGTTCAAACACATGATGGTGCGGGTTGCTGTGGCTCTTTCGTAGATGGTTGTTCTCGGTCAAGCGTGCTCCGCTTATCCGTGAGGAACAACATGCTTACCACCCATCCAGGCGAAGCACCGAGCCGCCCTTAGGCAAATAACTCTGAGTGCGCTGCACCTGAAATGATCTTGCGTTGATAAGGATAAGGGTGCACGAGGATGAGTGTTGGTGGCCTTCGATATCTAGCGTCTTTAAGGAGGCTATCGACTTCTAACTCTTAGAAAGGTGGTCTGCATTTTTGGCGTTGGATATCTACTAAGAAGCAACACACCCGCGCCCCTGTCGGGCACCACCAGCACCAATTGAAGCTGGCTGAAGAATGAACGTGTTTAAAAAGGTGGAATGACCAACTCGCTCACGGAGTGCCCCATCCTCTGAGCTCTTGCTGTCATGAAAATCTGGCTCTTTACCTACACTTCGTGGGGTGCGATCAAGAGTGTCAGCGAAGGCGGTACATTAGGCCGCGCAGAGGGATGTGTTCTACACGTTTGGTGGAGCGGAGGGTGGTGCTCAGGTTGGGAAAGCTGCATCACGGCATACAGGCCTGTTGCTGTCCGGATTGCTGCGAACTCACGATACGTCGAAGTTGGCTTCAACTCACGCGTAATTCTGCACCTTGACCGTGTGCAAAGTGATGTCCACCACGTCACCGTCGGCACCGACTTGCGGCATCTCGATCCAGTCGCCGACCCGCAGCATGTCGTTGCTGGTCAG
>Ga0065714_10065075_pt1 | contig 13216 bp, 9 predicted proteins | sample MisRhiReplicate2_FD_59101 | JGI IMG/M metagenome (GOLD analysis project Ga0065714, IMG submission 59101) | Miscanthus rhizosphere microbial communities from Kellogg Biological Station, MSU, sample Rhizosphere Soil Replicate 2: eDNA_1 v2... | ecosystem: Host-associated > Plants > Roots >... | reverse complement strand
AAGATCGATGTCGCATGTCCTATACAAGCTTTACTTACCCCTACTAACAAAAAGAAACGCCTGCAATCGAAATTACAGGCCCTTTATATGTAGTACCTACTTGAGTATAAAGCGAGTGTTCTATGAACCGGCATAGCGTTCTTTCGAGCTTCTTCAGCGAGAATTAATGCCGCCGGAGAATAGAATGCGAGCTTTAACCTTCGTTGACAACCCCCATCGCACAGAACTTATCAATTCTGGCGGCGATCATCTTCTCAGTATTCTGTTTCTTTAATTCTTTAAGATCCTTTATGATCTGCTCTTTAACAGTCTGCGCCATCAATTCAGGATTTTGGTGTGCACCGCCTAGTGGCTCTTTAATGATTCCATCGATAAGTTTGTTTTTAAACATATCATCAGAAGTCAGCTTTAAGCATTCTGCTGCACGCTCTTTGTAGTCCCAGCTGCGCCATAAAATAGACGAGCACGACTCAGGAGAAATTACAGAGTACCAGGTATGCTCCAGCATATATACTTTATCACCAATACCAATTCCTAATGCACCACCTGATGCACCTTCGCCCACTACAAAGCAAACAATAGGAACTTTTAGTACTGACATTTCCAGCAAATTGCGGGCAATAGCCTCTCCTTGTCCACGTTCTTCAGCTTCAAGGCCTGGGTAAGCACCCATGGTATCAATAAAAGAAATAACCGGCTTATTGAATTTCTCAGCCAGACGCATTAAGCGCAGGGCTTTTCTATAACCTTCAGGATTGGCCATACCGAAGTTTCGGTATTGTCTCTCTTTAGTGTTTTTACCTTTTTGATGACCAATGATCATTACAGTCTCGCCATTTATCGTAGCAAAACCACCAATGATTGCTTTATCGTCTTTAACTGTTCTGTCGCCGTGCATCTCGATGAAATCATCGCAGATCATGCTGATATAGTCCAGGGTTTGTGGACGCTCGGCATGACGAGACATTTGAACTTTTTGCCAACCTGTAAGGTTGTTATATAGTGACTGCTGGGTAGTCTCCAGCTTTTGTTCAAGCTCAGTTAAGGTAGCAGACATATCTACTTTGGTTTTATCGGCAACCTGTTTAACCTTCTCAATTTGCTGGGCTAGCTCAGCAATAGGCTTTTCAAAATCAAATGATGTTTTTATCTGTTCCATAATCGGGCTGTAAAAATAGACATTTTATTTTAAAAAAGTTATTTATTTCATCTGGTCTTCAGCTTGTGCAACTATAACTATTTGTGCCTCGAAATAATACAATGCACCTAAATAATAATGCGGCAAGTCCCAATGTATGTTTTAATTATGTTACATTAGCTGAATTAATAGCGGAGCGAAACACACTACCCAGCGGGGAATAATTTATGAGAAAAAAGGTTAAGTTCACAAATGTCAATAACTCGACATTCTATGTGACGGTGCGGAAAAGGGTAGATGCCTATTTTACTGACAATAATATTTCAATACATGCAAACGGGGCAATGTGGTTTAAAACCATTTTTTTCCTGACAGGTCTGACGACCATTTATCTGATGATCCTACTGGGTGCATTTAACTCGACGGCAACACTACTGCTTTGTGTACTGCTGGGTATGTTTGGTGCCTTTGTAGGCTTTAATGTCTGTCATGATGCCATTCATAAAGCTTATTCATCAAATGCTACCATCAATAAGGTATTTAGCTTTGTTTTCAACCTTATTGGTGCAAGCCCATATGTCTGGAACATCTGCCATAATATTGTTCACCATACCTATACCAATATTGCAGGGCATGATGAAGACATTGATGTGGCCCCTGGTCTCATCCGTTTTTCAGAAGCTGAAACCGTAAATAAGGTACAAAGTTATCAGCACTATTATGCATTTGTATTGTACAGCTTCGCAATGCTTTCATGGGTATTTAGAAAGGATTATAAAAAGTTCTTCCAGAAAAAAATTGGGGAACATGTATGTACACACCCTAAAATCGAATACTTCAAGCTTTTTTTTTACAAAGGGATCTACTATTTCCTGTTCATTGCACTACCCTTACTGGTAATGGACATTACCTGGTGGCAGTTCATGATCGGCTTTCTGGTGATGCAGTTTTCACAAGGGTTGGTACTGGGTTTGGTGTTCCAGTTGGCGCATGTTGTCGAGGGTACGGAATTTCCCTTCCCGAATGACGAAGGTAATATTGAAGAGGCCTGGGCCGTTCATCAGTTGCAGACAACAGCAAACTTTGGCGTTGATTGCAGGTTGACCAGCTTTTTATGCGGTGGTTTGAACAGACAGGTAGAGCATCATCTTTTCCCTAAAATATGTCATATCCACTACCCCGCTATCGGAGCTATTGTAAAACAAACCGCGACCGAATTTAACCTGGATTATAACGAGAGTCCTACTTTCGGTACTGCGCTGATTTCTCACTATAAAACGCTTAAAAGACTGGGTAAGGAAACCTATCATAATACCCCTTACATAAACAGGCCTGATCAATATCTGACCAGGCCCGCAATGGCTTTTGTAAAAAAATAAATGTTTAATAGAGAGAGGCTACTATAAATAGCCTCCCTTTTTGAGCACCTCTGCCCAAACCTTATAACCCTCTGGTTTAAGGTGCAATCCATCATGTGTTAGATTTGCTTTTAAATGACTTTCTGAGTCTAAGAAGTGTGGGTACAAGTCGATGATAGTTACCTTCTTTTCAGCCAGTTTTTTGATCTCCGAATTGAGCCATAAAATGTGCTCATCTTTACCATAATGATTTTTGAACTTATTAAACGAACTGTTTACAGGCAGCAGAGTATAAAAATAGATCTTCGTTCTTTTTGAACCCGATCTTATTCTGCTGATGATCGTTTTATAATTCCTTAGAATGACGCTATCAGGCACGTTTCGTGATACATCATTGATACCGATCAATACAAATACTTTTGACGGTTTACCGGAAATAACCTGATCCAGACGTTCCAAAACACCAAAAGTTATATCCCCTGAGATACCCCTGTTTTTAGCATTAGGCAAGTCCAGAAGTTTACCCCAGTCGCTACCTGCAGTAATGCTATTCCCTAAAAATACGAAGTCCTTTTTAGAGATACCTTCTGTTTTAAATGTCTCCACCTTTTTAACGTATGCTGCCGGTCTGTAAGTGCTGTCCCAGCTTAGTTTCTGGGCTTTTGTGTTTATTGAAGTACAGAGCAGGGCTAAACTTAACCCTGCGACAATCTTTTTAAATGAATGGTTCATCAGCATTTTAAATTTCATAGCTATTCAATTATAATAGATTTATTGTGCGGCTAAATTACGTTTCTCTCTATTCCAGGTTAGCGCAGTAAAAAAAATGGACAGTACACAAGCGGCTACGATTACCTCGAAACCACCATCCCAACCCCATTTATCAACCACAATACCGATAGCAATATTGGCGAATAAAGCACCACCCATATAGCCAAAAAGACCAGTTAAGCCGGCAGCAGTACCCGCAGCTTTCTTAGGTACCAAATCAAGCGCCTGCACGCCAATCAGCATCACAGGACCATAAATCAAGAAGCCAATAGCAATTAAAGCCGCATTATCAATCCAGATGTTTCCAGGAGGGTTTTTCCAGTATACCAATACAGCAAACAGGACCAATACCATATAGATGATGGTGGCTGGAGCCCTGCGACCTTTAAACACCTTATCACTGATCAATCCGCATAGCAATGTTCCCGGAATTCCAGCGTACTCATAAAAGAAATAAGCCATACCCGATTCCTTTAAAGAAAAGCCTTTTGCTTCTTCAAGGAAAGTTGGCGCCCAATCCAAAATACCATACCTAACCAGATAGACGAATGCATTTGCAAAAGCGATATACCATAGCACGCGATTGTTAAATACATATTTCAAGAAAATCTCTTTAGCTGTTAATTCTTTCTCGTGATCTACCGAGTAGTTTTTCGGATAGTCATTTTTATATTCCTCGATAGGTGGCAATCCGCATGACTGTGGAGTATCTCTAACCAGAATATAGGCAATTGCAGCAAATACCAACGCAATCAATCCCGGAAAATAAAACTTACTGTGCCAGTCGGCGAAGATCTCAATAGCCAGAATAGCGATTGGACCAACCAGTCCCCCACCCACATTATGTGCTACATTCCAGATTGACATCATGGTACCACGTTCCTTTATGGAATACCAATGCACAACTACCCTACCACATGGAGGCCATCCCATCCCCTGGAACCATCCGTTAATGAATAACAGGACGAACATAACGGTGATGGATGAAGTAGCAAAGGGAAAGATCCCCATAAAAATCATGGTGAAAGCTGATAATACCAATCCGGTAGTTAGGAAATTACGGGCATTGCTTCGATCCGACACATTTCCCATTAAAAACTTACTTAAACCATAGGCTATAGATACGCCCGATAATGCAAAGCCTAATTGTGCTTTACTGAACCCCTGATCAACAAGATCAGGCATTGCTAATGAAAAGTTTTTACGTACCAGGTAATACCCCGCATAGCCCAGAAATATACCAAGAAATACTTTAAAACGTTGTTTTTTGTACTCAGGGTCTATTCTATTTAAAGGCAGCAGCTCTTTATGTGGTGCTGGTGAAAATAATTTACTCATTTGTTTTGGTTAGTGGATATTCTTATTGTATGCTTCGTTAGTTGATAGCGCTAAAAGGTAATTCGTCGGGGAAGCTCCCCGATGAATTTAAAAAAGGTTAGGATAATCGGAAATGATACCGTCAACATTCATTTGCTTTAGTCTGGCAATATCTTCCTTTGTATTTGCTGTCCATGGGATCACTTTAATCTTACGCTCGTGACATTGCTTAACCAGATCAGCAGTTACCATTTTAAAAGCAGGGCTTAAAATAAAAGGAGTAAAACCCAGGTCATCAATATTTTCTGCTAAAGTCTTTTTATTTTTATCATCAATCAGATAAGAGGTACGCACTTTAGGGTATTTTTTATTTAGAACCTGTAATGTTCTTTTGTCGAAAGACTGGATTACCACATATGGAGTAATTCCCTTTTCCTCAATCACATCCATCAGCAATTTAACAAACTCTTCGGGACCTGGATTTACAATGCCATCGCCTTTAGCGCTACACTTGGTTTCGATATTATAGAACATCTGCTTTTTCCCCTTTGTGTATTGCTGTACGTCATCAATCAAATCAGACAACAGCGGGATATAAGTTTTGATTTTTTTTTGGTCAGGGAACCCTGCGTGAAACTTTGTACCCAGATCAAACTCCTTCAAATCGCTATAATTCATCTGATAGACAGGATATTTTTTAGCATCTGATTTTGGGATTTCTTTACCATCCGGAGTCAGCATAAATCCCGGGCTCAAATAATCGTCGTGCGTAACAACCACTTTGCCATCTTTAGTAATATGGGTATCCATTTCCAGGGTGGTAACACCCAGATCGATGGTATGACGCATCCCGATGATCGTGTTTTCAGGCATTAAGCCTCTGGCACCTCTGTGTCCTTCTGTACTGAACGCCGGAAATTCTGCGCTGGCAGTTGAATTGGTGTTTTTCATGGTTTTACAGCCCGACAAACTGAACAAAGCCACAGCGGCTACACAAATTACATTCTTCATTAGTTTATAGTTTAGTTTTTAATAAAAACCGAATCGATCATGAGTTATGCCCTCATGATCGATTCGTATGTTGATTTTTTAGTTCTTTTTAAGCATCAAGGCTAACTGTATATTTTTCGCCAAAGCGATCCGTTGCGATTACCTTGATGTTTTTTACAGATGGGCTAAAATGCGCCATAAACAAATGGTCCATTTTTTTAGGTTCCGCAAACGATCTTGTAACCGGCATTTTTTCACCTTTATATAGCTGCACGGCTAGTGGGTCAAAGCCCTTCTGCTGCTCTAGTGCTCCCATTGATTTATCATCTAAAAAACACTCTACTTTCCATTCAGGATCCCAGTTCCAAACATTGGCGATTACTCTCTTTTGGTTGGTCAACTCTTCAACGAACAGACTAACCTGTTTTGTTTTATCAAAGCCTGTTGATTTGTAATACCAACTCAATTCGGTTCCATTTACCTCGTAAACGCCATAGCCTCGTGGCGTTCCGTCTTCACAGATTGGGCCTGTCCACCATGCACCACATACGGTACCATGGTTGTGCTCATATATACCATTGGTCATTTTATTGAGGTTGTAATGGGTATGGCCCGACATGATGTGGACATTTTTATACCCCTCTAATACGGCATAAAATTCAGCATTATTTTTAACCGAATTGTGAATAGGGATATGTACACTAATAACCACTAATTGATCCTTAGCTACATACTTAAGATCTTTGGCTAACCAGGAAAGTTGATTCTCACTGATGTAGCCATCATACAAACGCTCCGATCCCAGGTAGCGTACATCATCCAGGACCACATAATGTGCTTTACCGCGGTTAAATGAATAGTAAGTTGGGCCAAATACTTCTTTAAAAGTTTTATCAGAAGTTTCATCGTCACCCATTCTATAATCCATATCATGGTTACCCAAGGCCTGGAAAAATGGAATACCCATTTCCGCTACCGCCTGATTATAGTCAGGGAACAAAGCATGGTTATCCCATACAATATCTCCAACACAAATGCCATGAACCAGGGCATCAGGCCCCATTGATTGTACGAGTTGCTTTACATCAGGCACAGCCGTATCCATCATTTGCTTTACATCCTTTTTACTTTTCACCTGTGGATCAGCCCAGATGATGAAGCTGTGCTTTTTGTCGTTCGTTTTTAAGGCCTTAAGCTTAAAGTTATATTCGTTACGACTCCCTAAGATTTCGTATTGTCTCGTTATATTGTAATCCGTTTTAAACTCATAACCTGAAGGCGTACTCATGAATATATTAGTAGCCTTATCGTCGGTAGTAATGGTGTAGTTTCCTTTTGCATCTGTTACAACTACGCTGTAACCATCGGAAATCACCACATTTGCAACACCTCTTCTACCATCGGTAACTGTTCCTTTGATGGTTTTATCTCTTGTTAATTTAGAGAAGGCATTAGATTGTAAGCTGATAAATGCACCCCCGGTAATGAGGCCCATAGATTGAATAAAGGATCTTCTGTTCATTATATCATAAAATCAAAATTGGGGCTATTAACCCCAATCTACTTTCTAATTTGAATATATGGCGATATCTTCGATACACAACCTGCCATTTAAAATATTAGGGACACTTGTTGTTCCTAGTCCTAGTTTATTTATCCTGAAGCGCACGTTGCCTTTTATATTTAACAAAACCGTTTCCTGTCTTGAACCTCCACTTTGTGCTTTTACATCTGGTGCCGCAGCAACCCATGTAGTACCGCCATTCGTAGAATATTCCAAACGAAGTGTACTAATTGCATCAGTATAATACGCCCCATGCCAATACGTCACTTTAGATGCACCATTCGGTAAATCAAAATTCATTTGAACTAATGCAGGAACTGACAAGTTTTGTTGCATACGAATACATTGCAAACCTGGATTATTGAACCTATCACGACCGGCAGTATTACCCAAAATTGCCTGCTCTAATTTCCAATTTCCCGTTTTGAGATCAACATTGTTATTAGGTATTGCTGGTGTATTCATGTTATATGATCCTTTTACAGTGAAGTCCGGACTTTCAAAACTTTCCGGCCAATTAGGATAGATTGGACCGCTTGCATTAGAAACATCGTCAATTGTTCTAATTCTTAACTGCTTTACATCTCCATAATCACCTGTTGCATTTCCATAAACAGGAATTGCGACATAAGTTGCACTTGCAGGTAAACTGGTAGCTGAAAAAGTAGCATTCGCCTGTGTATGCAATACTATCGGAGCTCCCGATCCATCATCTAAAGTTTTATTTCCTGCATAAGTTTCTCCAGTTGTTGGTAATGGCTTGGTATCAGCTACTACTTTAACCAGGGTATTTTCATAAGTCTCGAAATTTGCCGTCAACTCTCCCAATCCAACGGATTTAGTTCTCACAAGATTCCCACTAGTTATTTTCCTTATTTTGTCTATTGAAATTCCACTTAGCTGTAATGAACTTGATTTTTTACCTAATGTTGCTCCAATTACATCCACAACAACTGAGTCACCTACTGCAAAAGGAATAGTAACATTTCCTAAATCTATCAATATCCCCCTTGTTAATCCTCTATCCAGGTTTTGAATGATCAGCCCTCCTTCCGGGAAATTTTTGCCCGACAAATTAGAAATTACAATCCCTCCTATTGAACTGGCACCTGCTAAATTATCAGCATTTAACTGCACATCTGAACCTTTATAAGCATTTTTTAAAACGTGCAAGGCTGCAAAAGGATTCACAACACCTGCTGCATGATCAGCATCTTTTTTGCAGGAGTTAAAAATCAAACCGCTGCTAAGCATGACTAATATGATTATATATATCTTTTTCATATTGTTTAAATTATTTGTTCCACCACATTTTTGTATTCAAATCATCAGGACCAAATACTGCTACAGCAGCACTATAATTGGCACTATTTAATGACTGAACATAAACAGGATATTTTAATCGTACCGGCATTTTCCCATCGTTTTGCAAGCCGCTGCCCTTTGGTAAATTCGGATGCCCTGTTCTCCTATACTCAAACCATTGTTGAAAATCAGTAAAGAACAAGGTATAGTACTTTTGTTTGTGGATTTTCTCCAGTTTATAAAATTCTGTATCGGCAGAATTCCAAGCCAAAACAGGATTATTCAAATAATCAGCAGGAACAGGAACATTCCATAAAGTAATTGCATTTAATACTCCTTTATCATAGTAAGTTTTGGGATCTCCGCTTATATACCCCTTAGTTGCCGCCTCAGCTAAAATAAACTGCAGCTCCGCATAGTTAATAATATTCCCTAATAGCGGCTCGTTCATTAAGCTCGGATTATAAGCAGACTGCCTTTCGGGAACATTCCCCCTAACATAACCACTAGGTATACCTACGTAAGTGCCACCTGATATAGTTGCCCATAAAGGACGACGAGGATCATTCCACTCATTTAATGTATTGATAAAAAATTCTGATAACCCATTATCTCCATTAAAATCAAATATTCTATAGGTATTAAATGCTGATGTATAAGGTGGATTTGTACTATACCTTATAATTGCAGACTCCTCATTTGTTGTAAAAATTGGATAAGTTGACGCTTTGGTTTCAACAATTTCCTTAATCTTGGCTACAGCATTTGACTCTGACCTTGCCGAAGCCCTCAATAGCAAACGCAAATACAAACTATTACCAAATTTACGCCACGAATTGATCACTAATGGAGAACCAACTGCAACAGTTGTCCCCGAAGGTAAGTTTCTGCCATATAACGGATCATACGTAAGTTGCTCAGCCGTTAAAGCAGAACCAGTAGCTAATAGCGTATTCGCTTCCTCTAATTTCCTAAATAAATCGAGGTAGATGCTCTGTTGTGTATCAAATTTAGGCTGATAAACACCTTCCCTTCCTTTATTAGAATCACTATAAGGGACATCGCCAAAAGTATCCGTAATCAAAGAGCTAACATATACATCACATATAAGAGCCATTCCCATATGAGTGGTTCTATTTAACTGCTTTGCTCTATCATACATATCCCTGAAATTCGTCAACTGTAAATACCAGTTGTTCCACATATAATCTGATTCTCCAGGACGTATTATATACCTATGAATTTCATCGCCATCTGATGTAGTCACGTGATCTTGCATCAGTTCATTCGTTAAGCGAAGCGCTCTATTATTATTCTTGGTTACTACATCCCATAACGAGGGAGTCAATAATGCTTCTGGTAGTGCAGCTACACTTTTATTTGGATCTGTATTTAATTCTTCAAAACCCTTTTTACAAGAGGTTGTAAATAGAATTGAAGCAGTAAACAGAACTAATATTTTTTTCAATTTTATTGTCATGACTAATTTTCTTAGTGATTAAAAACCAATAGTTAAGTTAAGGCCGAAAGTTCTTGTCGATGGGAATTGAGCAGTTTCAAAACCAGCGGCAATATCCCCATCCGAACCAATGGTACCAAACTCAGGATCAAATGCCGGCCAATTTGTAAACATGAACAAATCACGACCATAAATACCAATTGTAGCTCTTTGCAAACCCAGTTTCTTTGTTAAAGATGTGGCTAGCGCATAATCTATGCGTGCCTCCCTGAACTTAATAAAATCTGTACTAAACAAGTTCGCTTCAACATTATCCCTGTTGTAATGCGCATTATAATATCCTTGAATGTTAGTTGCAACAACCGTGTTTGGGCTATATGAACCATCTGGATTTAAAACAACACCATTTCCAATAATTCCATTATACCTTCCTGGAATAGTTTTGTTTAACTTACCTTCTTCCGCTAATACAGCATGTGTTAATGAATATGCTTTTCCACCGAATTGAGCGTCGAACAACAAGTTTAATTTAAATCTTTTGTATGAGATATTGGTTCCCATACTTGTTTTAAAACGAGCATTTGAATTACCCAAATATTTAGTTGTCTCACTTAATAACGGGTACCCATCCCTATAAATAATTTGTCCATCAGGTGACCTCTGATAGCCTAAACCATAAATATCACCCATAGAACCTCCAACTCGAGCTTCACTAGTACCTCTTGGCCCAGATGACAACACCAACGAACCGATACTATCTGCTAGTGATACTACTTTATTCCTATTAGCTGAAAAAGTACCAAACAACTCTACATTCAATCCCGACTTACTCTTAAGTGGAGATCCATTTAACTGTATTTCAATACCCTTATTTTGTACTTCTCCGATATTAAGAATAACCGATGAATAACCAGATGAATAGTCAATCCGAGATGGAATAATCTGGTCCTTAGTCTTATTTTGATAAACAGCTACATCAATACCAAGTCTGTTTTTGAAAAACTTCAAATCCAGGCCTAACTCAGTACTATTTGTTTTCAAAGGCCTCAATTCAGGATTTGCAATAACCGTTGGATTTACCAAACTTCCCGGAAAAACAGTCGGATTATAAGCATAGGCAGTTTGATAAGGCTTAGTTGATCCACTACCCACGCCTGCTAGAGATGCGCGCACTTTAAAATAAGAAATGTCAAGTGGGAATTGAATTTTATCAGATAGTACCGCACTTAAACTCGCCGAAGGATAAAAGAAAGAAACATTATCTGTGCTTGTCGGAGTTGCTAATGTACTTGCCCAATCATTTCTAGCAGTAAGGTCCAAAAACAGGAAGTTATCATAACTAACTGATCCTAAAGCATACAAACTATTAACCGCATAATTCTGTCTGTTTGGTAATACCACCAAAGTATTTTTTGTATTTGAGAAGTTAAAAATTCCTGGATACAACAACTGATCTGCTCTAATTTCATCAACAGTATATCTGTTTCTCATTCTACTACCACCCAATGTGATATTGTAATCAAATTTCGACCCGACCTTATCGTTAAATCGTAGTAAAAAATCACTATTAACTTCCTGAGAGAAAATATTCTGCGTACGATACATACCATTCACATACTTATTTGTATTAAATGGTCTTTGCTGCGATCTTCCTTCATAAGATAAGTCTACAGCAGTTCTTACCATTAAACTTAGATTCTTCAAAAAATTATAAGTCGCACTAACATTTCCAACCACATTATTTCGGTTAGACTTGTTTAGCATTTCATTAGCGATTAGGTATGGATTATCCAACAAACTGCTAAATGGACGATTTTGAGCAATTCCTTCCTGACCAGGCAACCAGTACTCCTTAAACCAGTCCATATTCATGTTAGGCGTCAGACCTCTGATAAAATACATTATCGACTGGTTATTATATCCTGTTGAAGGTAGGTTATCCGCGTACTTATTGGTGTAATTAACTTTACTTGCGATCTGCAATTTATTGGTCAACTTACTATTTACAGACAAAGAGACAGTATTTCTCGTATAACCAGTATTAGGTATAATCCACTTATTCATTAGATTGGTTACAGACAAACGAGCCGTTGTCTTATCAGAACCTCCATCAATAGATAAACTATTAATAAAAGTATTAGCAGTTTGAAAAAAATCTTTATGGTTATCTGGATAAGCAATCCATGGAAGTCTAGTTGCACTGGTCGTCTTTGTAATTGGATCATACTGAAAATAAGACTGCCCATCAAATTTTGGTCCCCAAGCCGAGCTTGTACTTCTTGTACTTGCACCATCAACCGTCGCTAAATAAGAATAATACAGGTCTTGCCCTGTAGCACCTTGTCCATATTGCGACTGATAATCCGGCCACCTGGAAATGGTTTCAAAAGAAGAATTCGAATTAAAAGAAACTCCAATTCCCTTTTGATTAGCCTTACCCGATTTGGTAGTAATGATTATAGCCCCATTGCCCCCCCTTGATCCATACAAGGCTGTTGCGGCGGGTCCTTTTAATACTGAAACACTCTCAATATCATCCGGATTAATATCCGCTAAGCTATTTCCAAAATCGGTTGGAGAGTCAGCTGCCAGATAAGCACTACTCCCTGAACCAGCAGACCTTCTACCACTGCTTCCACTGGTAATTACCCCATCAATCACAATTAAAGCTTCACTCTCACCTGAAAGTGAATTTTCACCACGCAAGATAATTTTATTAGATCCTGCTGGCCCACCACCAGACTTTATGAGATTCAAACCCGCAACTTTACCAACTAAGGCATTGGTCCAATTGTTTGAAATTGCGTCTGTTAAATCTTTATTTTTCACTACAGACACAGAGTATCCCAACGCCTTTTCCTCACGCTTAATACCTAATGCCGTGACAACAACCTCATCCAAATTACTGCTTGAGCTATTCAAAGTTATAATCAAATTCCCCTGAGCTGAAGCTATTACCTGTTTAACAGCGGCATAGCCAATCATATTAAAAGAAATTTCAGCACCTTTAATTACTTTCAAATTAAAGGAACCATTTTGATCTGTTACACCTAAAACTTTCTTTTGATTATCAGTAATGGTTACCCCAGGTAAAGGCTGCTTATCTGCAGCATCTTTAACCGTTCCCTTTACGGTAACGGTCTCCTGAAGATATAAATTGCTTGAAACAGCGCTTGTGGCAGCCGTGAGCAATTGCGGCAATTGCATAAAAACCACTATCCAGGCAAAAGCTAGGTATTTAGATGGCTTCTTAAATTGCATGTAGTTTGTAGAGTTTCTAATCATAATGCTATTTAATTATTTGGTTAGTTCTT
>Ga0065714_10002613_pt1 | contig 13216 bp, 21 predicted proteins | sample MisRhiReplicate2_FD_59101 | JGI IMG/M metagenome (GOLD analysis project Ga0065714, IMG submission 59101) | Miscanthus rhizosphere microbial communities from Kellogg Biological Station, MSU, sample Rhizosphere Soil Replicate 2: eDNA_1 v2... | ecosystem: Host-associated > Plants > Roots >... | reverse complement strand
AATAATCAGGGCTTTGTCGTATATAGATGGCGGAGGCGATGGGATTCGAACTCATGGACCTGTTACAGTCGACGGTTTTCAAGACCGATATTCAAAGCCTCTGAAACCGGGGCCTGTAGCCCTTTTTCGTTACAGTACTTTGGTTTTTTGGCTCCTCTGTAGGCCGTATGCTACAAGGGGCCAAGTTTGAGTTTTGTAACAGGTTTTCGGGCTATTTTGACGGCTTTGCAATGGCGCCGATGCGGCGGTAAACGCGTTCCGTGATGTCGCCTTTAGTGTGTCCCAGGAGCAGGCTCGCTTCCCCGACGTCGATGATTTCCGAAGCTGCTTTTGGTCTGATATCACGGAACTGGAATCCACCGATCTTGGTCGCGAGCAGCTCGTCACCGATCTCGATCGCGGCCAACTTTGCTTTCTCGCGCGCAATGTCCCAACGCTTTCTCAGCATCGTCGCGGTCATCCGCTTTCCGTGCCTACTTACAATCAGATAGTTTGAGACGTGTTGAGCATTGCGCGCAGTTATCTCCGCAATCAATCGTCCCAGGCTGTTTGCCTCTCCACCGGCGGTCATCTGAATCCGCAGCTTTTTGTGCGTCTTGTTCTGTTGCACCCTCAGGTATCCTCCCTCTGCATCATCTTTCCGCATGACCAAAACATCTGCCGGCCGTTGCCCAGTCAGATAAGCTAGGTCCATCGCATCTTTCAGCTCTTGAGCTGCCTTCTTGTAAACAGCATCCCAAACCACATCATTTGCGTAGTAGTCCCGCGGTGTTACCTTGTTTTTGCGTACGCCCTGGCACGGATTCTCCTTGGTTGTGAGCCCCCATTCCCGGGCGATATTGAAAACGTGAGAAAGGGTGGCGATCTCCCTGTTCGCCCGAACCTTTGCCGTCCGTGCATCTCGGTACCCGGCAATCGTGGCCGGGGTGATCGAGTCAATGGGAGCGCTGTCGAACATCGGCCGCAGCTGCTTGATCTCCGACAGATTGTCCTTTTGGGTGCGCAGCGCTTTCTTTGAGACGATGTCGCGAATGTACCTATCAAAGATGCCCTTCATGGTGCGCAGATCGAGCGGCTTTTCCTTGGCTTCGAGTTCTGCCCATTTGATCCTGGCCAGGTCCAGGTCTTTGCCCAATGGGATCGCCTTGCCGGTCAGGTCCAGGTAGTAATAGGCAATCCAGTCCTTTCCGCTTTTCCGTGGCCGCGTCCACTGGTACATCCGGGGCGGCAAATTACGTGTTTCGGCCTTGCGGGGTCGCATATCAGTTCACTCGCGAGAAGTCTGGTGTCCATGCCGGAGCTGCCAGCGGTGGGTTGGGGTCAGCGATGGCGGGGGAGATCATGCCCAGCTTCATGCGGGCATACATCCGGCCAACCAGAGGCCGCTTGCCACGGCTTTCGACGAAAACCCATTGGCGATCCACCAGCCAGCGGCGCTGGTATGCCCTAGCCTTGTAGCCGGTGAGGTCCGCCAGCTCTTCGTCCGAGAGAATTTCATTTTCCATAGCGATGCTCCATGCCGCGCGTGGCGGCAGAAGGTGGGGAGGGGGTATGGGTAGTTTTTTCTGATGCGATTGGCGATGCCTTCGAGCTGCTCGGCCATGTACCACATGTCGTTGTTGTCGCGGCGTCACACGACCAGGGACAGGGCGACATTCCGACCCATCAGGATTGCGATTGCCAGGCGGATCAGCGCGGCCTCGAACTTGCGTCGGAGCAATCCTTTACGAAGGATCATTGCCGAGGTCCCGTGTAGATGAGCCAGGCCATGTAGGCGAGGCCATAGACTGGGATGATCATGGCTTCACCCGCTTGAACTCAACGACCCAGACCCACGGGTTGGCGTCCCAGTTATGCGGTGATGCCTTGTACGCAGCCTCGCCCTTTGGGAAAGACCCGCCGGCGACGTGACACCAGAGCGACTTGAACGACTCCTTCGGAGTGCGCACGCAGAAGGTGCCGTCGCCGCTCAGGTGGTAGTTACGCCAGAAATGATGTGAATGTTCCGTGGTTTTTGGCGCCGGGATTATTCCCTCGGCCCGCGCCTGCTCGTCACTGATGTCCTGCAACCGCTCGACCCGGACATCAGTGATCTCCAGGAGGATGCGGCTGTGCCGGCGGAGCATGTGAATGGCTGGTGTCCACTTTTTGACCTGGCAGTGGGCGCCATCGTCGGTGTCGGCGCGAAAGGTCAGACGGCAGCCGATATCGGCATGAGTCTCGCGCACCCACAGCCGGTCACCTGGCTGGCCGAATGGACAGAAGTCGTTGTAGTACCCGACGCTGTTCGGGTGCAGCGGGCCTTCCGCTGGCAGTTCGTGGCACTCACCGATCTGGGCGCCGTTGCTGATGTTCTTCAGCGCGCGTTCGTTGAGCGTCCGCCGAGTGGCCGACTTCCGGCCTTCCAGGATGGCGCGCACCATCGGGGCCGAGAACAATATTGGCCGTTCCTTTATTTCAGGCATGGCTGTTCCTTTGTCGCTATAGCGGCTGACTTTGAAGGGGAGAGAGGTTGAAGATGCCCGCGGATTTTCTTTTATCGAGGGCTTCGAATGCATTCATCTTGAAAATAGTGACGCATGCCCATACTTACTTTAATGGCACTTCGCCATTCTAGAACTGAGGCCTGTATGACGCTGTATACGTTGAAAAAAAAGAAAGACACGGAAGAACATCACATTTTTGAAGGGGAATGGATCGATAACGAAACTCCCCGTCACTGCTCTGTTGCTTCGAAGTCGATTTGCAACAAAGCCACGAAAATAGAATCTGTCTTCATCGATAAAAGCTGTATGAGTGAGGCTAGAACCAGAAGAGAGGCTGCCGAGATGGGGCGTACAGTGTGTGGTATCTGTGTGAGCAGCCTTTACGCTACCCCTGAGTAATTTAGTGCTTTAGGCCGCTTTTGCATGTCGTGCGGCGATCTTCCACGGATCGTTTGCACGGGCCAGTGCTGCCATCGGCGGAGAGCTGTGGTTCTTCGCGACATTCACCGCGCGGCCCAAGCCCATTTCCAAACCGGTACCGGCGCCGCCACAGAAGAGGTCGACAGCGATCTCATCGTCCTGGGTGCTGAAGCCGAGTCCGTATTGAGTTTTGAAATCGAAGGAGTGTTTCTTTAGGCTCATATATACTCCGACCGGTAAGATTAAGTGTGTTGTCAATGCGGCGTTAAATTTTTGGGGTGTACTGCTTTCAGGTATTTAGGGAGGGGGGATGGACAATATTAATTTGGTTCATGGTTTTGAGTTAAAAAGAGATGTGTATGAATCCTTTGCTCAGACTGTAAGCAATTTGATCTCTCGGCTCCTAGGGGCAGATGGGGTGACAATGCATTCTGTTAGTCACAGGTGCAAAACACTAAATAGCTTTAAAGTGAAGGTCGAAAAAAAGAATAGCTATGAAGTGTTGGAGCAAATTACTGATTTAGCTGGTATTCGATTAATTACGCACTACGAAGATGATGTTGATAAGGTTGCAAAAATAATAGAGTCTGAGTTTTTAGTCGATATTGAGAACTCGATAGATAAGCGAAAAGCTCTAGATCCAGATAGGTTTGGTTATCTTTCGCTACATTACGTTGTGTCGCTGAGGCCGGATCGCGCTAAACTAAAAGAATATCGATCATTTGCGGGTCTAAAAGCTGAAATCCAAGTCAGATCTATATTGCAACACACTTGGGCGGAAATTGAACATGACACAGGATATAAATCTAATATAGAGGTGCCTAAACATATTCGGAGGCGTTTCTCAAGGCTGGCGGGATTGCTCGAACTAGCCGATCAGGAGTTTATCGGCATACGAACCGCACTTGAGAGTTATTCTTTAAGCGTAGCTGCTCGGTTAGTTGAGTCTCCTGATGATCAGGATGAAGGTCTTGATGTTTTAATTGATAAAGTGTCATTGGGGAAATTCCTTGAGCTTGATCCATTGGTTGCCGAACTAGATCGAGAAGTTTGTAAAATACTAAATGCTAGCTGCGGGGCGGATGTGGCTCATGCACTTAACGATATCTTTCGCCTTAAGCTGGTTGGAATAGATTCTTTGGTGGAGCTGAAATCAGCGCTAAGAGACAATCGCCATCTGATTATGAAAAGAGCAAAAGCTGTTTCGCAAATGACGGGTGCTGAGGGACTTAAAAATATTGAAGATCTTCAACTAAGATACGCTATTTGTGTGCTCTATCTTTTGCAGGTCTTAGCTGGAAAGTCTGGAAATCTTGATACTGTGAGAGAAAGACTTAGCAGGATGGGGTTTAAAAGCAATTTTGATTTCGCTTCTTCTTTAAAGAAGCTTACAGACGAGACCGCTGACTGATTCAGCGTAGCGGTTTGCACAAGCCAGTATTGCGGCACACATGTTGCAGTCCAGTAGTTCGTGCCGTGATTCCAGGTGACCGCTGAGGTAAGCGTCACGGGGGACTCCATGCAGCCAACGCCCTCCGTGACCGGTGGTGGCAATTTAGTTTGGGGTGGGGTATTACGGAAGGCCAATACCCAGCCAACTGACAAGGAAAACAATGTCGAGAATATTACCCATGTTCACGAACGAGTATCGTGGCCACCACTTCGCGATCGACTTCACCCAGCATCAGAATGGGATTACTGCACGCATGCAGATCGACCTACAGCCTTGGCATGAAAATCATGGTGATCTCTGGAAGAGCTACGACGAAGCCAGAGAGGCGTCGGTGTCGGTAGCTCGCCAAATCATCGATAAGATGCTGGCGGAATAATCTCGTCGCCTGGGTCATGCTTGAAGTATTGCTCCAGCTGCTGGTTGAGGTTAGCGAGGATCGAGTCTCGCGGGTCGGGCATTGGCACGCCGATCATTGCGCACCTCCGGGGAGGTGGTTGGCCTTTTCCTCAAGCTGTTTGGCGTAGTCGACGGCAGATGCGTGCTCGAACCGAAAGCCAAAGGTCTTGCCGGTGACCCGATCGACTATGTGGTAGGCCGTTGGCCCGACGGTCTTCACCTGGAAGCGCACCTCTTGAGCGGGTGGCTCCTTGCCGATCAGTGAGTAGAACTCAGACGTAGCGATGATTGAACGGAGACGCAGGGCCTGAAGACCCGCGAAGCGCTGCTGCAGGATTGATTGCATGGCTGATCCCTCGGTGTGGGGTTGCGATTATTCGTCAGCACTCGGGCCTCTTGCTGGTTGCCGTTGGGCGTAGGGGAGAGTGCTGATGGATTAAGGCAGGCGTAAAAAAGCCCGATCGGAACCGGGCTTTTGTTTACGTCACGGGTACCACTTTACGTGAGCGCTGGTGCCGCCATTGGGCGGGCTTCGATATCGGTTACAAGGCTGCAATCCTCCGTGTGAGGGGGGCTTAACAATGCAGGCAGGCGGCTGTAGGCCGCTGTTTCTTCCGCATTTGGGTATGCCGGTAGTGGCTGTTTGCTATAGGCTTATACGCCATTCGATTGGCCGGCATAGGAGATGCACAGCAATGGCTGTCAGTGTGAAGACCGTTGAAGAACTTCGAGAACGCCCTCTATATCGCGAATCATTGAGCTTCGGTGATGGTGTACGAGAGCTCTTGGATATTCTTGGTGAATATACTTTCCCAGAAACCAAAATGATTCCGTGCGGTATACAGGGATGTCGCACACCGCATATGAGAGGTTTCTTAGTTGTTACCACTGATGGTTTGGAGACAAATATTGGAAATGTTTGTGGGAAAAAGCACCTTGGTGTTAATTTTCAGGAGAAGCGTACTGCTTACCGACAGAAGCAAAGCGAAGTCAGGAATGTGGAGCAGATAGTTGAAGTGAAACAGCAGCTAGAAAAGCTGCAACCTTCACTGGACGATCTTGAAATTCGATCTGGCAGGGTTGCCAGGCTTAAAATTTTTGTTAATAAAGCTCATCCGCAACTTGCTCGTCTGATATTAGGTAGAGCAAAACTTTCTAAGATAAATTTGTTCAAAACAGTTTTGATGGACGAAGCTGAAGCTCAGCGTCAGTATTCCCACGAAGTTGAACCGGATAGCAAAGGGAACTTGGAACCCTTCGAACATTGGTTTGTTCGACGCCGTCCGACTAAATCTGCTCCGGCAGGCGTTTTAGCTGGGCTCAGCTTCTGGAAATACGATCTTCATCAGCTGCTTCGGCAGAATATTCTGAACACGGTCAAAGAGCTCAATAGTTTAGACGACGTCAACATTGCCCGACTACCATTGTCGGAACTTCGTAGGTATGCAAAGTGGGCGCAGACGTTAGAGCACCGCATTGATGACGCGAATCTGGTCGTTTTGGAGGGAGAGCGTTTTTTTAGTGGTGACAATATTGAGGCTCTGCGGCTTCTTGAGCCTGAGCTAGATCGCTCATCTAGACGCGAGGTCAAAGAAACCTTGGATCAACTCAAGGCAGCTTCGTCTCAATAAGTGTTTTGAGTGGAAGCGCGATAAATGCCCGCTCGTTTAGGGTATTTAGCAGCGCTTCTTCAGATGGTAGTTCGTGCCACAGTTCTGCCAATCCATCTGGAAGGGCGTTCCCCATGGTGGAGATGAACTCATCACCAGACCAAGTAGCCAAGTGATAGCCATCACATGAGTTGTAAACAAGGATCGTCTGATTGATCGGCGGCTTGATCCATGCGGTTCGCTTGAAGCAAAAGCCGGTATCACCTAACACATTTTCCATTCGGTAAACCTCCGGTTGTCATCCCAAAGCACCTTCTCAAGAAGGTGCTTCAGTGATGCTTTCCGTCATATTGCCGCCGGCGGGGCGGGGCGCATTGCTTGCCAGGTCATTCACACGGTTAAGGCGTTTCACCATCGAGCAGCCGTCCAGGTTGTTCCTGTCGTTGGCAGGCTTTCGGGCCTGTCTCCTCGCCGGTCGCCGGTAGAGGCAATGCGATCTGTTGTTTGTTTCGCTGATTGTTAAAGAGCGGCGGGTCTTTCGACCCTTCGCTGCCGGTCCCGATGTGGGGACTGGGTTGCGATGCACATAAATTAGCAACAGCTAATTTTGGAGTCAATAGCAAATGCTAACTTATTTTCTCGCTCGTTCATTTCACGTATCCGTTCTCGCGACCGACGCAGAGGTAGTTACATTTTGGTAGGGCTGAGATATGCTTCAGAACAGCTGGATGGATATACAGTAAGAGGGTGGAGAATGGCAAAGGCGAAGAAGCAAGAAAAACCTGTAGAGCGACAGGAGGTCAGCGGAATGGAGAGGCTTGGGTTGCGCGTCTCGGGAATGATCAACCACCCCATTGCGCAGGTTCAGCGCTGGGTGACGATCCACCGCCTGGACACGGACGGGGACCGCGAGTGGGAAGAGGTGATGAGCCTGCTATCCGAGACGGACGGCATCGACATTACATTCAACGACGAAGGGACCGTGACGCTGAAGTGGGAGAGGGGGACGGATGAAGATCGAATGGTGGAGGTCGACGACCTAGACAAGATCGAGGAACCTGCTCCTTTCTGACAGGCAAAGAAAAGCCCGCGCTAGAGGCGGGCGACTTGCTTAATAGGTTCTACAACAATACCTAAACGTTTCCTATTTGAAGATTTCTCACAACCGCCGTCAGTATGGAGCCTTAGTGAAACTACTTCCAGACATGTAGCGTGTTCTTAAAAAGTCATAAATGTTTGTGTAAAGCGTCATGCTGAGATAGTTGATCTCTAAGACTCGTGCTACTTTGTCTTCAACTTGCTGAGCCATCTCCGAATCAAAAGTCGAACGATCACGGATTTGAGCAATTAGTTCAATAATGCAGTCCTCAAATTTCACGTGGTCAATGTCTAAAAAAGCCGACTCACATTTTTTATTAAGAAATTGTATTTTTTCCTCAATAAAATCGCATCTGAAATTTATGAACGCATTAAAAAGTCGAGGCTTTGCTTGATCCTCTGCGGAGGCCGCTGTGTCCCGCCAAAATTTATTGTTTTCATCAGCGACCTCTTGAAGCATTTTCTCAATAGATGCAGTTATTGTATTGACTTCACTCTGTCTGGCGAGTGATCTGGAGTTTAAGTATACAAATACCCAGCCGATCAAGGCAAAGGCGGCGGTGAATAGACCAGCTTGTGAAAGTTCAGATAGTGTTTTCATCAATTCTTTTAAGCCTCCTTGCCTCTGCTTCATCTATATATTTGTATATATTTTTTATCACGCTCTTGAATCGAAATTTGTAAGTTATACGACGAAGGACATCATCTTTTTTCCATCCTTCATGATCAATAAGTCCTGCAAAGGATTCATCTGCAAATGAAGATCCACAACCCTTTGCTCCATCAAAATCGACTAAAACCTGGTCGTGTTTAGCCAAGGCAGGCAAGAGGTGTTCTTTGCGAAATTTTTCACCATTAAGCTTACCGTCCTTATCGTTACGCCCGTGGGGCATGTCGCCGAATTCGGTTGCGACAAAAATGGTGTGCGGCACGCTCATTTCTTTGTCTCCAGTCTCAAGTTCCATTGTATCAATGTACCAGGAAAGCGCGTTGGCAGCTCCCTTAGGTCGGTTGTATCACTTTCACTGTGAAAAGCAAAGTCCCCGAAACCGCTATAGATTAGCATGGTTCCCATTGGATTAGACTGAACAAACTCTTTAGCTTCTGAAAGCCCTTTGCCTCTATTATCATTTTTAAACCTGGAGTTTCCATACTCTACAGCAAGTTTTATACTTAATGCGTCTGCAGGGATTTCGTGTACAGTTCCTTTCGCGTCTACAAGTGCAATTTTATACCAAGACTTTTTCTGTAGTGTATAAGGTATCCCCGCTCCCCGGTCGTATACTACGATATAGAATTGATCGCGAATGCGCTCAACGTTTATCCACCAGTGCGCAAGTTCAATGTCTATTCCGTTTTCAAAAAAAGCTTCGTCATATGCATGTTGCCAGACGTTACTCACGGATTCAGTGATGGCATTGTACGCAAGTAAGTCAGATTCATCATCCAAGCCTGATTCGAGAACTGTAGCTTGGGCGTACTCTACAACTTTTCTGAGTTGGCTTTCATCGCCTGCTTTAGTGGCTGCGAGTGAGGCGGTGCATATTTCTAGCTCCTTCTTTAGTTTCTTATATTTTGGCATTAACTCGCTTTGATTAGTTATATCCCAGAATCCTGCTTGCCATAAGGATACGGAAACCCTTTTTTCTTTGCAGGAGGTAAATTTTATTATGTTTTTATCGCCACTCCTGATTTGAATTATTTCTATAGTTGAATAAAGGACTAAAAGGGCTGCCGTTTTTACTTCATAGACGTAGTTCATGTCTATGAGAATTTTGCTTTTTTTTGAGAGTGTCTCTATATCGGATATAAAGGAAAAGAATTCTGTATATTGCTTGTCGAAAAAACTAAGCGAAGAAGGAGGGGTGACTAGTGTTCTTCCAAGTAGTACTACATTAGAGTTGCCGATGTATTCCTTTCTTAAAACTAAATCGCGCCCCCATGGACCCGACTTCCTCTGCCAATTTTCTTTCAATTGCTGAATCCTTTCAAATTCTGATTGTGATGCCATGAGTCGGGTGACTGGCCGTTTTGCTTCAAAGCTTTCGAGCGTTCCAGACCAGCAAAACCTTCGCATGGATGGTCACGTCTTCAATACGCGCCTCAATGTCCTTGTTTTTCTTGTTGTCCGAGATCAGCCAGAAATGATCCTCATTCCTCATTTGAACGCGCTTTATGTAAAGCAGGTCATGCCAGGTGAGGACATACACGCCGTCGCCTGCGAATTCATTTACACCCCTATCAACGATGACAGGGTCTTTGTCTTCGATAGTGCCCTCCATGCTCTGACCCCAGCCCGTGATCATCGCCAAGGCCGAGGCAGAGGTGTAAGTGACGCCTTTCTCGCGCAGAACATCCTCTCGCACGACAAGATTTCGGATCGCCTCGTTGTAGTCGGCAGGAACCTGGCCGTGCCCCATGGCGCCGCGCACATCGTATTGAGGGATCAATATCTCGTCAGGCTTCGCACGCAGGCCGGAGAAATCGGCAGAGATGACATTCCCCGATTCAACCTCCCCCTCGTCGGTCTCTTCGGCGACGGCTAGCAGGCGGCTGCGAGCTTTATCTGAAAGCCCTCTGCCCTGTTTGGCAAGCATCTGCCGCACCATATCGGCGGCCGAATAAGCTTGCGGCAGCGCCTCAACTCGTTCGGCATCACTAGGTGGTGAAACGAGCGCTCCGCTAGGAAGCCCGATTTTTTCCTCAAGGTTCGCCGCGGCCTTTTCGCCCAAGTTCCTATGCCCATTAAGTATCTGGGAAAGGTACGAGGCATCGAGGCCGTGCTGATTTGCAAAATCTTTCTGTGAAGCCCCAGCCATTACGGCCTTAAGGGCTTTCACTCGTGCTTGGTTGATATCCATTTCGCAATCATCGCTTTCAGTTAGCATTCAGTAAATTACAGTTTGCTATTGATTGGCTGATTAGCAGTTGCTAATCTAGCAGGCAATACGGAGGCGCACCCATGAATCTTCACGACTACATCAAGCCGTTCAACAAAAAGGCTCTTGAGATTTTTGCAGGCAGCTGCGGAACCACTGTCGGCCAAATCAAGCAAGTCGCCTATGGCTATCGGCGCCCGGGTGCAGCGCTTGCTATCAGCATTGAGCGTGAGTCCTCGCGCTCGGTGACCTGCGAAGAAATGCGCCCAGACATCGACTGGGCATATCTGCGCAGTTCAGAACCTGCCCAATCCGCCGCATAACCCAGCCCTGTCACACCGAAAGTGGAAGTGAACCTATGGCCTACGACGATAAAGCGCACCGGCATGCCTTCCCACCCAGACGGTGATTAACGGCCCTTATTAGGGACCGCATAGCGGGAAGGGTAGGCCGGTAACACCTTTCAAGATCGGCGCTGGTCCCTGGTTCCGGACTGGAAGAAGAGAAGGTCATGGATACGTCCCTGATCAGTTGATGAACGAATGATCTCCTAGTTGGCATCACGCCACCACGGAAACAGAAACGAGGTTTTACGAATGGACAAGTTCCTGCGGGCCTGCCACGACGCGGTCAAGGACAACGAAGCGAAGTCGCTGAGCGCCAAGATGGGTGTTCCGCATGTGAGTCTGCTCCAGCGTTCGAACCCGGACAACGACGCGCATCACCTGACGGTCGAGCATCTGTACGGAATCTTGCTGCATACCGGCGACAAAGGTCCGTTGGCAGCTCTGGCTGATGAGTTCGGTTTTGATCTGGTCGCGCGCGAGCGTCCTGCTCCGAAGCCACTGCTGACTGCGCTGGGGCACCTGTCTGCCGAGTGCGGCGACGTGGGCCGCCTGATCTTCGACGCCACCGCGGACAACCACATCAGCCAGCACGAAAAAGCCCAGGGCGAAAAAGCAATCCACGAAGCAATCGATGCTCTGCAGGTCCTGCGAGAGTCGCTGAAGGCTGCCTGAATTTAAGACACAAAAAAGCCGACGTACGAGGTCGGCTTTTTCAACAGCAGTAAAAACTTTGTGGAGATGATTATGCACAACCAGATCACCCCCGGCAATACCCACCATGTCGCGACACCTTCAGTCAAATCGCAAAAGGTGTCACGACTCTGCGCCACGACTGTATCCGAGACAGGAGATCAGCTGTGAGCACCATAATCATGAGCTTGTGCTGGCCGCTTCAAGGCATGAGCGGGCCACAAAAGGCCGTGCTGATCTCTTTGGCGGACAACGCAAACGATGAGGGTGTTTGCTGGCCATCAGTTGCACGTATTTCGGAACGTACTTGCCTTGCAGAACGAACCGTCCAGACCGCTATCAAGTGGCTTGGTCAGGTTGGGCTTTTGTCAGTTCGTGAGCGGATGGGTCGCTCGACCATGTACACCCTAACCCCTGCGGCATATGCACCCCCGCAAGAGTCGCACCCCGCATCAGATGCACCACCCCCCCCGCAGCTCACGACAGAAACCCCCGCAGCAGCCGCACCCAGAACCGTAATAGAACCATCAAGTGAACCATCACCTCTTGGTGGCGATGAGCAGCCAACGAAAAATTTGAAGGCGAAGTGCCCCACTCAGGCAATCGTCGATTTGTTCAACAAGACGATTCCAGAGTTTCCTCGAGTCGTGATGTTGACCAAGGATCGGATCGCCAAGATCGGTGCCCGGTGGAACGAGAGCGAAGTGCACCAGGATCTCGGCTTCTGGGCTGAGTACTTCGCCCAGGTGCGTTCGAGCAAGTTCCTGATGGGGGAGGTCGCCGCGGCTGGGGGGAACCCTTTCCGTTGCAACTTCGACTGGCTGATCGCCCCGAGCAACTTCGTGAAGGTTGTCGAGGGTAATTACAATGCGTGATCCCTACAGCATCGAAGCCGAACACGGCCTGCTTGGCGCGATGATGCAGCGCCCTGAACTCATCGACTCCCTGAGCGACGACCTGTCCGCCGAATCATTCTACTTCCCGGAAAACGCCGAGGTGTACCGGGGAATCATGGCGGTCCGCTCGGCCGGCAAGTCCGTCGACTTTCTCACGGTGGGTGACCACGTTGGTGCCTTGCCGGATGGCACTCCTGCTTTTGCCTACTGCGCCGAAATCGTAAACGGTACTCCCAGCGTTGCCAGCGCCAAGACCTACGCCACAATCGTGCGAGAGCGGGCAATCGAGCGATCCTTGTTTGACCTTGGCAGCCAGGCCATGGATATCGCGCACAGCGATCAGGATGTGCAGGCGAAAATTGCCGCCGTCCAGGCCGCTGCCATGGCCATTGATTGCGGTTCCGGTGATGACGACATCGTCAAAGTGGGCGATGTGCTGGTCGACCAGCTGGAAGTGTGGCAGGAGCGGCATGATCGTCATGCCCGCGGCGAAACACTGATCGGTCTGTCGACCGGTCTGCGAGACCTGGACGAGAAGATAGGCGGCCTGCAACCAGACCACCTGTACATCGTTGCTGGGCGTCCCGCCATGGGCAAGACCACGCTGGCAATGGGCTTTGTTATCGATGCGGCCGTACGCCAAAGCAAGTCATCACTCGNTATCAGCCTGGAGATGAACAAGGGNCAGCTGCTGGATCGGGCCGTGGCTTCGGAGGGCCGCATTCCNCTCACCTTGGTGAAGAACGGAACGGCGTGCCAGAGCCATGGCACGGAGCTNGCCGCTGCGGCCGGTGTGNTGCGGCGCGCCCCGCTGTACATCGCTGACCGAGCCGGCTCGTCGATTGGGCGCATTCGTTCATTGGCTCGCCGCCACAAGATGCGTTACGGCCTCGACCTGCTGATGATCGATTACCTGCAGCTGCTGGAGGGCGAGGGCGGCA
>Ga0065714_10002614_pt1 | contig 13222 bp, 2 predicted proteins | sample MisRhiReplicate2_FD_59101 | JGI IMG/M metagenome (GOLD analysis project Ga0065714, IMG submission 59101) | Miscanthus rhizosphere microbial communities from Kellogg Biological Station, MSU, sample Rhizosphere Soil Replicate 2: eDNA_1 v2... | ecosystem: Host-associated > Plants > Roots >... | reverse complement strand
CCGGCCCAGGAACGCTTTGGCGACAACCTGTGGGTCAGCAGTTCCTGCTCGCTGCTGCACAGCCCGGTGGATCTGGATCGCGAAGACAAACTCGACCCGGAACTGAAAAGCTGGCTGGCGTTTGCCGTGCAGAAGTGCGGCGAAATTGCCGTGCTGCGCGATGCCCTGAACGACCCGCAATCACCCAAGGTGCAAGCTGCGCTTGCCGAAAGCCGTGCCATTCAAGCCAGTCGCGCCGAGTCGCCGCGTATCCACAAAGCCGAAGTGCAGGCACGGATAAACGCCATCAGTGACAAGGACAGCCAACGCCACTCGCCGTTTGCCAAACGCATCGAGCAGCAACGTGCGCTGTTGAAACTGCCGGCCTTCCCGACCACCACCATCGGCTCGTTCCCGCAGACCGGTTCGATTCGTCTGGCACGCCAGGCGTTCAGGCAAGGCAAGCTGTCGGCCAACGATTACACAGACGCCATGCACAGCGAAATCCGTCACGCCGTGCAAGTTCAGGAACGCCTGGGGCTGGACGTACTGGTTCACGGTGAAGCCGAACGCAACGACATGGTCGAGTACTTCGCCGAGCAACTGGACGGCTACCTGTTCACTCGTTTCGGCTGGGTGCAAAGCTACGGTTCGCGCTGCGTGAAACCGGCGATCATCTACGGCGACCTGAGCCGGCCGAACGCCATGACGGTCGACTGGATCACCTATGCGCAAAGCCTGACCGACAAGGTCATGAAAGGCATGCTCACCGGCCCCGTGACCATGCTGATGTGGTCGTTCCCGCGTGAAGACGTCTCGCGCAAAATCCAGGCGCAGCAGTTGGCCCTGGCCCTGCGTGACGAAGTGGTGGACCTGGAAAGCGCCGGCATCAAGATCGTGCAAATCGACGAAGCCGCCTTCCGTGAAGGCTTGCCGCTACGCCGTGCGCAATGGCAGGAATACCTCGACTGGGCAGTGGAAGCTTTCCGCTTGAGCGCCTCCGGTGTACGTGACGAAACCCAGATCCACACCCACATGTGCTACAGCGAATTCAACGATGTGATCGAGTCCATCGCGGCGATGGACGCCGATGTGATCACCATCGAAACCTCGCGTTCGGACATGGAATTGCTGGAGGCTTTCGAAGCGTTCGACTACCCGAACGACATCGGGCCGGGCGTGTATGACATCCACTCGCCACGGGTGCCGGACACGGCCGAAATGGTCAAGTTGATGAGCAAAGCCGTGAAGCGCATTCCGGCTGAGCGGTTGTGGGTGAATCCGGATTGCGGGTTGAAGACTCGGGCGTGGCCTGAGACGGAAGCGGCGTTGGTGAACATGGTGGCGGCGGCGCGGCAGTTGCGAAGTCAATTGGCATAAGTCCTCGTCCTGCAAAGGTACCTGCGGCAAAACAAAACCCACTGACCAGTTGCGGGGGGCCGGTGGCTTAGGTCGGGGGGACAGGCCTACTGATTGATTACTTCGTCAGCAGGCCTGTTTCATTGCGCTCTCAGGCACTGGTGCCATTACTCAGTTGCCGCACGGTGATACGGTCAATAAAGTAATCGTTGCCAATATCAAGGTGCTGGCCACTGTAGATGCTGACCCTGGTTGACTTGCGGTTGGCCACAAAAATGCCTCTGATGGTTTGCCACGTTCTGGTTTTTGGAACATGTATCCAACCGGTATTTAGGGTGTCCTGAACAACGACGGAAAACATCGGGTCAACATCGTAACCATTAACCGCATAGTTATACGTCATGAACCAGAATTCATAGGTGGCGCCCACTACCAGAGGAATGTCGTCTCGATAGAAAAGCATCCCGGAATGGTTTGTTTTTCGATGTGTGTAGTTGTTGAAGTACCCTTGCATGAGTACTCCGTCAACGGCAGCAGGTCCGAGTGACCAGCCGCCGTAACTGTTGTTGAATTCAGTCACTGAAAGAAAGTCTGGTTGAATTGTGACGGTCCATGCCGGGGACACTTGTTTATCATCGGCTGTTGTGGCGGTAAAACTGTGTGTCCCATGGCTGACGGCCACTGTGGCTCTCCAGATCCCATGTTCATCAGTCTTCACCGTCTGCAGGGGCGTTGAGCCGTCGAACAGTTTGACCTCGGTGTTTGCAGTGGCAGTCCCCACCAGACTAGGAGTGGTATCGTCACACGTACCTCCATTGACAACTTGCCCGGTAATGGAGCCTTGATTGTCGATCAGTTGGGTGATAGCCGGTCTTGCCAGCATCTCTGTTTTTATCGTCAATTCCCGCATCGGGAAGAACGTATCGACGCCTCCCTCGTCGCTGAAGTTGGCGATCGACAGGCCGAACAACTGCGTGCCGTCCTTGAACAACTTGAGTTGTTCCCGGTTGATGACACCGCTCAATCCAGTGCTCACATGGTTGGCGGTAATGACCCCATCGAACAACATGATGACGTATTCAGAATCGTCGGACTTTTGACCGCTCAGTGCCACCCGCATCCTTGTTCCGACTGCATTGAAAAGCCAGGCCGTCAGTGACCAATGGGCGTCGCCCTTGAAGCCGTTGAGGTCGAGGACCTTATGATCCGGCGCCTCTGCAATGCTCATGCGCGGATAGTTGATGTCTTCATTGGGAATTGGGCTGACTTCATACTTTGTGGGGGCGGAACTTTGATCATGTATCCCTTCCTGAGTCACGACATACCAAAAGGACATGAATGTACCCATATTGGCGGGTACGGCGGTCGGAGGCACTGTGAAGAGCAATGTCCCGCCGGTGCTTCCTTGAAGTGTCGCAATGGCTGGGCTGCCAAAGCCATCGCGTCCTTTGACGAAGAGGGTGACACGATGGGTGGGGTCCATCCCGCTGTAGGTGACTTTAACTGTGGCCTTTTGCTGAGTGTTCTGCGGATTGATGGTATTGCCGGAGGCCTGCACCAGCACGGGCGGCGGTAATACCAAGGCCTTGGCCCCGATTCGCAAAACCAGTTCGGGCGCTGTCAGGGGGAGCCCTTTATTGCGCGTGATGTACCAGTCCACCCCGACAATGCGATTGAGCAGCGGTTTGATCAGGTCTTGGGCCAACCGAAATTCAATGTCTTTGCTGACGTTACTTGCGGTAATGGGCAGTGAGTCCGCAAAAACAAGGGAATCCAGCGGATTGGAACCGTTGGCGAGCGTCCAGACCTCAAGGTGCACTGCATCGCCGATTCGCGTGTGGGCCTTGGCCGGGCAAATGGCCGGTGTGCCGAAAGGAATGTCCTTGGGGTCGAGTACGCCGTTTTCATCCTTGCCGACATCGACGATTGCCAGAATGTCTGTCACTTGACCAATGCGCAGGCGACGCAAGTAGGACTCCAGCGGAGTCGCATGCCCGACGCCGGTGACCGTATAGGACAGCTCGACCGACCCGCCCTGGTAGGTATCGAGGTGCGCGGTTTCCCAATCGAATGGCACGACGATGCCCACTCCGGGAATCACCATCGCTTGGGTGACAAAGCGCTCGTAGGTTTGCAGGCGTGTGGAATCGCCAGCGCTTGTGCTCAGGCAGTTCAATGTCACCTTGTCGCCGACATCCAGGCCTTCTATTCCAGGTCCGGCATAGATGACGGTCTCTTTCAGGCTTGGTGACAGGACTGCCCCATGGGCTTGAGGAGCCGTGGGCGCGGGAGCGCGGTATTTCTCGCCGATCAGTCTGGGAGAATAGGGGTAAGACGGTGTGCGTACCTCTGATCCCGACTCCATTCTGATTCTCTGGTAGCTGAGTTTTATCGTTGTCGGGGCCAGGTTTTTCACAGTTTCGAAGGGAATCTTGAAATTCACGACACCCGCTTTATAGTCGAGCGGGCCAAAGATTTTACTGAATCCAGTGGTGGCGTCGTAAAGAGTCAATTCCACTTTGTCGCCAGCCACGACGTCTGCACGCCGTACCAGTACGTCAACGTCCATGGCTGCGCCATCGAGATCGTCGATCGCGAGCTCATCGTTATTGGTGAGGCGTACTGAAGGCGCTTCAAGGTAGGTCGTGTCCGGCTTCAGCGCACCCACGCCGATCTCGGACTTCAGGCTGTTGTTGTGCACCTGGTCATGAAGTTTGTAACTCACCAGCAATGGATCGGCAGGACCGATCAGTTTGAGGATGGCTGAGGAGACCAAAATCACGATGTCCTTGCCGACTTGATCGGGTTTGATGAAGTATTTGACGATCTGGTTATCGATCGTGAGGTCGATCTGGTCTTTCATGGTCATGACCGGCCAAGCCGGGATGGTGAATTCAACGCCTTTTTCGGCCATCTCCTTGTCAATAACCGCCGGGAACACTGGGGCTTCCAGAGGAGCACGTTTGTTGGTTTTGCCGGTTGGATCACTGCTGTCCGGGAAGGTCGGCTTGAACCACACATTTATCCTGTCTGAAGGTTCCGGGGCTTGCCCACTGGTGCGCTCGATGGTGTACCACATCATGTGGATGCCGGGTTTTTCGATAAAGATTCTGGGAATGAAGCTGACGATGTTCTGGTTGTTGTGATCGGCAGGGACGATAACGGTTTTGATCAGAGTGCCTTGCTCCGCAGGGTCCGGAACCTGACCGGGTTCAAGGCGCTTGCCCATGTATAAGCGAAGCGTGTCAAACGCTTCCATCATCAGGTAGGAAGGGAAGAGTACGCTCCATCCGAGTCCAGGGCCTACGGTTTCATCAGCGTTGACCCCATGCGATGCCACGGGATAGTCGACCTTGTGCCAGCCAGGAATCAGGATGGGGACTATTTTGAGCACTCCATCCACCGAGAACAGGCCGCCTGAGCGGGTTTCGGCAAACAGGTCGACCGTTTGCTGTGGGCTTTCTTTTTGCAGCGTTGCCAGTTGTTCTGGTGAGTAAATGAAAAACGCTGTCATGACCTGCTCCGATTCACTTCAGTGCGCACGAACCGTTGCGGCATCGGCGCGTCAGCTCTGATTGAAGTCTTAAATTGACGGGGCGGCTACTGTCATAAATAACAGGTGCAGGGCGTTTCCTGACCAACGGTAATCATTTGTTGTAGCCAAATCGGGAGCGGACCAACCGCTCCCGTTTTGCGCTCTAAACCCGGTCGAAATGTTTGAGTGCCGCTGACTGTTTGCCGATGTCGGCGTCAGGAAGGGCTGCGTTGTCGGCGTGGGTCACAAATCGGTGTTCCGGTAGTTTTAGATGGGCCTTCTCGAATTCGCCGAAAGCAGACGCTGCCTTGGCATAGTGGAAATGGGCATACCACTGCACATTGGGTGGTGTTGCAGTCAGATCCCATACTTCGTATTCCTGCAGGTAATCGATCCGACCGTCAGGGCGTTTGCCCAGGTTTTTGATGGCGCTCGTTTTGCGTATTTCCAGGACGTTTTGGCTGACCAGGTCGTCGAGCATTCCATCGGTAGGTTTTTTAGTACTCAACGACTGCCGTGTGCGCATTTCACGTCCGGTGGTGGTGAGTTCGGTGGCCTTGTCGCGCAGTTGCTGGATGATGGCATTCTGCGGAGCAATTTCTTCGATGTTGAGCGCGCGGCGAGTCAGCTCACTGGCCTCGCTGACCATCATGTGTTCCAGATCGACCGGGAGCATGCCTTGATCCGCATAGGCTTGAACCTTGGCCTTGTACGTCTGCTGCGATTGCAGTCGGCTCTGAGCATCCTCGACCAAAGATCCAAGGTCCCTTTGCGGAGGACGAGTGGCCTGTTCCGGAGGATTCAGAAGGCGAAACTTGCCGTTTGTACCTTGTTCCCAGACTTCTTCAAGTCCGCCCTGGCCTGTCAGGGAATATTGGTGCTTTTGGGTCGTCGGTTCCCAGCGTTCCACCCCAATCAGCAGTTGATCGTCTTCGGTGGTGAACACTTTTTTGCTGCGTTGCCCGGCAGGGGAAGCGGGAACAGGCTGATCGATGGCCTTGCGTGCCCGTTCAGCCATCTTCTCGATACCCTCCAACAGTGGCGCCACGGCGTCCAGATGGAAGTGCTGTGGGTAGCTGGTGGTCCAGGCATTCATATTGCGGCGAAATTCCCCGTAATGATCGAGGCACTCCTGCAATATCTGATTGCGCTGGGCTTTGGTGGCGGTGACTTCCGGCAGGCTGTATTGGGTGAACAAGGCGCGATCGACTTTGGCCCGCAGATTTCTTGCCTGTCCTTGCAGATAGAACCAGGAAATATCCCGCATTGTGTCAAAGCGCTTGACGATTTCCAGCAGGTGGCCGGTTCTCATGTAGAGCAGATTGGCCTCGTTGAGCCGCCCGTTCAACTTCATGACTTCGGAGGTCAGTTGTGCTTTTTGGTTACTGACCGTTATGCGCTCGTACCACAAGTTGAGCTCGCGCATCGTGGCATCGATTTGATCCAGCTCGTGCATGAAGTCCGCACGCAACTTTCTGACGTCTCGCAGAATACGAAAGCGTTCGCTGAGCGCAGCGTCCGGCAGTGCGTCCAGACGGTCGATGAGATCGTCGATCCTGTCGATCAACGGATTGGCCCGATGATTGGCAAAGAACACCCGTTGCTTGTACCGATCGGTGATCAGCAGTGCGTCATGGCTCTGCATCTCTCTGAGCACGCGCCTTTTGTTGCCATGGGTCAGGGGTAACAGATCAACCAGTGTCTGGTAGTGTCTGCTGGCCAGTTCAATGTCGCCGATACACGCCGCTTCGGTAGCCGGCATCAATGTCGGGCGGTGCTCTACGGCGCTGGCATTGTACTGGTCAACGGCGGCGTTGGTACGTGCAATCCGGGTATCGAGTTGCGGGGCAAAGTCATCGGCCGCTTCGGTCAGTGTTTGCTGTCGGCGAAAAGTCTGATCAGCCCACCATCGCGGCAGGCGTTCGCGAATGGCGGCAGGCCAGAATGGATCAACGGTATCCGCCAGATGCCCTAGCACACCGCCACCGCCGAGCCCGCCGCCTTCGAAGGCCACCCCGTAGACACCGAAGTAAGTGTCCCAATGCCCTGCGTCATCAAGGCTGATGGGTTGTTTATAGGTTTTTTGACGAGTGCCGGTCAGTCGCCAGTTTCGTGAATCCGTGCTGCGTTCAACCTGAAACATGCGTCCCTGGCGAACGATAAAATCGCCGTCGGCATGCCGATAGATGTTGCGGTAGATCCCATGGGTCGCCGGTTGCAGGCCGGTCAGGGAAATCGGTTTTTCGTAATCGTAACCGGCGAAGCGATTGAAACCATGCCGCGCCTGACGCCTTGACCTCCCTAGCAACGCCCCAACGCTTTTGCCCAATTTTTCAGTTTGACGAAGACGCGTCAGTGATCGAGCGCCCTTGGTTGACCTGGACCCCACGGAAGCGCCGGGAAGAATGTCCATGACGGCATCGATCAGTGACAGCAGCACCGATTCAATCTCCATCAGCCCATCGCCAATGTCGCCACGCAACAGGGCTGCAACGGCTCGGTTGGCACTGGTCCAGGCATCGTAGAGGGCGATTGCCGAGCCGACAAAGGGCACCACGCCCAACGCCATCTTCATGTAATTGAACGCCCTCGGACCACTGAGCGCGTAGCGCTCCAGGTACAAGGCATCATTGGAACGGGAGGTTGCGCGATGTGCTTCGATCAGGCGTCCCATATGGACATTGAGCAGGTGCTCTGCCAGTGACGTTGTTTTCGGCCAGGGCACCCCCACCCCGATCATGGCGTCGAAATGTTTGAGCACGGCCTGATTGATGCGACTGACATGGGCCTGCACATTACCCTGCAAGGCCCGCCCTGCCAGGTAGCTGACCATCTCGCTGCGCAGGCACAGGTTGAACAAGGCCCTGCGAGCTGCTTCCAGAGTGTCATAGCGCCGCAAGAACTGACCGTCTGGGCTATCAGGTAGATAAAGCAGGGTCATCTTGCTGACTTGCTCTTCTATGAAGGTCACACCAGACAAGGTGGTTGGCCCCTCGTTTTGCGTGTCTTTGCCCCCGGCGCTCAGGTGCGCCGCCAGGAGCACGATGCGTTTGCCGTCCACGTCCCAGGCTTCAGGGGTATTGGCCTCAATGGCGATGTTCAATACCTGCCGCTCGTTTTGATTGATCTGTTTTTGCAGGTGCGCACATTTCCCCTGCAACTTGAGCATCAGGCGCCAGGGCTCTATCAGGCATTCGCGGCGGTGCTCTTTCACGAACGCAGTCTCGCTGGTCGCACCCATGAATGCGCCGCGGATCAGTGTTTCGTAGGCTTGGGGCAGATCAAGCTCGGGCAGGACCTTGCGCAGCCAGGGCAGGGTGATGCCACTTTCCAATGTCCGGCGTTCGGTGGTGTCCGCTGCTGTGACTTGTACCTGCATGAAGCCCAGTCGCAGTGAAAGAGGCTCCAGTTGCATCGATGGGGTGTTGTCGATGTTGAGCTGTGCGAGGTCTTCAAGTGACATTTTGTTGCGGGTTTTACTGGGTACAGCGACGAGTTTCTGCGGGGTTCCCGGGGCTGCGCCATCCACCAGTTGTTTTTGCAGAGTGACCGAGTCGGGCAGATCAAGGTGTACGTCAAAACTCCCCTGGAGCGAGAAGTCTTCCCGCAGACGGGCATGCAAATGTTTGCGGGTGAATTCATCGCGAGGCGCCAGGGCGATCTCCAGCTGTTCGTGGCTACGGCGCATCGCCAGGATGTAAGCCTCAACCAAAGTCTTGAGATCAACACGGTCGAACGCCGATAAGGTGGTCAGCCAATCGGGCAGCAGAGAGAAGAGGGCAGCGCTGCGGCTTTGTTCCAACAGGTGCGAAAGGGCAAGACTTCTAGCGGCCTGCACCGGAATTTGTAAGGTGGCCAACGATTGTTTGCGTAGCTTTTCCAGTTCGTCTGCACGCTGTAGAACCTGGGGGGCTTCGGGATATTGCTGGCGTATTTGCGCTGCCCTTTCTTCGAAATGGGTCGTTTGTCTATTGAGGCTGTATTGCAGCGGGTCGGTATGGATGTTTTTCAGTTGCAAGGCCAGAACCTTATCCTGGTCCTGAATCTTGAACAGGTGTCGCTCCAGCTCTGTGCGGTTGGCGAACCGTTGCAAGCCGCCGCCGGTACCGGGCCAGTACAGCAAAAGGCTGTGTGGCGATGCGAGGTCGAGCGGCGCTCGGGTGATGACGAAGGGACCGTTGAGCTCCTGGGTCAAGACGCGGCCATTCGGTTCGCTCAACGACAGTCTCAGGCTGGCCACGGTGATGCTGGCATCGCGATCGGCCGCGAGCGGCGTGTCCAACACCGCTTTGAGCAGGCTTGATTCATCGCTGTTGATCTGTTTAAGGGCCAGTTGAAGCTGGGCCTCGGCACCCAGTCCATCCTTGTGCGCCTGATAGAGCGCGCTGAACTCGCGGTTGAGGGTCACAAAGTCGAAAGTGCGCGACCTGTAAAGCAGCGCGGATGCAGCTGTATCGGCGGCTTGTTCTGCCTTCTCGAGCGCCTTCAGTGCCGCTTTGAATTCCTGGTGGCGGTCGCTTTCGAGTACATCTCCCAATAGCGTTTCGAGCGCATCGCGCTGCCTGGTCAGCGAGACCTGTCGCAGCGACCACGGAATATCGGCATACAGGCTGCCGAACGACGGTGGTTCGCCTTCATCGACAATGCTTTCGATTGCTTTAGGGTTATCAAGATCGGGTGGCACGGCGAAAAAGCTTGCGCTCGTGTGCGGTGGGTTTGAAAGCAGATCGCTGATGCCCGCCTTCAGCGGTTGAGTTTTGGCCGTGTATTCAAAGCGGATTTTGTCGTCGGGCAGACCTTGGGGGATGAGCGATTGTCGCGACAGCCAGTCTTCCATGTCGTTGCGCTGAATGAAGACCTGAATGGGAACAGGCCGGCAAGGTAGATACAGCAACTGTGTGGTGGGTTGCCGATCACCCACACTAATGACCCAGGCGGCGGTGAGTTTCAGGGTACTGCTGTCGCTCAACCTCAGGGTCAACTGCTCGGTCTGAATAGGCTGATTGTCCAGGAACAGGCCCGAGGCGGGAGGGTCCATGATCAACAGCAGCGGCTTCAACTGCTCGGCGCTGAGGGTTCTGCGAGCGAACGCCACTTGAGCGGTGGCCTCAAAATGACTGCGGTACAACTGACCTGCTCGCTCGCGCCGCGACACCGGCGTACCGGGTGCTCGGGTGTCCCAATAGGCAATCCAGCGTTCGTTGAGCGTTGGTTCGGTTCGCTGGCTTCGCAACGGAGCGGCGGCGAATAACGCTTGCAAGTCCTGGCTGTTGTCGCGCCAGTGCGCTGAAGCACTCAACAACAGGCTTTCATCGGAGTTTTCTTTCAGGGGCGGATGGGCCGGTATCACGACCGGCGGGGAGGCAGGGAGTAGAGGAAAAGGTCTATCGGTCATGGCTAACTGGCTCTGAGTCCTGGAGTGGTGAATCCACTCCATGCAATGCAGCCATTAAAAAAGAACGGCGAGCGATCCAGGCACTACATAGTTATCGCGTCGATCACTGAGCGATACATCATCAAGTTGTTACGTCACGGTGGCAGCCAGGCGGGTAAACCCGCCTACAGGTGACAGGTGACAGGTGACAGGTGACAGGTGGCGGGTTTTGAGCTGCCTGGCGGGCTGAAAACCCGGGCGTGGCCGGAGACGGAAGCTGCACTGGTGAACGTGGTCGCGGCGGCGCGACAGTTGCGTAGTCAGTTGGCGCAGTACACGCACCCAAACGACATCCGGGTAAGCAATACCCGCTGACCGGTTGACGGTCAGCGGGATTTTATTGCTCAGGACATTTTGCTCAGAGCAGCCCATGCCATGTCGTAATCGTTGCCGTTGCCACTGTATTGGCCGCTGTCGAGATAGAGGACTACCTCGGGTGTGGTTGGAACGAAATACAACTCAAGAACACCAAAGTGAAACCAGGATACCGCCAGATAAGCCGATGCAGCACCCGTGCTGGTCCGCAAGCGAAGCACCGGATAATCAAAACGGCCATCCATTCGGGCTACGGCAAACTGGTACCGGTAGGTGGCCCCGGGTTGCAGGTTGGAGAACGATTTGTACAGCACCACTCCATGTGATGAGTTCGTATAGGTGTAGTTGTTCAGTGCGTAATAGTTCCTCCCGGCGCCCACGTAATATGAAAAGTCGTACGCGCTTCCCGCCCCACCCCAGACCCAGCCTTGCAAGGCCCCGTACTTGAAGTCCGCAGTGTCGCCCTGCAATCCTTGCAGGACGGTGAAAACGTGCGGCAGCGATTTTTTCGAACCATCGATCGTTTGTGCCGTGATGACATGCCCCTGCACCGCAAACCCCCGCGCAGGGACCGTCCACACGCCAGTGTCTGTAACCGGGAACCGCCCGAGACTGGCGCCGCCATCATAGACGTCGACCTGCTGTCCCGGGGTTGCCGTGCCTTGAATGATGATGTTGCTCTGGTAGTAAGTGGCGCCGTTATCAGGTACCAGGCGGCCACCGGCCGTGACGGAGGTAATGGTCGGCGTCTGCGCTTCCTGCACAGTAAAGGCCCAGATGGCGGAGGGCCGGTTGGTGCCGGGGTTCTGCACGGTGAAGCTGTACGAGCCCGGCGCCAGGGTGGTGAGGGTGTGTGACCAGGTTTTTCCTGCGGTGGAGGTCGGTGTGGCGACAATCACGCCGTGGTTGCGCAGTTCTACGGGGACACTCACCCCGGCAGAGCCTGTCAGCGTTGCACGGGTGGTAAACGTCTGGCTGTTGCGTGGGATGTCGTTGCCATTGCCGTCTTTGACTGTCGTGATGTCCGGGTTCGGAATCGGCGAGCCGATGTTCAACCGCCGCCGTTCCGAGACCCGTTGGGTTTTGGTAAAGGGGTTGGTGACGGTATAGACCAGCTCGACGGTATTGTTCCGATTGGCCAGCAATTTCTCGAAGGGCACGGTTCGCGTAATGGCTATGCCCACCATTGCAGGCTGCACCTCTATGGGCGGTGACGACCAGGAGTCATCCTGGTTGGCCCCGATGAAGTCGAGCCTGATGACGTGCAGGGCGCGCATGCCGGGATAGGGATTGATGGTGACGACGGCACCGTTGGGTACCTCTTCGGGGATCAACACGTCGTCCTTCGCGTCTTCGACTTCCGGTCGCGGCAATTGGGCCGTGATGTCGCCGATTTCCAGCACCAGGGGTTCGGAACCCACGTCTTCAGTGTCTGTGCGGCGGACGGTGTACTCGACCAGTACCTTGGCCCCGTCCCATTTTTCAATATAGTCCTTGGGTACGGTGAACTCGATGTCCTTGTCCACCATGCCCTCGCCAACGATGCTGGACGCCGCGTAGAAATCCTCTATGCCTGCCTCCGTTATGACGTACCAGTAAATGAAAACGACATCGTTGAGGGCTATGGCGCCTGGCTGGCTTTTCACGATCACGTGGGCCGGGTCGGTGTCTACCGCGACAGCCCCCCCTTTGGCTTCAGGCACCTCAGGTGCAGCCAGCTTCAGGGGCATGCCGATCATCTTGGCGTAGGTCGTGCGTGAATAGCGCAGGGTGGCGGGATTGGCGGCTTGGGTCAGTCGGTAGTCGACTTTCGCGAAACCCCGAGCAATCAGATGGACCGGGTAATAGGGAATCATGAACGTGTGCGAGCGGGTTGACGCTTCGGGTTTCCATTGCATATCCACGGGGACCTGGCGGCCACCCGCGCTGACGCCCCGCCAGCTCAGATCCACCACGTCTCCAGGGACAAAACTGACCTTCGACGAGAATATAAGTGTTTCGACGTCTTCACCCAGCAGTGCATCAAGGTCGAGCTGTTGTTCGCCATCCGCCTTGTCGATAACCGGGGGTTCGAGCAGCACGAGCGTGGGGTCGAACAGGAAGAAGATCGGAGGCGCATCGGCTGTGCTGTGATTGTCCACCACATCCTTAAGGCGATAAGTGAGCAGCAAAGGATTTACGGGGGGCAGGTCCTTGAGGGCGCTTGCAGGAATCGTGTACTTGATAGGCTGGCCAACCTGGGCGGGAGTAACCAGGGGCACCTTGAACTCTATATCTCTACTTCCCCACACAATAAAAATGCTGGAGTTCTTGCGCATGTTCTCGTAGGCAGGGATGGTGACGGGCAACCCGCGGTTTTCGTCCAGATAGTCCTTGGTAAGGCCNCTGTCCAGGACATCCTGCTCTACCTGGATGGGTTGCAGNCCCTGATGGTAAGGCTCCNTCTCATCCGGGTCCGGTCCGCCGGGCNGGGTGGTTTTGATCAGTACTTTCAGTGCCGGTGAGCGTTCGTAGTCGCCCCCGACATTGCTGATCCTGCGTACGCCGACCACCAGATCGCACACGCCGTCGGGCAAATCATTCTGTGAGATGACCTGGAG
>Ga0065714_10065073_pt1 | contig 13230 bp, 8 predicted proteins | sample MisRhiReplicate2_FD_59101 | JGI IMG/M metagenome (GOLD analysis project Ga0065714, IMG submission 59101) | Miscanthus rhizosphere microbial communities from Kellogg Biological Station, MSU, sample Rhizosphere Soil Replicate 2: eDNA_1 v2... | ecosystem: Host-associated > Plants > Roots >... | reverse complement strand
CCGGGCCCATCCCAGCGGGTACGCCTGGGACGACAGCAGCAACTGGCCCACGTGCCGCGCCTCGGGCAGGATGATCGCCTCGACATCCACCAGCCGGCCAAACTCGTACTCCGCCGGATTGACTGCCACGCGATGAAAGCCGGGCTCGGGCGCGTTGGGATCTTCGGGCAGCGGCGTGCGGTGACCGAGCGGGTCGATCCGGGCCTGAGGTGCGCCCGCGGCATCGTGCTCGATCTGCGTGGCGTTGCCGTTGGGGTCGAGTTCGGTGACCACGCGGCCCATCGCATCACGGGCGAATCGCTGCGCACCGCCAAGCGGATCCACGATCTGCGTCAGTCCGCTGTCGTCGTAGAAATAGCGCCAGACCCCCAGGTCCGCGCGAGTGACTTCCGTCACCTGGCGCGCCGCGTCGTACTGCAGCGCCACGCCATGGAGCCGCTGGTCACCCATTGCCCGGATACAGCGCCCCTGGGCGTCGTAAGCGAAGCGGAACTTGAAGCCCGAGCGCCCGGTGCGACGCACCAGACGGTTGGCCACGTCGTAGGCCATCTGATACCCATGACCATCGCTGTTCTGCGTGCGAAGCAGGTTGCCGCGCTCGTCGTAGTGATAGGCAACGAGCAGTTGCTCCGGCGCGTCCGCGGTGCCGAGCCGTGTCAGGGTGACCAGCCGCCCATCCTCCTCGACCACTCGTATGTCGCGGCCGGCCGCATCGCGGATCGCCTCCAGCCGGAGGGAGGCGCCATAGCGCAAGCGGATCTCGTCCTTGCCGCGGAAGAGCCGTGCAATGCGCGCCGGCTCGAGCGGGTGCTGGAATTCGAACTCCATGGTCGGTTCGCCATGGCGCTGCAGCCAGTACTTGCGGATGCTCAGGCGCCGCAGCGCATAGCCCTGCGCGGCGCACTGCGCGCCGTCGTGCGCGAGCGGCGGGAACCCGATCACCCGCCCGAGCGGCGCGATGTAGCGGATGCCGTCCGAGTCCAGCCGCAGCATGCGGTCGAAGTCGTGGGTCTGTCCCCAGCCCAGTGCAAAACGGCGATGACACTGCGAACTGTCGTAGTGCCGGTACCAGCGCAGTTCCAGCGCGCCGGTCAGGCGAAACTCCAAGGTATGGTCGAAGTTCGCGCCTGTGATGACGTCCACCGGATCGCCGACGGCTTGCGCAGCATCGCGAAATCCGCCGTAGCAAAGGGTCAGGGACATCCCTGGGGTCCCACGCCGCCTGTCTCGGCCGGCGGCCTGGCCTTGTAGCGCTTCAACCGGTTGAGCAGTACCTCGGCCGGATTCGGGATATTGATCATCGGAAAGCCGCCGATGAGCACCGTGGCATGGCTGGGATCGATGATCGCGCCGATGCTGCCGGTCGGCGGCAGGGTCGGGTCCTTCCACATCGTGGCCTCAACGGCCATCTTGGCGGCGTCGGCAGCCATCTGGGCGGCGGCCATGGCCGCCGAGAGGGCCTTTGCGGAGGCCATCGCTGCATCATCTTCTACCGCCATCTCGGCAATGTCTGCAGCCATGCCCAGCCCGCCGGCTACGACGCCGCCGACGGCCATCGCCTTGCTGGCCGCACCGGCCGCCTTGCCGATCGCCGCCATCGCCTTGCCGGCGGGAATGCTGGGCGCTTCGGGAATGTTCTTGCAGGCCTGGCAGATATCGCCGATGCGCGCCGCGCGCATGCCGCCGATGAAGACATTGGAGGAGCCGGTCTTGATCTTGAACCAGGCCGGCGGGATGCCACAGCATGTCGGAGCCAGCCCGATGTCCTCGACACGGGCCGCGGGTAGGCAGTTGATGAGCACGCGCGGCGTGACGCCGAGGGTCACCATGCCCATGCTTGGCAGTGGCGTGGGCGGGATCGGCGGCGGACCGCTCGGCGGATGCGTCGGATGCGCATGCGGCGTGCCGAGATAGGGCGACAGCAGGGTGGCGGCCGGCAGGCTGGGAAGCACGCTCGCCAGCGGCGCCGTCAGATTGGCAAAGCCGACGTCGAGTGCATCCTTGGCCAGGCCGATGCCGCCCAGCAGTGCGCCGACGGTCTGCTGCGTCGCGCGCAGCACGCGCGCCGCCACCTGCCCGCCCGACGGCGGTGGTCCACCCGGCGCGCTCGGCGCGTCGATCTTTGCCCATGCCTCCCGTGTCTGCCCCAGCGACGCCGCCCAGCGCGTAGCCACGCCCAGCATCTCGCCGGGCGTGCCGACCACGCGAGCCCATGGCGAGGTGGAGTCGCCGGTCACGCCGCTGGCGTGCTGGCTCACTGCGAGCTTGAGGTTGGCCAGCGAACCCTCATCCGTGCTCATGGCGATGATCCTCGGCAGAGGGGCCCAGCGCGACCAGATAGGGGTCCAGTGCTTGTGCCCTGTCGTCCTGCCGCTGCACCTCATACAGGCGGCGCAGGTGCTCCAGCAACTCGCGGCACAAATCGGTTTCCTGCAGTTGCGCGGCGATGACGGCGCCGGCGAACCAGCTCTGTTCGGCCTCGAAAGCTTTCACCTGGTGCGCCTGGCACAGGCCGCGCTGCAGCAACGCGCGTGCCTTCAGCGGTCCATCGCGCGACAACGTGGCCAATTGCTGGGTCACGTCCCAATAGCCTTCGCCTTCTTCCCAGCGCTGTTGCGTCTCACGGAGGTTGGCGAGGTTCAGTACGACGTTCAGCAGCACCTGGATAGACGGGTGGCTGCCCTGGCCGGCCGGGACCAAGGCAGCCATGTAGGCCTCGTCGGCCTTGACCAGGTCACCCATGCGCTCGTACACCTGGCCCATGCCGCTCATCGCCACGGCTGCCAGTGCATAGCTGTTCATTGCCCCGTGGTACCTGAACAGCAGCGCATATTTCTCGAGTGCGCTCGGAAAGCGCTCGAAGGCCAGGTCGTTGCCCGCCGACACCAGCAGGGAGGACATGCGCTGCGGCAGCGCCAAGGTCTCGTCCGCAGCCTCTTCCTCGATGCTGCGGTTGAGTGCCTCGACGCTGAGGTCTGGAGCGAAATGCTGGATGCGCGCGGTATTGATCAGGCACGGCACCAGCGCCGATACCGCGGGATCGTCGCGCAGAATGAAGCGAAGGTGATGACACCACGGCAACGGAAACCGGTGTGCGGTCAGCTCGCGCATCAGTTCCGCATAGGCCAACGGTTCGTGAATCTGGAGCGGGAAAAAGGTCCAAACCACCAGCCCTCCGTTGGGCACCGGCAGCAGCTTGCGCGAAAACTTGGCCAGTTCACGAAGACGGACGGCCGGTACGGCCGACGTCGATCCAACGAGCGCCGGCAGAGGCGGCCACGGGGCCATGTCTTCTTTTTCCATCAGCATGCGCACGGCGTTGAACTTCGAGGAGAACGATGCCTCGACGGCCACCACGTAAGAGGTGGTGTCGGTGAAGGCATCAGTGAAAGTCCAGAAAAAATCCGACGCCTGCTCTGCCTCAATGCCGTCCAGCATGGACAGCAGTGGCAGGGCATCCGCCTCGGTGGCCGTGAGCACCAGCGCCACGTCCTCGCGCTGCGCAATAAAGCCGCTGATCCGGGCCGAGATGCTGGCGAGAAGCTTGCGCATGGCGCTAATTGATCTTGACGACGGCGCCGGTGATCTCGTGCATGCCTACGGCCGACGCGTTGATTGCCGCGCCTGAGACATTCACCTTGGCCTTGTCGCAGGTCACCTGCTGATTGCCGACGCCGAATTGGGCCTGCGTTCCACCGCTGATCGTGACGCTCGGTGCCGACTCTTTGATCTCGGCATCGCCCGTTACGGTGATCTTCTTGCCATTGATCGACACGCTGTCCGACCCGGTGATCGTGATGTTCACGCCTGTCAGCGAAATGGTTCCGTCCTTGGCCATCCACAGCTTGCTCAAGCCCGTGTGCAACTGGATGCTGTCGAGCGAATGGATGTAGATCGCTCCCTTGACCGTGGTCGTTTGCGAGGCATCGTAGTCCTCGGTGACCGCTCCCTTGACGTGGAAATGCGCTGTTCCCGTGGCCACGTTGTGGTCGTAGGTGCCGGTGGTGATCTTGATTGCCGTGTTGCCCTTGATCGTCTCGGTGTGGGTGCCGGTTTGGACCTCGATAGTGCGGTTGCCAGTCTCGACGATGTGCTTCTCGTCGTGCTTGACGGTTGTGTTCAGGTCGTACTGCGCATGGATGGTGATCTGCTCCTTGCCCGCCGTGTCGTTCATCGACATCTCGTTGAAGCCTCTGCCTTTGTGGGTGTTGGTCTTCAGCCCACTGACTACGGCTTCGCTCGGTAGCGTGTACGGCGGCATGCTTTCGCCGTTGTAGATGCGCCCGACGATGATCGGCTGATCGGGGTCGCCCTCCAGGAAGTCGACGATCACCTCCTGGCCGATGCGCGGGATCGACATCGATCCCCAGCCCTTGCCCGCCCACGGCTGTGAAACCCGGATCCAGCAGGAGCTGTTCTCATCCCGCCGGCCGTAGCGGTCCCAGTGGAACTGCACTTTCACGCGGCCGTACATGTCGGTCCAGATTTCTTCGCCAGCCTTACCGACCACGATGGCGCTCTGCGGGCCGGGCATGCGCGCGCGGGGCGTCAGGCGCGGTGGCCGCCACGGCATGTCCATCGGCAACAGCGTCAGCAGGAAAGTGCAGCGCCCGCGCTGGCCGCCGCGCAGCAGGGCCGACTGCGCTATCAATTCCTTGAACGCCGCATGCGAATCGGCATTGACTGCATCGTCGTCGAGCGCGCCGCGCAGCACATCTGTGAGCGAGCGCTCCGTGTCGAACACCTCGACGCCTTCGTGACCAGGGTGACTGGCGACGAAGGTGCAGCCAGCGATCACGTACTCGCCGTCACGAAGGCCATCCGGGTCGCCCTTGAGTTCAAGGCGCTTGCCCACGGCCACGTCGGGCCAGTGCGTGAAAGCCCAATGCCGCTGGCGACGGCCCACGAGTTCTTCGAGTCGCAGATTCGCGATGTTCTCGGTGTCGTCGCCATCCAGGTAGCCACCCGGAAACTCGAAAGCCTCCAAGTCGGCCAATTCATGACGGTCGGGGTCGCCCTTGTCGGCATAGAGCTTTTTGCTGACGACCTTGAAGTCGTTGTCCCGCGAAGCGAACTTGCCGGCATCGAACTGCCGCATGCTGACCCACTGGAAGATCTCGTTGTACCGCGCCTCGACGCTGCCCGACGGCATGAAGTGAAGCACGCCGGTGACCGGCAGTTTGTCGTGCGCCAGATCGAGCGCATCGGACAAATGCATGGTGCCGGGCAGGTCATGCGCATCGAACCAGTAGTAGATTCCTTCCTCTTCGAACAGGCGCGACAGGAACCGGTGATCGCTCTCCTGGTATTGCACACAATAGCCGTGCGGCTTGTGAACGCCGATGACGTTGTCCGATTTGAGTTTCTTCAGTCGCTTGATGGGACTGTCCTCAAGCACGTCGTTGAGCACCGAGAGCACCGGCTTTTCTTGCAAGATGCGTGAATTGATGCGCTTGGTCAGAAGCCAGAACCATGATCGAAGCGTGATCCGATATTCAAAGTAACGCCCGACACTCGACAGGCGCATGAAGTGCGTCGCATGGCCTTGGCAATGACGCTGGTGTACGGCGCCGTCGGCATCCGTGAACTCGACCACCACGTCAAACATGTGGCCTAAGATGTCTGGCGCGGTGATCGCATGGTTCTTCGACAGTACAGTTAGTTCGTAGAACGAAACGCGAGAGAGTCCTTCATGTCCTGCCACGCTCCAGAACATCAACTCCGGCGCGACAGGCGATTCACTCTTGATATGAAATAGTTCTGCGACCACGATCGATCCCCACGGTTCAGAAGTAAGTGCATGTCGGTCGTATGTTCGGCAACCACGCCCGCAGGGTCCATACACTAATCGGCATCGGCCATACGGCATTAATGCGAAAGTTCAAGCGTCCAGATGTGAAAGACGTTCTATCCGGGGTTCATCCGGATTGGGTTTGAGAGAAACTTGAAATCGCCAAGCCACTCGATTCACTCAATATTCCCACCCGGATAACACCTGTTGATTGCCATCTTCCGGGGGTGCGGACGAAAAAACTCCGTCCTTTTCCCGCAGGTGGGGAGGGCGCCCGTCGCGTTTGCCGAGTTTGATATACAGCTCGACCGCTCGAATCCTGTCTTCGTATGAATGCATGAACTACCCCCCGGCAGTCCAAGTTTTTGTCCGCATCCCCGGCTGGGCAGAGATCGGCGGAATTCAACAGCCAAGTCTCCTGCGTGGCGTGCGCCTTCCTGATCTCGACCCGAACAGGCCGGGCACGAAGTCATTCCGGTAGGGTTACGTCGGCAGACGACGGTTTGTGCCCCGACCTAAAAGATCTTTGCAATATTTACTGCGCAGCAAATATCGGACTTAAACCTAGGCAAGGTGCAGCCGCTGTCTACCGAGGGCACGATCTCGGCGTTGAACATTCCGCATTCGTCCATCTCTTCTCGGTCGCCAGGCCGTTGCCACCCAGCAATTCGGCCTGAATCTCGTTGACTTGATGGAGGTCAAAAACGTTCAAGCACGCCAACCTGGTCAGCTTCACGTGCCTGGAGTCGCTTGCGTTCGATCACCGTTTCGAGCGCAAGGATGCGCACGACCTGATCTATTGCATCGAACACGCCCCCGAGGGATCCGCTGCCGTCGCCAATGCCTTTCGCAAGGAAATGGCAGGTAAGCACGGCGCAGTGATACCAGGCCGCACTGGCGATCCTGCGTAGTCGCTTCACGGGGGACGAGAAGACCGAGGGCTATCGCAAGGATGGGCCAGTATCTGTCGCCAAGTTTGAACTCGGCGAGGGCGACGAGCCAGAGCAATGCGAGGCGCGGTTGCTTCGACAACGGCAGGCCTGCGACGTGATCGAACAACTCCTTGAGGGAGTTGGACGTCTTTCGCCCGTGGTCGGCGGCGTGGCTTAGCCGCTGCTGGCTGTTGCCTGCCGTTGCGATGCAGTCCGCAGCAATTCCCCCTGAAACTACAAAGCACCTTTTCATGCCTTGATGCATGTCGCGATTCCGACGCTCCTAAACTGAGAAAAAACCATTCTCAGCGGTCCATTCAGGAGACATCGCAATGCACATCCGAAAGCGCCTCAGCGGCTTTCTGCTCGGGCTGGGCCTCGCCGTCGCTACGGCGCAGGCTCAGCAACCCCTACGTATCGTGGTTCCTTTCGCGGCTGGCGGCGGAACGGACCAGTACGCGCGGCTGCTGGCTTCCGAGCTCACCAAGCATGGCACCCAGACCATCGTGGAGAACAGGCCCGGCGCCAGCGGCATCGTGGCCGCAGACAGCGTGGCCCGTTCCAAGCCCGATGGCACCACCTTGCTGATGAGCTCGCTGAGCATTCTGGCCAGCAACACCGTGATGTACGACAAACTGCCCTACGACCCCGTGAAGAGCTTCACGCCGGTCACGCAGATCGCCTATCAGCCGACCATCATCGTGGGGCGCTCGGATCTGCCTTACAAGAACATCAAGGAAATGGTGGCTTATGCCAAGGCTCATCCGGACAAGATCAACCGGGGCTCCCCGGGCGCATCCATCCTGACCAACCTGGCGCCACTGGCCTTCGAGGGCATGGCCGGCATCCGCACGACGCACATTCCGTTCAACGGAGATGCTCCCGGCCTGCAGGCCATGCTCGGCAGCCAGATAGACATCCAGGGCACCTCCATCACCGGCCCGCTGCAGCACGTCAAGGCGGGCAAGATGCGCGTACTGGGTGTGATGGACGCCAAGCGCCTCCCGCAGGTGCCCGATGCACCCACTTTCAAGGAGCAGGGCTACGACATCGAGGCGCTGCTCTGGTATGCGCTTTCCGCGCCCGCCGCCACGCCGAAGGACACTGTCGACAAGCTCAACCGCGCTGTCAACCAGGTGTTGGTCGACCCTGACTTCATCGCGCGTTCGCAAGCGATCGGCATGGAGCCTCGTGGCGGCACGCCGCAAGCGCTGGCCGACTATGTGAAGGCCGAGACGCAGCGCTGGGTGCCCCTGCTTCAGCGCCTGGACCTGCCCAAGCAGGGGCAATGAATGAGCCCGCTGTTCGACGACACCGTGGCCCTGGTCAGCGGCGCGAGCCAGGGAATCGGTTTTGCCATTGCAACCGGCCTGCTCGAGGCCGGCTGCCGCGTGGCAGTGACCGACCTGGACGCCGACAGGACGCGCGACGCGGCCGCACGCACGGGCTACCCCTCCGACCGGGTGCGACCCTATGCGCTGGACGTGCGCGATGCCGCCCAATGCGCCGCCGTGGTTGCCGACGTGGAGCAGGCTTGGGGCCCGATGGGCGTGCTCGTGAACAACGCCGGTGTGGGTGGCCGCAGTGCCGTGTTCGAGGCCGAGGCGCTGTCGCAAGACATCGACCACGTGATGGCGGTGAACGTCAAGGGCGTGCTCAATCTGACGGTGGCATGCACCGAAGGCCTGCACCGCACACGCGGCGCCGTCGTCAACGTGGCATCCATCACCTCGCTCGTCGCGACCTCGGCCCACATGGCCTATGGCGCCTCGAAGGGCGCCGTCGCCCAGCTGACCAAGTTCCTGGCGCGAGATTTCGGGCCTCATGGGGTGCGGGTCAATGCTGTGGCACCCGGCTTGGTGATGACGCCCATGACCGCCCACATCGCGGATGACGCCGAGCGCCACGCGCGGATGGTGCGCCGCACGTTTCTGCGCCGCGTGGGCGACCCGCAGGACATCGCAGGGCCTGTGGTGTTCCTGGCTTCGCAGCAGGCGCGCTACGTGACCGGCACCATCCTGCCGGTCGACGGCGGCTACACCGCCAACTGATGCCGCCGCGCGGCTGCCACGGGAGGCCGGCCGAACCCATCAAGAACAGGGCATGACGCCATGCCTTCATTGTGAAGAGAACACATGATCCGAGATCCTTCTGCGTTCAATGAAACGCTGGGCGCGCTGCGGCGCTACGTGCGCGAGCAACTGATTCCGCGCGAGGCGGAGATCGAGCAGCTGGACGAAGTGCCTGCCGACCTCGTCGACGACTTGGCGAGCCGGGGCTTCTTCGGTTGGTCCATTCCCCAGGCGTGGAACGGCGGCGGGATGACGACCGAAGAACTGGTGCTGGCTGCGATGGAGCTGTCGCAAGCCTCCGTCGCTTTCAGGGCGCGCGTTGGAACCAATACGGGCATTGGCTCCGAGGCCCTGGTCGCAGACGGCACTCCCGAGCAGAAGGCCCGCTACCTGCCGTTGCTGGCCAGTGGTGCCCTGACCGGCGCGTTCGCTCTGACCGAGCCCGATGCCGGTTCGGACGCGACCGCACTGACGACGAGCGCCGTGCGCGACGGCGATCACTACGTGCTCAACGGAACCAAGTGCTTCATCACCAATGCGCCGATCGCGGGGCTGTTCACCGTGATGGCGCGCACCGATCCGCAAGATCGGTCCGCCCGTGGCATCTCGGCTTTCCTGGTCGAGCGCGGAACGCCCGGGCTTGCAACGGGCGAGCCGTACCGCAAGATGGGGCAGGCCGGCTCGCCGGTGTCCGAGGTGCATCTGGCCGACTGCCGCGTGCCGGCCGACAGCATCATCGGCGGCGTGGAGGGCATGGGCTTCAAGACGGCCATGAAGGTGCTCAACAAGCAGCGCATCCATCTTGCGGCGCTGTGCACGGGTCCCGCCATCCGCATGCTGGACGAAGCCGTCGCCTGGACCTGCCAGCGTCGGCAATTCGGCCAGCCGGTCGCCAGCTTCCAGCTGGTGCAGGCCTTGATCGCCGACTGCCAGACTGAAATCCAGGCCGCACGGGCACTCATTCTGCAGACCGCGCGCCAGCGGGACGCCGGTGAGGACGTGACCATGCAGGCGTCGATCTGCAAGTACTTCGCGTCGGAGATGTGCGGGCGCGTGGCGGACCGCTGCGTGCAGATGCTGGGCGGCACGGGTTTCATCCACGGCCATCCCATCGAGCGCTTCTACCGCGACGTGCGGCTGTTCCGCCTCTACGAAGGCACGAGCCAGATCCATCAGCTGAACATCGCCAAGCGCACCATCGCCGCGGCCGGCTATCGCCTGGGCGAATGAGCAAACCGCACCACGCAAGATCCGAGGAATACCGAATGAACCACTCTTCCATGCAACCTCTTGCCGGCGTGCGCGTGCTGGACCTGTCCAGGGTCATGGCAGGCCCGCTGTGCGGCATGGCGCTGGCCGACCTGGGCGCCGACGTGATCAAGGTCGAGCATCCCGAGCGCGGCGACGACACGCGCGACTGGGGCGTGCGCATCGGCAGCCACAACACGTCCTACTTCAACAGCTGCAACCGCAACAAGCGCTCCATCTGCGTGGACCTGCAGGACAAGGAGGGCCAGGACATCGTGCGCAAACTCGCGGCGCAGTGCGACGTGGTCATCCAGAACTTCAAGTACGGCGGCGCGCAGAAGATGGGCCTGGGCTACGAAGACCTGCGCAGCATCAACCCGAGGATCATCTACTGCTCGATCTCGGGCTACTCGGTGCTGAGCCAGGAAAAGGCGCGGCCGGGCTACGACCTCGTGATCCAGGGCGAAACCGGCTTGATGGCCATGAACGGCGAAGAGGGCCAGGGCCCGCTGAAGTTCGGCATTGCCGCGGTCGACATGTTCACCGGCATGTACTCGGCCCAGGCCATCCTGGCCGTGCTCTTCGAACGCACGCGCACCGGTGAAGGCCGCCACATCCAGATGTCGCTGTACGACAGCGGGATGATGATCACCTCCTACTATGGGCTCACCGCCTGGCTGAACAAGGGCGACCCGGCCAAGTTCGGCAATTCGCACCCGTCGATCGTGCCGTACGGTGTCTTCGCGGCTGCCGATGGCCCGGTGGTGATCGCGGTCGGCAACAATGGCCAGTTCAGGAAGTTCTGCGACGAGGTGATTTTTTGCCCCGAACTGCCGGTCGATCCGAAGTTCGCCACCAACACCGAACGCTCGAAGCACCGGCATGAATTGCTGCCGCTCCTGCTTGCGAAGATCGGACAGTTCTCACGCGCCGATCTCATCGAACGCATGAACAAGTCAGGCATTCCCTGCGGGGAGGTACTCGGCCTCTATGAAGCGCTGCAGTCCGACCGTACGGCGCAGACACAGGTCTGGCACCGGTTCGAAGACGCACAAGCGGGGCCGCAGGCCGTTCACGCGCCGCCCTACATCATCGACGGCGCGCGCTCTGGCGTGCGCCACCACCCGCCGCACCTGGGGGAGCACACCGCCGAAGTGCTGCGTGAATTGCTCGAGATGGGCGATGGCCAACTTGAATCCCTGAGCCAGAGGAGCGTCATCAAATGAATGGCATCGCATGCGCGAAACCGAACGGGTCGCCCCGCGCCGGCTCCTGCTGAAATTGCCAGCCGCTATCGCAGCAACGCCCCGGAACTCAGCCCCTTGAAGGGTGTCGAGTCCGGGGCGTTGTGCATGAGCCCTGGGATCAGTGCGATTGCTTGGGCAGATTCAGGCTGCGCAGGATCGGAAGCCAGCGGTCGGCCTCGACCTTGACGAACTGGGCCAGCTCTTCCGGCGTGCCGCCGCGCGGCTCCATGCCGATGGCGCGCGCGCGGGCCACGAATTCGGGGTCGGCGATCACCTGGTTCACGGCCTTGTTCAGGCGCTCGATCGCCGGCTTGGGTGTGCCGGCGGGAACCGACAGGGAGTACCACAGCGTGGCTTCCATGTCGAAGCCCTGTTCCTTGAAGGTGGGGGCGTCGGGCACCTGCGGCAGGCGCTGTGAATCCATCACGCCGAGCACGCGCAACTTGCCCGATTTCACATAGGGCAGCGATCCCGTGATCGATGTGCCGTGGATGTCGATCTGGTTGCCCAGGAGCGCCTGCAGCGCGGGCGCATCGCCGTTAAAGGGGATGTGCAGGGTGCTGAAGCCTTGTTCCTTCTCGAAGGCGATGGGTGCGAGGTTCGTCAGGATGGCCGCGCCGGGCGAACCGCGGTTGATCTTGCCGGGGTTCTGCTTTGCGTAGGCCACCATCTCCTTGATGTTCTTGTACGGCAAATCGGTGCGACCCACGACGATGGCGGGCTGGTAGGCAATCTGCGTGACCGGCGCGAAATCCTTCACGGGGTCGTAGGGCAGCTTGTCGTAGAGCACGCTGTTGTTCGCGAGCGTGCCCAGCGACGACACGAGCACCGTCTGGCCGTCCGGCTTGGCGCGCGCGACGTAGTCGGCCGCGAGGATGCCGCTGGCCCCCGGCTTGTTCTCGATGATCACGTTCAGGCCCTGCTTGTTGAGTTCCTGGGCGAGGATGCGGCAGTACTGGTCGGTGCCGCCGCCGGCCGCGAACGGCACGACGATGCGGGTGACCTGCTGGGCCAGTGCGGGTGCGAGCGCGCAAGCACCCAGTGCCAACCCGATGACGAGTTTGCGATAGCTCATTTTGTCTCCTGTTCCGGCCCGGGATCGGGCTCTGCATTCAGTCTAGATGTCCCCCGCGGGCACCGGTCTGCAAGGAACGAAAAGCAGCTTTGCAGGATGCGCCTGCAACGCCCGCGCCGGCCTTGCACACTTGGCCGATGGCCGTGCAGATCATCAGAGTCGGAACGACGAAGGACCAATTGGGCGAGAGCCCGTGCTGGGATGCCGATGCCCAGGCGCTGAACTGGATCGACGCGTTGTCGGGCACGCTGTGGCGGCTGAAACCCGAAGCGGCGGAGCCCGAGCAGCACCTGCTGCCGGCGCCGATGGGTTCGATCGCGCCTTGCCGCGGCGAGGCCGTCGTGGCGGCGCTGCGCAACAGCTTCGCGCGATATGACTTCACCACCCGGAATCTGGAGCACCTGGCCAGCATCCCCATCGATGATCCGAAGATTCGATTCAACGACGGCAAGTGCGATCCGGCGGGCAATTTCCTGGCGGGCACCATGCATATGGATCGCCCGCCCGGCGCGCCGGTGGCGGGAGGGCTCTACCGACTGCGCGCGGACGCGCGCGTGGAGCACCTGGCCGACGACATCGGCTTTGCGAACGGACCGTGCTTCAGTCCCGACGGCCGCGTGCTGTACCTGGCCGACAGCCTGGAGCGAATCATCTGGGCCTACGACTACGACCCGGACGGGCCGTTGCGCGGCAAGCGCGTCTTTGCGAAGACGCACGCGTTCGACGCCGGTCCCGACGGCGCGACGGTCGACGCGCAAGGATTTCTCTGGACCGTGCTGACCCGCGCGGCCCGGCTTGCGCGCTTTGCCCCCGACGGCGGCCTGGACCGCCTGATCGACCTGCCGATGAGCTACCCGACCAGCAT
>Ga0065714_10065072_pt1 | contig 13234 bp, 11 predicted proteins | sample MisRhiReplicate2_FD_59101 | JGI IMG/M metagenome (GOLD analysis project Ga0065714, IMG submission 59101) | Miscanthus rhizosphere microbial communities from Kellogg Biological Station, MSU, sample Rhizosphere Soil Replicate 2: eDNA_1 v2... | ecosystem: Host-associated > Plants > Roots >... | reverse complement strand
ATCTCGGCCAAACTCATCCCGGCGTTCGGCTGGCATAGCCTGCTGCTGATCGGCGGCATCCTGCCGTTGATACTGGCGGTGGTATTGCTGGTATGGCTGCCGGAGTCGGCGCGCTACCTGGTGGTGCGCAACCGGGGGACCGACAAGGTGCGCAAGACCCTGTCACCCATCGAGCCCTCTATCGTTGCACAGGCCAGCAGTTTCAGCGTGCCCGAGCAAAAAACCGTCAAGGCTCGCAACGTGTTTGCGGTGATCTTCTCCGGCACCTACAGCGCCGGCACCTTGCTGCTCTGGCTCACCTACTTCATGGGCCTGGTGATCGTGTACCTGCTTACCAGTTGGTTGCCGACCCTGATGCGCGACAGCGGCGCCAGCATGGAACAGGCTGCGTTTATCGGCGCGCTGTTCCAGTTTGGTGGCGTGTTGAGCGCGGTGGGCGTGGGTTGGGCAATGGATCGCTTCAATCCCCATAAGGTCATCGGCACGTTCTATCTACTCGCCGGAGTGTTTGCCTACGCGGTGGGGCAGAGCCTGGGCAACATCACCCTGTTGGCGACCTTGGTGCTGATCGCCGGGATGTGCGTCAACGGTGCGCAATCGGCGATGCCCTCCCTGGCTGCACGCTTCTACCCGACCCAGGGTCGCGCCACCGGCGTGTCGTGGATGCTGGGTATTGGTCGTTTCGGCGCGATCCTCGGTGCGTGGATGGGCGCGACCTTGCTGGGGTTGGGGTGGAACTTCGAGCAGGTGCTCACCGCCTTGGTGATCCCAGCGGCGTTGGCAACGGCTGCGGTTGTCATCAAAGGCATGGTCAGCCACGCCGACGCCACCTGAGGATGGCCACTTCTCCTGTGGGAGCAGGCCAGCCTGCGAGGCAGGCGAATCGGTCTGCCGATGAGCCTGTGCGATGCCGTCGCAGGCACGCCAGCGCCTACATTGACCCCCGTTTGTCCAAACGATTAGCTAGGCAACAATTCGTTCGATAATCGAACACTGAGTCGATTATCGGATTGTTTGGCCCCTTTCCCCGGCTTAATCTTCAAGCACTTCGGCGCCACCTCAGCGCCTTTTTCGATCCACTCCGGGAGCCCGAACCCCATGGCTGAAATCCTCGCGCTGCGTGACGCGGTGAAGCAATTTGTGAACGACGGTGACACCGTCGCTCTGGAAGGCTTCACCCATCTGATCCCTACGGCAGCAGGTCATGAAATCATTCGTCAGGGCAAGAAAGACCTGACGCTGGTGCGTATGACGCCTGACCTGATCTACGACCAGTTGATCGGTGCCGGCTGCGCCCGCAAGCTGATTTTCTCCTGGGGCGGCAACCCGGGTGTGGGCTCCCTGCATCGCCTGCGCGACGCGGTCGAGAAGCAATGGCCGCAACCGCTCGACATTGAAGAGCACAGCCACGCTGACCTGGCCAATGCCTACGTTGCCGGTGCATCCGGATTGCCGTTCGCGGTGCTGCGTGCCTACGCCGGTTCCGACTTGCCCAAGGTCAACCCGCTGATCAAGACCGTGACTTGCCCGTTCACTGGTGAGGTACTGGCGGCGGTGCCGTCGGTGCGACCGGATGTCACCGTGATCCATGCACAAAAGGCTGACCGCAAAGGCAACGTGTTGCTCTGGGGCATCCTCGGCGTGCAGAAGGAAGCGGCCCTGGCGGCCAAGCGCTGCATCGTCACGGTCGAAGAGATCGTCGACGACCTCAATGCGCCCATGAACAGCTGCGTACTGCCGACCTGGGCGCTGACTGCGGTGTGCCATGTGCCCGGTGGTGCGCACCCGTCCTACGCCCACGGCTATAACGAACGCGACAACCGCTTCTACCAGGCGTGGGACCCGATCGCCCGTGACCGTGAGACCTTTACCGCCTGGATCAACGAATACATCCACGGCACTGCCGATTTCACTGAATTCCAGGCCAAGCTGGCCACCGCGCAGGAGGCCAAGTAATGGCTTACTCGACCAATGAAATGATGACCGTCGCCGCTGCGCGCCGCCTCAAGAACGGCTCCGTCTGCTTCGTCGGCATCGGCCTGCCGTCCAAGGCGGCCAACCTGGCGCGCCTGACCTCTTCGCCGGACGTGGTGTTGATCTACGAGTCTGGCCCGATTGGCGCCAAGCCTTCCGTATTGCCGTTGTCCATCGGTGACGGTGAGCTGGCGGAAACCGCTGACACCGTGGTGCCAACCGGTGAGATCTTTCGCTATTGGCTGCAGGGCGGACGCATTGACGTCGGCTTTCTCGGCGCCGCCCAGGTCGACCGATTCGGCAACATCAACACCACGGTAGTGGGTGACTATCACCAGCCCAAAGTGCGCCTGCCGGGTGCCGGCGGCGCACCGGAGATCGCCGGTTCAGCCAAGAGCGTGTTGATCATCCTCAAGCAATCGGCGCGTTCGTTTGTCGACAAACTGGACTTCATCACCTCGGTCGGCCACGGCGAAGGCGGCGACTCGCGTAAACGCCTGGGCCTGCCGGGCGCGGGGCCTGTAGGGATTATTACCGACCTGTGCATCATGGAGCCGGAAGAGGGCACCCATGAGTTCGTGGTCACCGCGCTGCACCCTGGCGTCACTCGTGAGCAAGTGGTGGCAGCCACCGGTTGGGCGATTCGTTTTGCCGACCAGGTCGATACCACCGCCGAGCCGACTGAGCTCGAGCTGACCGCCCTGCGCGACCTTGAAGCGCGCACCGCGGCCGCCCATGGCCAAGCGCCGGGAGAAGCCTGATGCGCGAAGTATTTATCTGCGATGCCATTCGTACCCCCATCGGCCGTTTCGGTGGTGGCCTGTCTACCGTGCGTGCCGATGATCTGGCAGCGCTGGCGATCAAGGCGCTGATCGAACGCAACCCGTCGGTGGACTGGAGTGCAATCGATGAAGTGTTCCTCGGCTGCGCCAACCAGGCCGGCGAAGACAATCGCAACGTCGCGCGCATGGCGTTGTTGCTGGCGGGCCTGCCGGACAGCATTCCGGGGGTGACCCTCAACCGCTTGTGCGCCTCGGGCATGGACGCGGTCGGCACCGCTTTTCGCGCCATTGCCAGCGGCGAAATGGAGCTGGCGATTGCCGGTGGTGTCGAGTCAATGTCCCGTGCGCCGTTCGTGATGGGCAAGGCCGATGCGGCCTTTTCACGCAACCTGAAGCTGGAAGACACCACCATCGGCTGGCGTTTTATCAACCCGTTGATGCAGGCGCAGTACGGCGTGGATGCCATGCCGCAGACCGCTGACAACGTCGCCGACGACTACAAGGTGTCCCGCGCCGATCAGGACGCCTTTGCCCTGCGCAGCCAGCAACGCGCCGCCGCTGCCCAGGCCGCCGGTTTTTTCGCGGAAGAAATCGTGCCGGTACGGGTCGCGCATAAAAAAGGCGAGACCGTCGTCGAACACGATGAACACCCACGGGCTAACACCACCCTGGAAGCCCTGGCCAAGCTCAAGCCAGTCAACGGTGCCGACAAGACCGTCACCGCCGGCAACGCTTCGGGTGTGAATGACGGTGCGGCGGCGCTGATCCTGGCTTGCGCCGATGCCGTCAAGAAACACGGCCTCACCGCCCGCGCCCGCGTATTGGGTATGGCCAGCGCCGGTGTTGCACCGCGTGTGATGGGCATCGGCCCGGTGCCGGCAGTGCGCAAACTGGTGGAACGTCTTGGCTTGGCGGTCACTGACTTTGACGTCATCGAGCTTAACGAAGCCTTCGCCAGCCAAGGCCTGGCGGTACTGCGTGAACTCGGCATCGCCGACGACGCGCCCCAGGTCAACCCGAACGGAGGCGCCATCGCCCTTGGCCATCCACTGGGGATGAGCGGTGCGCGGCTGGTATTGACGGCCCTGCACCAGTTAGAGAAAACCGGTGGCAGCAAAGGCCTGGCGACCATGTGCGTGGGCGTCGGCCAAGGCTTGGCCCTGGCGATTGAACGTGTCTAATAAGAGAGGATTGCTCCATGAGTGACAAGCCCGGATACCGGCGCCCGCAAGCGGGCACTCAACCTGATTACCTGCACCCGGCCTACCAGTCGACGAACCTGCGTTCGCCGTCGCAGCCCTTGGTGTTCCTGCCCCATTCCTTGTCGGAAATCACCGGCCCGACCATCGGCGCCGAGCGGGTCAATGAAAAGGACAACGACCTCACCGCCCAGCATGAAGGCGAGCCTCAGGGCGAGCGCATCATTATTCATGGGCGTGTGCTGGACGAAAACGGCTTGCCGGTGCCGGGCATTCTTGTGGAAATCTGGCAGGCCAACGCCGCTGGCCGCTACAACCACAAGCGCGACCTGCACGACGCACCACTGGACCCGAACTTCACCGGCACCGGGCGCACCGTCACCGACGCCGATGGCTGGTACCAGTTCCAGACCATCAAGCCCGGTGCCTACCCGTGGGGCAACCACCACAACGCGTGGCGCCCGGCGCATATCCACTTTTCGCTGTTCGGCCCGAGCGTGCTGACGCGCCTGGTCACGCAAATGTATTTCCCAGGCGACCCGCTGCTGGAATACGACCCGATCTACAACTGCGTACCGGATACCCGCGCCAAGGAACGCCTGATCGCCAGCTTCGACCTGGAAAAGACCATTCCTTCCTATGCCCTCGGCTACCGCTGGGACATCGTCCTGCGCGGCCGCGACGCCACGCCGATGGAGAAATGAGATGACACTCAACGCGACCACGTCCCACACCGTCGGGCCGTATTACCACATCGGCCTGACCTGGCTGAACCGCGAAGACCTGACCGTGGCCGCCACCCTTGGCGAGCGCGTGGCGATCAGTGGGCAAGTGGTGGATGGCAACGGCGATGTCGTCAACGACGCCATGCTTGAAGTCTGGCAAGCCAACGCGGCCGGCAAGTACGACCATCCGGAAGATGAACAGGACAAAGCGCTAGACCCGAACTTCGAAGGTTTCGGCCGGGTGCCGGTGGATGCCGAAGGGCGTTTTCGCTTTACCACCATCAAGCCGGGCGCCGTTCCGGGCCTGAAGGGCACGACCCAGGCGCCGCACCTGGTGGTGCTGGTCTTTGCCCGTGGATTGGTGAAGCACTTGCTGACGCGGATTTATTTCGACGGCGAGGCACTGAATGGGGATGACCCGTTGCTGGCATGTGTGCCCACGGAGCGTCGTCGCACCCTGATTGCGAAGCAGGATGCGGCGGGGGTGTATCAGTGGAATGTGATTTTGCAGGGCACGGATGAGGAGACGGTGTTCTTCGACTACTGAGATGGCTGTAGGGCCCATCGCAGGCCAGCGGCGCTCACATTTGAAGGTGTGTACCCGCAAAATGTGGGCGCTGGCTGGCCTGCGATAGGGCCCTCTAAAGCAACACACATCCAAAAGTCTGCTTGCGGAACATGGTTGTTGCAAAGTATGTCTAGGCTATAACCGTTCCCACTGAGTGCAAAAACATGACAACAACTACGACAAGTCACTACACCGGAGAAGAACGCAGCAAACGGATTTTTGCGATCGTCGGGGCATCCTCCGGCAACCTGGTCGAATGGTTCGACTTCTATGTCTATGCCTTCTGCGCCATCTACTTTGCACCCGCGTTTTTTCCGTCGGATGACCCCACGGTCCAACTGCTCAACACCGCCGGCGTGTTCGCTGCCGGTTTCCTGATGCGTCCCATCGGCGGCTGGCTGTTTGGCCGGGTGGCCGATAAGCACGGGCGCAAGAATTCGATGATGATCTCGGTGCTGATGATGTGCGCCGGCTCCCTGGTCATTGCCTTCCTTCCGACCTACAAGGACATCGGCGCCTGGGCCCCGGCGTTGCTGCTGGTCGCGCGGTTGTTCCAGGGCTTGTCGGTGGGTGGCGAATACGGCACCACCGCGACCTACATGAGTGAAGTCGCACTCAAGGGGCAGCGCGGCTTCTTCGCGTCGTTCCAGTACGTGACCCTGATCGGCGGGCAACTGCTGGCGGTACTGGTGGTGGTGATCCTGCAACAGCTGCTCACCGAAGAGGAACTGCGTGCCTGGGGCTGGCGGATTCCGTTCGTGATCGGCGCCGTCGCGGCGGTGATCTCCCTGCTGCTGCGTCGCACCCTGAAAGAAACCACCAGCAAGGAAACCCGCCAGGACAAGGACGCCGGCAGCATCGCCGCGCTGTTCCGTGACCACAAGGCCGCGTTTATCACCGTGCTCGGCTACACCGCCGGCGGCTCGTTGATCTTCTACACCTTTACCACCTACATGCAGAAGTACCTGGTGAACACTGCCGGTATGCACGCCAAGACCGCCAGCTACATCATGACCGGCGCGCTGTTCCTCTACATGTGCATGCAGCCGCTGTTCGGCATGCTGGCCGACAAGATCGGCCGCCGTAACTCGATGCTGTGGTTCGGCGCATTGGGCACCCTGTGCACGGTGCCGATCCTGCTGAGCCTGAAAACCGTCAGCAGCCCGTTCGTGGCCTTCGTGTTGATCACCTTGGCGCTGGCCATCGTCAGTTTCTACACCTCGATCAGCGGCCTGGTGAAGGCCGAAATGTTCCCGCCACAAGTGCGCGCCCTGGGCGTGGGCCTAGCCTATGCGGTGGCCAACGCGATCTTCGGTGGTTCGGCGGAATACGTGGCCCTGGGCCTGAAGTCCATGGGCATGGAAAACACCTTCTATTGGTATGTCACCGCCATGATGGCGGTGGCCTTCCTGTTCAGCTTGCGCCTGCCGAAACAGGCGGCGTACTTGCACCACGATTTGTAAGGGACGCGTTATGACACTGCGCACGAGCAATCAATTGTTCGACGCTTACTTCACGGCGGACAGCATGGCCGAAGTGTTCTGCGACAAGGGGCGCTTGCAGGGCATGCTGGATTTTGAAGCGGGCTTGGCCCGGGCCCAGGCTCAAGTGGGGCTGATTCCCCAGGCGGCGGTCGCACCGATCGCCCAGGCGTGCCTGGCGTCGCTGTATGACGTGGATGCCCTGGGCGTGGCGATCGCCACGGCGGGGAATTCGGCGATTCCGTTGGTGAAAGCGCTGGGCAAGTTGATTGCCAGTGAGGACGCCGGGGCCGAACGCTATGTACACCTGGGGGCGACCAGCCAGGATGTAATGGACACCGGCCTGGTGCTGCAACTGCGGCGCGCAGTGGGGTTGATCGAAGCGGACCTGGCGCGCCTGGGCGACATTCTGGCCGCCCAGGCTCAACGCTACGCCTGCGTGCCCTTGGCCGGACGGACCTGGTTGCAGCACGCAACGCCAGTCACCCTGGGGATGAAAATTGCCGGTTGGCTGGGGGCGGTAACCCGCAGTCGCCAGCGTCTGGTCGAACTGAAACCGCGCCTGCTGGTGCTGCAATTTGGCGGTGCATCCGGCACCCTGGCAGCGCTTGGCGAGCAGGCCATGCCCGTGGCCGAGGCGTTGGCAGCGCAGTTGCAACTGAACCTGCCTGAGCAACCCTGGCACACCCAACGTGATCGTTTGGTGGAGTTTGCCAGCGTGCTCGGATTGATCGCCGGCAGCCTGGGCAAGCTGGGTCGCGATATCAGCCTGTTGATGCAGACCGAAGCGGCGGAAGTCTTCGAGCCTTCGGCACCCGGCAAGGGCGGTTCTTCCACCATGCCGCACAAACGCAACCCGGTGGGCGCGGCGGTGCTGATCAGCACCGCCACCCGTGTGCCGGGCCTGGTGGCGACAATGTTCAGCGCCATGCCCCAGGAGCACGAGCGCAGCCTAGGCCTGTGGCATGCCGAATGGGAAACCCTGCCTGAGATTTGCCGCTTGGTGTCCGGCGCGTTGCAGCAGGCCTTGCTGGTGAGTGAAGGCCTGGAAGTCGACCCGCTGCGGATGACGCAAAATCTCGACCTGACCCAAGGCCTGGTGCTGGCCGAAGCCGTGAGCATTGTGCTTGCCCAACGGCTGGGGCGCGAAACTGCGCACCACCTGCTGGAGCAATGCTGCAAACGCGCTGTCGCCGAGGGGAGGCATTTACGTGCGGTACTGGCGGATGAACCGCACATCACCGCTGAGCTGTCAGCGGCCGAATTGGACCGCCTGCTCGACCCGGCCCATTACCTGGGCCAGGCGCACACCTGGGTGACCCGCGCTGTCGCCGAACACTTTGCTTGAGGAGACCACCGTGGCATTTGTACAACTCGCCGAGGGCGAACTGCATTACCAATTGGACGGACCTGTGGATGCGCCAGTGCTGGTGCTGTCCAATTCCCTGGGCACCGACCTGCATATGTGGGACATCCAGATCCCGGCCTTCACCGAGCATTTTCGCGTGCTGCGCTTTGACACCCGTGGCCATGGCAAGTCCCTGGTTACCGCAGGGCCCTACAGCATTGAGCAACTGGGTCGCGATGTGATCGCGTTGCTGGATGCGCTGGATATTCAACGCGCGCATTTTTGCGGCTTGTCCATGGGCGGCCTGATCGGCCAATGGCTGGGCATCAACGCCGGCGAGCGTCTGCAGCGCCTGGTGGTGTGCAACACCGCCGCTAAAATCGGCACGCCCGAGGTGTGGAACCCGCGCATCGAGATGGTGCTGCGCGACGGGGCCGATGCGATGGTGGCCCTGCGCGATGCATCGATTGCGCGCTGGTTCACCGCCGATTTCGCCGCTGCCAACCCGCACCAGGCCAAGCAGATTACCGACATGCTCGCGGCGACTTCGCCCGAGGGCTACGCCGCCAACTGTGCGGCGGTGCGTGACGCGGATTTCCGGGACCAGTTGGCCTCGATCAAAGTACCGACCCTGGTGATTGCCGGCACCGAAGATGCGGTCACCCCGCCCGCCGGCAGCCACTTTATCCAGAACCACGTGCAGGGCGCCGAATACGCCGAGTTCTATGCGGCCCACCTGTCCAATGTGCAGGCTGGCGCGGCGTTCAGTGAGCGTGTACTGGCATTTCTGCTGGCCAGGTAAATCAAGGAGTTTTTTGTGGATGAGAAACAACGTTACGCCGAAGGCCTGCAAGTGCGTCGCGAAGTGCTGGGCGACGCCCATGTCGACCGCAGCCTCAATGCCCTGACCGAGTTCAACAGCGAGTTCCAGGAGATGATCACCCGCCACGCCTGGGGTGACATCTGGACCCGCCCAGGCCTGCCTCGGCACACGCGCAGCCTGATCACCATCGCCATGTTGATCGGCATGAACCGCAGCGAAGAACTCAAGCTGCATCTGCGCGCTGCTGCCAGCAATGGCGTGACCCGCGCAGAGATCAAGGAGGTGCTGATGCAGAGCGCGATTTACTGTGGGATTCCAGCCGCGAATGCGACGTTTCACCTGGCCGAATCGGTGTGGGATGAACTGGGCGTCGAGTCGCGCCAGCACGACTGAATTGAAGTGCAGCTAAAAATGTGGGGCGGGCAAGCCCGCTCCCACAATAGATCTTCACAGGTGCACAGGCGTCAGTGGGAGTCGGCGTCCCACACCCAGTTCCACACGCCCGGCAGGTGCACCGGCTCACTCACATCCTTGACCGTACGTGCCAGCGCCGCGCGCTGAAGCTGGGCCGTGTCGGTGTAGAACGGTTCGGCGGCAGTCTTCACGCCGTTGATCCGGGCGCTGTCCAACAGGATCTGCAAATACTCTTGCATATGCCGCGCGGTATAGCGGTTGATGTCGTGGAAAGTCACCACCACGGGTATGACGCCGTCCACCGTCGGCAACTCCCCCAAAGCGATGTGCTCGCGCACCACCGACAGCTGTCGATACAGATTGGCGCGCCGGCGTGGGCTGCCGTTGAAGCCCCAGATCTTGCCGTCATTGGCACTCAGATCCGTCAGCAACACGTGCATGCCGTGGCGCTGGTAAGCGGCGAAGGTACGGCGATCGTAGTTCCAGAACGGCGGGCGAACCAGCACGGGCGGGCTACCGGTGATCGCGGCCAGGTCGGCGGCGCCCAAGGTGAGGGTACGTTCCAGTTCGGCGTCATTGAGCCAGCGGTGGTTGGTATGAAAGCCGGTGGCGGTGTGGAAGGCCAGGATATGACCGGCCGCGTACTCGCGCTGCATGGTCTTGCGACCCCGTGAACTGCCGCCGGAACGCGCGGCTTCGGTTTGCAGGAAGAACACCGCCTTGATCCCCGGCAGCACGGGGTTGCTCGCCAGGTCAGCCATCACTGAACGGCTTGGGTTGTTGTAGCCCGACGCACTGGGGCCATCGTCGAAGGTCAGCAGGAAGCGAATGGGTGCCTGGGTTTGCAGGCGTTGTTCGGTCTGCGGGGTCAGGGCGATGGGGGCACCGATGCAGCCGCCGAGGCTCAAGGCCAGGGCAAGCACGGCGGATGCGATGGCGAAGGATTTCATGGTGTGCGCGAGCTCGAATAGGAGGCCGCTGCTGGGTGGATCAGCAGCGGCAGGCGCGCACCATACAGCAAGTCTGCCGTTGGTTTACAGCAGGCTTATCGGGTAACTGACGATCAACCGGTTCTCGTCGAACTCGTTGTTGCTGTAGTCGCGGCGCATGGTGGAATTACGCAGCCTTACCGTGAGGTTTTTCAGGCTGCCGCTCTGCACGGTATAGCCCAGTTCGCTTTCGCGGCCCCATTCCTTGCCGTCGGTAATGGTGCCGGTATGCACGTTGCTGCCGCTGATATAGCGGTTCATCAGGGTCAGGCCGGGCACGCCGAGGGCGGCGAAGTTATAGTCGTGGCGCACTTGCCAGGACTTTTCCTCGGCGTTGTCGTAGCTGCTGTTGTAGCTGTCGTTGGCCAGGGTACCGCCGCTGGTACCGTTGACGCGCATCCAGGCGCTGTTGCCGGTGAGCTTTTGCAGCCCCACGTAGAAAGTGTTGCCGCCATAGCGGGCGGAGAAGAGGCCGGACCAGGTCTTGTTGTCCAGGTCACCGGCGCGGGCGCTGCCGTCGTCCTTGCCGTAGAAGAAGCCGAGGTTGGCGCCCAGGGTCCAATCGCCGATGGGCTGGCTGTGGATCAGGTTGACGAACTGCTGGCTGTAGATGTCCTTGAGCTGGGCGTTCCACAGGCCGATCTGGGTGCGTTTGTCGTTGAACGCGTACTCGCCGCCCTGAAAGTTAAAGCGGTCGGAGGTGAACGCGGTTTTACCGAACATCGACATGTCAGTCATGCTGCTGTCGTCACGCGGGCTGTTGGCGCGAAATTGTCCGGCATAGAGGGTCAGCCCGTCGATTTCCTTCGAGGTGACCTGCCCGCCGCGCAGGGTTTGTGGCAGGGAGCGGCCATCGTCCGAGCGCAGGATCGGCAGCACGGGCATCCATTCGCCGACCTTCACTTCGGTCTTGGAAATGCGCGCCTTGAACGCCACTCCCAAACGTCCGAACTCATCCGCAGGGCGGCCATCACGGTCCAACGGCAACAGTTGGGTGCCGCCGGTGCCGCGCCCGCCATCCAGCTTCAACGCGTACATCCCCAGCACATCCATGCCGAACCCCACGGTTCCCTGGGTGAAGCCGGATTTGGCATCGAGGATGAAACTCTGCGTCCACTCCTGCGCACCACCCTGGGTCTTGGTAGGGTTGGTGTAATTGCGGTTGAAGAAGAAATTGCGCAGGTTGAGGTTGGCGCTGGCGTCTTCCAGAAAGCCGTGTTCTTCGGCGACGGCAGGCAAGGCAAGACTGGCGACAGCGGTTGCCAGCAGCAGCCGGCGCGGGTGAAAAATGCTCATGGTGTTAGACCTGTTGTTATTGGGTTTATGCAGGTGGCGGCCATGTTGCGGGGCGGTAAGGGGGCGATGAAAGTGGGGGAGGGCGGGTTGTGGGCGATGATCGAACGTAATCTTGGAGCGCTCAGATTCTGCGTTTCATGCACCTCTTGGCCTGGATGATGATGCAGATACCTTTCGGCATTTTTTGAGCTGCGCATAAAAAAACCGCCCCCTGTCAGGGGGCGGTTTTTGTTTACTGTTCCACTATCAGAACAACTTCAGGGCCGGCGCTTCTTCTTTCACCGGCTCGTTCTTCGCGGTCTGCTCGTTCCAGCCACCGCCGAGGGCCTTGTACAGGTTGACCTCGCTGGTCAGCTGCGCCAGGCGGTCGGTGATCAGCGATTGCTGGGCACTGAACAGCTGGCGCTGGGCATCGAGGAACGTCAGGTTGCTGTCGACGCCGATGCGGTAGCGACGCTCGGCCAGGCGGTAGTAATCCTGGTTGGCCGCGACGAAGCCACGCTGGGCCTCCAGTTGCTGCTTATAGGTTTCACGCGCGGCGAGGCCGTCGGAGACTTCCTGGAAGCCGGTCTGGATCGCCTTCTCGTAGTTCGCCACGTTGATCTCTTTCTGGATCTTCGAGTAGTCCAGGCTGGCGCGCAGGCTGCCGGCGTTGAAGATCGGGATGTTGATCTGCGGGGCGAACGACCAGGTGCCCGAGCCGCCTTTGAACAGGCCGCCGAGGTCCGGGCTGAGGGTGCCGGCGTTGGCGGTCAAGCTGATGCTCGGGAAGAACGCTGCACGGGCTGCGCCGATGTTGGCGTTAGCCGCCTTGAGGTTGTACTCGGCCTGCAAGATGTCGGGGCGACGTTGCAGCAGGTCCGACGGCAACCCGGCTGGCACTTCGCTGAGCAGGTCATCCGACAGCGGCTTGCTGGCGATATTCGCCGGCAGGCCGGTGCCCAGCAGCAGGGTCAGGCTGTTTTCGTCCTGGGCGACCTGGCGTGTATACCGGGCAAGTTGCACACGGGCGTTTTCCACCGAAGTACGTGCCTGGCTCAGGTCGAGGGCCGAGGCCACGCCGACTTCGTTGCTGCGCGAGGTGAGCTTGAAGCTCTGCTCGAACGCGCCCAGGGTGTCCTGGGTCAGCTTGAGCAGTTCCTTGTCGGCTTGCCAGGTCAGGTAGGCATTGGCCACGCTGGCCACCAGGCTGATCTGGGTGCTGCGGCGTGCTTCTTCAGTGGCGAAGTACTGCTGCAACGCTTCTTCGCTCAGGCTGCGCACGCGGCCGAACAGGTCCAGCTCATAGGAACTGATCCCGAGGGTGGCCGAGTACTGGCTGGTGATGTTCGCTTCGCCGGTCTGCGACGCACGGGCCGGCACACGCTGGCGGCTACCGCTGCCATTGGCCGATACGGCCGGGAACAGGTCGGCACGCTGGATACGGTACTGCGCGGCATACGCGTCGATGTTCAGGGCCGCGACGCGCAGGTCACGATTGTTCACCAGCGCGGTCTGGATCAGCTGTTGCAGGGCAGGGTCATGGAAAAACTGCTTCCAGCCCTGCTCGGCAGCTGCCTGGTTCGGCGCCTGGGCCGACGAATACGCCGGCCCCTGCGGGAACTGTGCGGCCACCGGCGCTTCGGGGCGCTGATA
>Ga0065714_10003206_pt1 | contig 13249 bp, 13 predicted proteins | sample MisRhiReplicate2_FD_59101 | JGI IMG/M metagenome (GOLD analysis project Ga0065714, IMG submission 59101) | Miscanthus rhizosphere microbial communities from Kellogg Biological Station, MSU, sample Rhizosphere Soil Replicate 2: eDNA_1 v2... | ecosystem: Host-associated > Plants > Roots >... | reverse complement strand
ATCAGGCATGGTCACCAGAATACCGATGGCCAAGGCGACGATGGTGCCGATTTTCAGGAAGGTCGACAGGTAGTCACGCGGGGCCAGAATCAGCCATACCGGCAACACTGCAGCGACAAAACCGTAGCCAATCAACATCCAGGTGATCTGAATACCAGTGAAGGTAAAGGCCTTGGCCCAGACCGGATCAGCAGCAATCTGCCCACCCATCCAGATCGAACCCAGCAGCAATAGCACGCCGATCACGGAGATCTCACCAATGCGGCCCGGGCGGATGTAGCGCATGTAGATGCCCATGAACATCGCAATCGGAATGGTCGCAATCACCGTGAAAATGCCCCATGGGCTCTCGGCCAGGGCTTTGACCACGATCAGCGCCAGCACCGCGAGGATGATGACCATGATCAGGAAGCAGCCAAACAGCGCGATGGTGCCGGGAATGCGGCCCATTTCTTCACGGACCATGTCGCCCAGTGACCGGCCATTGCGGCGGGTCGACATGAACAACACCATGAAGTCCTGAACGGAACCGGCCAGCACCACGCCGGCGATCAGCCAAAGCGTACCGGGCAGGTAACCCATCTGCGCCGCCAATACCGGACCGACCAGAGGCCCTGCGCCGGCAATGGCCGCGAAGTGGTGACCGAAAAGAATGTGTTTGTTGGTCGGTACGTAGTCCAGACCGTCATTGTTAAGAACGGCGGGAGTGGCCCGTCGCGGATCGAGTTGCATGACATTGTTAGCGATGAACAGACTGTAGTAGCGATACGCAACCAGATAAATGGCGACGGCGGCAACCACAATCCACAAGGCGTTGATCGCCTCACCACGGCGCAATGCCACTACACCCAGGGCGCACGCACCGACGATTGCCAGCAGCAGCCAGGGTAAATGGCTTAGCAGGCTATTATTATTTTTCATTTTATGATTCCAGCCAGAGTGGACAAGAAAGACAGCCACCCCGAGTTTAGCTCGCCTGACGGCAAAGGCCATACCCCGACATTGATCTAGACGCCCGTCTGCGCTGGCAGGCCCTGATAATGCGGGTCTATAGTCAGCGTACCTTTTTGAGGATCGCGCCATGAGTGAGCACGCAGCGGACCGCCGTCGCTTCAAACGTATCGCGTTCGATGCCAGGACCGAGCTGAGTCAGGGGGAGTACATCTGGCCGGTGAAGTTGATCGACCTGTCGCTCAAGGGCCTGCTGATCGAGAAGCCAGAGCCATGGTTGGGTAATCCGGAGTGGCATTTCCTCGTCGATATTCACCTTACCGATGACGTTGCCATCAAGATGGATGTCCAACTGGCCCACGATGATCATGGCCAACTCGGCTTCGTGTGCAAACACATCAGCCTGGAGTCCATCGAGCGCCTACGGCGGTTGATCGAGCTCAACCTGGGGGATCCAGAGGAACTGGAACGCGAACTCGGCGCCCTGATCGAGGTTTGAAGCCGTCGCTATTCCATTGTGGGAGCCGGGCTTGCCCGCGATGACGGCTTCACATTCAACATCATTGGTTGAATGACAGATCGCTATCGCGGGCAAGCCCGGCTCCTACAGGGATTGTGGTTTACTCGAATAACGCGTCGAGGGCCTGCTCCAGACGCGTCACCGCAATAATCTGCAATCCCGGCGGGGCCTCTTTCGGCGCATTGCCCTTGGGCACGATGGCGCGCTTGAAGCCGTGCTTGGCGGCTTCTTTCAGGCGTTCCTGACCGCTTGGCACCGGGCGTACTTCACCGGAAAGACCGACCTCGCCAAACACCAACAGATCATGCGGCAATGGCCGGTTGCGCAAACTGGACATCACTGCCGCCATCAACGCCAGGTCAGAGGCGGTTTCCAGGACCTTCACCCCGCCGACCACATTGAGAAACACGTCCTGATCGTGGGTGGGAATGCCGCCGTGACGGTGCAAGACCGCCAGCAACATCGCCAGGCGATTCTGATCCAGCCCCAACGTGACCCGGCGCGGGTTGGCCAAATGACTGTCGTCCACCAATGCCTGGACTTCCACCAGCATTGGCCGCGTGCCTTCCCATGTCGCCATGACCACACTGCCCGGGACTTCTTCCTGAGCGCGGGTGAGAAAAATCGCCGATGGATTGGAGACTTCTTTCAGGCCTTTGTCGGTCATGCCGAACACACCCAATTCGTTGACCGCGCCGAAACGGTTTTTTACCGCACGCAACAAACGCAAACGCCCATCGGATTCGCCTTCGAAATACAGAACGGTATCGACCATGTGCTCCAGCACGCGGGGACCAGCCAGTGCGCCTTCTTTAGTCACGTGGCCCACCAGGAAAATCGCAGTGCCGCTCTGCTTGGCATAACGCACCAGCAAAGCCGCGCTCTCGCGAACCTGGGAGACGCCGCCCGGCGCCGATTGCAGTTGTTCGGTGAAGATCGTCTGGATCGAGTCGATCACCATGACTTTGGGCTTTTCCACCCGGGCCGTGGCGATGATGGTTTCGATGCAGGTTTCGGTCATCACCCGCAGTTGATCCTGCGGCAAACCCAGCCGGCGGGCACGCATGGCCACTTGCTGCTGCGACTCTTCACCGGTGACGTACAGAGCGGGCATGCTCTTGGCGAGGTTGCACAAGGTTTGCAGGAGGATGGTCGATTTACCGATGCCCGGGTCGCCGCCGATCAGCACCACCGAACCGTCGACCAAGCCACCGCCGAGCACCCGATCGAGTTCGCTGGAGGCCGTGGAAAAGCGCGGGATTTCTTCGACGCTGACTTCGGCCAGGGTCTTGATCTGGGCTTGTTGGCCGGTCCAGCCGGTGCGTCCGCTCGGGGCGGCGGCGCCACCGCTTTCCACCATGGTCTCGGTCAGCGTGTTCCAGGCCCCGCACTCGCCGCACTGGCCAGCCCACTTGGGGAAGGTTGAGCCACACTCGGTGCAGCCGTACATGCGTTTGGCCTTGGCCATCTGAACTCCCGGCAAAAACCGCGATGATAGCTTAGCTGACGCCGATCAGCGCGGCGCAGCGATGAGGGATTTCAACAATGTTCATTACGCATCCTGTTTACCTTTGCTCTCGGTAACTTTTGGAGCGTTGAGCGGCAGTGTATCGATGCACCCAGACGAAAGAGTTGATTATTGGCGTAGAAAAATACTGAGCCTTAAAATAAGCGATCTGCCATAGATTCCATACCGAATACAAGATAGACAGGTGCCATTACAACTTGCTCGACTTATCGAAGACACCCGTTGGATTATAATTAAAAGCCACTTGTCCAATTTTTCGCCCAGACGATCCGAGAGAGGGCTTCGTTGCGCCCAATGGATCGACATCAAACCTATACAAGTCTTAAGCTTTCAAAAGCCGATCGTACAAGTTCCAATCGTCAATATCGCCTGGTTTCAATATGTATAAACAAGCAATTAAATATTTTATAGAACCCTGCCCCTGAACTTTGGCAACTGATTCGCATCAGCTATTAACTCCCAGCGAATGAACCAGGCCGAAAAATTTATATCTGGTCAACTCAGTTACCGCACGCGATGTAGAATCGAGTGTCAAAGCAGCAAAGGCTGTGCGGGTCTTTCAGTGAATGGTTGCCAAGGACAACGGCTCTGAAACGAACGAGTTCGTGCTCCACCTCGTCGCCGCGTCTTTGGTCATGGTGAAGCTGCCATGGGCGACTGTGCCGCCCCCGAGATTGCGGGCCGTTTCAAACTAATTGCCGACAGACAGGTCGATAACCACGAGCATTGTAATGAGGTGTTTCGAGCAAGAGCTGCCGTGCTGATTTACACTGCGTTCACCAACCTCATCTGTAACAGGGAAATAACCTATGGGCGTGATAAGTGAGTTCAAGGCCTTCGCGGTCAAAGGTAACGTGATCGACATGGCAGTCGGCATCATCATCGGCGCTGCGTTCGGCAAGATCGTCACGTCGTTTGTCGGCGACGTGGTCATGCCTCCCATTGGCTTGCTGATCGGCGGGGTGGACTTCAGTGATCTGGCCATTACGCTCAAGGCAGCCGAAGGCAATACCCCGGCCGTAGTGTTGGCTTACGGCAAATTCATCCAGAGCTTGATTGACTTCGTCATTGTCGCTTTTGCGATTTTCATGGGGATCAAAGCGATCAACCAACTCAAGCGCGAAGAGGCCGCTGCCCCATCGCTGCCGCCGGTTCCGAGCAAGGAAGAAGAGTTGTTGAGTGAGATCCGTGATTTGCTCAAGGCCCAGAACAATCGGCCCTGAACTCTGGTTACAAGCAGAAACGGCGCCCGTGAGGCGCCGTTTTTTTACCAAAAATTTTCCACAGCGACTTGGCCTGGTCGTCGGCTGAGGCTCAGGTGCATGTCACGCTGTTTGAGCAGTTTGCGCGTGTCATCGATCATCTGCGGGTTACCGCAAAGCGTGACTCGGGAATGCTCAGGTGTCAGCGCCACGCCAGCAGCCCTCTCCAGCTCTCCATTCTCGATCAGCGTAGTGATCCGCCCGCTCAGGGCGCCGGGGTGTTGTTCGCGGGTGACGGTGGCAATGAATTGCAACTTGTGAGCGTTTTCGGCCAGATAGTCGCGCTGCCCCAACTCGGCGATCAGCGCCTGATACGCCAGCTCCCGGGCTTCGCGAACGCTGTAGACGAGGATGATGCGCTCGAATTTCTCCCAGACCTCAAAGTCCTGCAGGATGGACAGAAACGGGGCAATGCCGGTACCTGTGGATAACATCCAAAGATCACGTCCATCGAGAAATCGATCGAGGGTCAGATAACCAAAGGCTTGGCGGTCGACCAGCAACGTATCACCGACCTCCAGGCGACTCAGCTCGCTGGTGAACTCCCCGCCCGGTACGACAATGGAGAAGAACTCGAGAAATTCGTCATGGGGTGCAGAAACCATCGAATAAGCACGCCAGACCGTACTGCCATCGGGCTTGATAACACCTAACCGGGCGAACTGCCCTGCCCTGAAACGAAAGCCCGCATCCCTTGTGGTCCGCAAGGTAAACAGGTTAGGGGTCAACGGCTGGACGTCAAGCAAGGTTTCGCGAGTGAACTTATCGGCGCTGGCGGTCATGGGTCGCTCCATTGAACTGACCTCACCAGTGTCGCGCAAAGCAGACGATGTAAACACCGATGATTTGTAGTGTCTTTAAAAATGAGATCCACTATTAGTTATAAAGCTGACTTTATATTGCTAGCGACATGCACCGACTGGTACAAAAAAAACGGAAAATAGAATGATGTATGCCATGTGACTGAATTTTAGAGGCTATTGATCTTTAAGAACCAGACACACACTTTAGAAATTCACAAAGAACAAAATATTTGCAGCATATGTCAGGGATTACTCCTACACTCGGCACGTGTTGGATCGCGGATCCAATTTGTACCCCCAAAATATCCGCATGGAGCTGTGCCAATGAAAATGTGGAAGGAATCACAGTTAAGACAGATATCCGATGCCAAGGAAATTAAATCTGCGTATGAAATTTCACTCAATCTCGTTCAGAGTCTTGGCTTTACCTTCTGTGCTTTTTCAATTACATCCCCATCAGTAGCGCATCATCGCGATACAGTTAGTTTTAACAATTATCCGTTGGATTGGAATACGAAATATGAACAAAACCATTTCTGGGACATAGATCCAATACTGGCTCATTGCAATCATTCAGAGCTGCCAATTCTTTGGGAAGATGAAGTTTTCTCAAAGGCGCCCCAGTTCCGGCAAGCACAAAAAACACAAGGCTTGCAGTATGGCTGGTCACAATCGATTCATGACGGCCACGGTCTTCGCAGCATGTTTAGCCTAGCCAGAAGCAATAACCCGATCACTGCCTATGAATTGTATGAAAATCTGGGTTACGCCATTTTTATCAACCACCAGTTGCATGGCCACGTGGCGCAAAAACTGCATCATTGCCTGCCGGGCGCATGCGCACCTCATTTGTCGACACGTGAAATCGAAATTCTCAGATTGTCGGCCGACGGCAAGACGGCTTATGAATGCGCCAGAATTCTCAGCATCAGTGAACGCACCATCAATTTCCACGTGCACAGTGCAATCCAGAAATTTGGCGTGAACAACAAGATTGCAGCGGTGATAAAGGCAGTGAGGACGGGTGCCATCTGAATCCGCACCGATCCAGGAAAACCTACGAGTAATCCAGTAGAAAAAAACGTACCATTTGCGGTCCCCTGAGTGATGTCGCGTATAACTTCACGACGCAGTGCACTCGGACGGCCCCGCCCGCCACAACGCCTCCGGCAGCGGAACACCATACTCGTTGACTACCCAGAGCCTCGCCTCATGCCCCTGCTCGAAACGCCCTTCGCCCAACTCGACCTGATCCGTCAGCCAGAACAGCAAAACGAACCGCTGCAAGCTTTCGATGCAGCCGACGAATACCTGCTCAACCATCTCGCCGAACAACACCCCTCGGCCGAGACTCGGGTACTGGTGCTGAACGACAGTTTTGGCGCATTGGCTGCCAGCCTCGCGGGCAAAGTCCGGGTGATCAGCAGTGGCGACTCGTTTCTGGCGCTTCAGGGGCTGGAAAAAAATCTGATCCGTAACAACCAGGCGTTTGACGCCGTGCCGAGCGTGCCCGCCAGTGAAGCATTCAGCGGCCCGTTTGACCGGGTATTGATCCGGGTGCCGAAAACCCTGGCATTGTTGGAAGAACAGCTTATTCGCCTGCAAGGCCAGTTGGCGCCGGGCGCGCAGGTAATTGCTGCGGCGATGATCAAACATCTGCCACGTGCGGCCGGTGATCTGCTTGAACGCTACATCGGCCTGGTGCAAGCCTCTTTGGCGGTGAAAAAGGCTCGGTTATTGATCGCCACACCAGAGGCAAAAGCCCCTGTCGTGTCCCCCTACCCTTCGCGTTACCAACTCGATGAACCGGCTATTGAATTGCTGAACCACGCCAATGTGTTTTGCCGCGAAGGACTGGACATCGGCACCCGGGCCTTTCTGCCGCACCTGCCAAAAAACCTTGGCACTGCGCGAGTCGCGGACCTCGGTTGCGGTAACGGCGTGTTGGCCATCGCCAGTGCACTGCAAAACCCGGAGGCCCAGTACACGCTGGTGGACGAGTCGTTCATGGCCGTGCAATCGGCCATCGAAAACTGGCGCGCGGCACTCGGTGACAGAGAAGTCATCGTGCGGGCCGGCGATGGCCTCGCGGGGCAGGAATCTCAATCCCTGGACGTGGTGTTGTGCAATCCGCCGTTCCATCAGCAACAAGTCGTCGGCGACTTCCTCGCCTGGCGCATGTTCCAGCAGGCCCGGGAAGCATTGGTGGTGGGCGGTGCGCTGTATATCGTCGGCAACCGTCACCTGGGTTACCACAGCAAGCTCGCCCGACTGTTCCGTGGCGTAGAACAAGTGGCTGCCACGCCAAAATTCGTGATTCTCAAAGCTCGTAAATAAGTACTGAAAAAAAAACCCTCCGCGCAGGAGGGCTGTAAATCCGTGCCTTCAGGGCAACGGGAGGGGATCTTCAGTGTGTGGTCAGACCGGCTGCATTCATGAACATGCGCATCAGGCTGGCCACGATAAACAGCGCCCCCACGCTGCCGGCCCAGATCAGGGCCAGCCATCCAAGCCGCTGCCACAGCGGTTTTTTTTCGGCTTCTTCAATGTCGTGCAGGGAATGTTTGCCGGTCATTGCATCGATCCTCATTCAGATCGGTGACGCCGCTGAGGGCGCCATCGCGAGCAGGCTCGCTTCCACAGCGCTAGTGATAACCGTCTTCATGGGTCACCTTGCCGCGGAATACGTAGTAGCTCCAGAAGGTGTAACCCAAGATGAACGGGATGATGAACAACGTGCCAACCAGCATGAAGCCCTGGCTTTGTGGAGGTGAAGCAGCGTCCCAGATCGAGATCGACGGTGGCACGATGTTCGGCCACAAGCTAATGCCCAGACCACTGTAGCCGAGGAAGATCAGCATCAACGTCAGCAGGAACGGCCTGTAGTGCGCATGGCGGGCGACGGCGCGGATCAAGCCGTACATCGTCGCCAGCACCAGAATCGGTACGGGCATGAACCAGAACAGATTGGGCAGCGTGAACCATCGGGCGGAAATTTCGGGGTGAGTCAATGGTGTCCAGATGCTGACGATTCCGATCACCGCCAAAACCACGAAGGCCAGAGGCCGGGCCAGGCCGAACATTTTCTCTTGCAACTCGCCTTCGGTCTTCATGATCAGCCAGGTGCAACCGAGCAGCGCATAAGCCACCACCAGCGCCACGCCGCAAAACAGCGTGAACGGTGTCAGCCAGTCCAGTGAACCACCGGCGAATTGGCGATTGACCACCGGCAACCCATCTATAAAGGCACCCAATGCTACGCCCTGGAAGAAGGTCGCGGTGACGGAGCCACCTATAAAGGCCATGTCCCAGAGGTAACGCTTATCGTCCTTGGCCTTGAAGCGAAACTCGAACGCCACGCCACGGAAGATCAGCCCGATCAGCATCAGGATAAGCGGCAGGTACAAAGCCGAGAGCACCACCGAATAGGCCAGCGGAAAGGCGCCAAACAACGCAGCTCCGCCCAGTACCAGCCAGGTTTCGTTACCGTCCCACACCGGGGCGACGGTGTTCATCATCACGTCACGGTCGGATTTGCCCGGAATGAACGGGAAGAGGATCCCGATCCCGAGGTCGAAACCGTCCATGACCACGTACATCATGATGCCGAAGATGATGATCACGGCCCAGATCAGCGGAAGATCAATACCCATGACTCAAATCTCCTTGTTCAGGCTGGGACTGTGGTCACTTTCGGCATTTTTATCGTCAGCGGCGGACAATGGACGGGCCGGCGTACGCTTCTTGCCGGGACCACCTTCATTGGTTTCCTTGCCTTCGTCGATCTCCGGCCCTTTGCGCACCAGGCGCATCATGTAGCCCAGACCGGTACCGAACAGCGCGAAATACACCACGACGAACAGAATCAGCGTGATGCTCATCTGCATGACAGTATGGTTGGAGGAGGCGTCCGCCGTGCGCATCAGACCGTAGACCACCCACGGCTGACGGCCGACTTCGGTGGTAAACCAACCCGCGAGGATCGCGATCAGGCCAGACGGCCCCATCCACAACGCCAGGTAAAGGAACGGCCGCGAGGTGTACAGCCGGTCACGCTTGCGCAGCAACAGGCTGCACACACCGGTGAAGATCATCAGCATGCCCATGCCGACCATGATCCGGAACGTCCAGAAAACGATGGTCGAGTTGGGCCGGTCTTCAGGCGGGAATTCCTTGAGCCCTGGTACTTGCTTGTCCAGCGAGTGAGTGAGAATCAGGCTACCCAGGTACGGAATCTCGACGGCGAATTTTGTTTTCTCTTCTTTCATGTCGGGCCAGCCGAACAGGATCAAAGGGGTCGGTTCATCGCCGATGTTTTCCCAGTGCCCTTCAATAGCCGCTATTTTCGCCGGCTGATACTGGAGGGTATTGAGACCGTGGGAGTCACCGATCACGGCTTGAATCGGCGCCACGATCAAGGCCATCCACATGGCCATCGACAGCATCGTGCGGATGGCTGGGTTGTCCTTGCCACGCAACAAGTGCCAGGCGGCCGACGAACCAACGAAGAATGCGGTGGCCAGGAACGCCGCCGTTGCCATGTGCAGAAGGCGGTAGGGAAACGAAGGGTTGAAAATCACGGCCAGCCAGTCGGTGGGAATCACCTGACCATTAACGATTTCGAAACCTTGGGGCGTTTGCATCCAGCTGTTGGAGGCCAAAATCCAGAAAGTAGAGATCAGTGTGCCGATGGCCACCATAACGGTGGCGAAGAAGTGCAAATTGCGCCCGACCTTGTTCCACCCGAACAGCATGACGCCAAGAAAGCCAGCTTCGAGAAAGAAGGCAGTCAGTACTTCGTACGTCAAAAGTGGCCCGGTCACTGAACCAGCGAAGTCCGAAAAGCGGCTCCAGTTGGTGCCGAATTGATAAGCCATCACCAGCCCGGAGACCACGCCCATGCCGAAATTGACGGCAAAGATCTTCGACCAGAAGTGATACAGGTCGCGGTACGTGTCGTCATGGGTTTTCAGCCACAAGCCTTCGAGCACCGCCAGGTAACTCGCCAGACCAATGGTGATGGCAGGAAACAGGATGTGAAACGAGATAGTAAACGCGAACTGAATTCGGGCGAGATCAAGTGCCTCTAAACCGAACATAAGTCTTCCTCTGTCAGGTAATACGGCTGCTGGCTGGAAGCCTGCACTCAGCGGCCCCACGGGTATGGAGTGCGGCGAATTCAGATTCGTTCTTTTTCAATCGCATCACAACGCAGGGCGTCTGGTCCGGATGGCCATCGGATCAATTCCTTTTGGGGTTTTGATCTGGATCAATCAACGCTGAAAGAGTAGTCGCATTTCTGACAAGGAACCGCGTGGTCTTTTGCCGCGTGACAAGTTGCCCCATGACCTTGGACATGCATCGCAATACTCTCCCTGTGTGCGAGCCTGCTCGCGATGCGGTGTTTCAGGGACAAAAGTATCGATTGATACGACGCCATCCCGAGCAGGTTCGCTCCCACAGGGAGAGTCAGGCATTTTCTGGATCGGTATGTAGCTAACTAAATTTCTGGTGGCTGCAACTTCTGGTTACAGCTTGGTGATAATCTCGCCCTTCCCCTCTCCCAGATTTCCCCGCAGATGCCCAGCCAAGAGCCCTTGCTGTTACGTCACCACCGTCCTTTCATCGCGTTCTGGCTGGCTCGGGTGTTTACCGCCAGTGGTTTTCAGATGCTCACGGTGGCCATTGGCTGGAACCTGTACCAGTTGACCGGCAATGTGCTGGACTTGGGTCTGGTCGGGTTGGTGGAATTTGCACCGCGCGTGCTGTTCATGCTGCACACCGGGCACGTCGCGGACCGCTATGACCGGCGTAAAGTCGCGGCGATCTGCCAGTCCCTGCAAGCGCTGATTGCCTTGTCGCTGGCCATCGGCAGTGCCACCGATCATGTCACCAGGGAAATGATCTTCATCCTCGCGTTCCTGCTCGGTGCCGCGCGCTCCTTCGAAATGCCCACCACCCAAGCCTTGTTGCCGAGCATCGTGCCCAGTTCGCTGTTCCCCCGCGCGGTGGCCGCCGCTCAATCGGCGCAACAATCGGCCACCATCGTCGCCCCGGCGCTCGGTGGTTTGCTCTATGCCTTCGGCAGCGTCTGGGTATATGGCCCGACGGTGATTATCTACATCATAGCCTGCGTGTTGATGCTCAACCTGCCGGCCCGGCAAAAGCCGCTGAACAAGGGCAAGGCGACGCTGGATTCATTGCTGGCAGGCATCCGCTTCATTCGCAGTCGCCCGGACATTCTCGGGGCGATCTCACTGGACCTGTTTGCCGTCTTGCTCGGTGGCGCGACGGCGCTGCTGCCGGTGTTTGCCAAAGACATCCTGCTCACCGGCCCGTGGGGACTGGGCCTGCTGCGTTCCGCACCGGCAGTCGGGGCGTTATTGATGTCGTTGTTCCTGGCGCGATATGCGGTTGAACGCAACGTCGGACGGGTGATGTTCACAGCGGTCGGTGTGTTCGGCGTGGCCACCATCGCGTTCGGCCTCTCGACCTCGTTCTGGTTCTCGCTTGCCGTGCTGGTTGTGCTGGGTGCTGCAGACATGATCAGCATGGTGATCCGCGCCTCGTTCGTACAGCTGGAAACCCCGGACGAAATGCGTGGCCGGGTCAGCGCCGTCAATGGCCTGTTCATCGGCGCGTCGAACCAGTTGGGCGAATTCGAATCCGGGGTCACTGCCCACTGGTTCGGCACCGTGCCGGCGGTGGTCATGGGCGGGATCGGCACCCTGGTGGTGACCGGGGTCTGGGTGAAACTGTTCCCGAGCCTGGCCAATCGCGACCGCATGCATGTACCGGTGGAAGAAGTGAAGGTCTGACCCGATTTAAGCCAGCAACTCCCCCGCCACCGCCGCACGTGTGGCCTTGCCGCAAAGTTGTTCCACTAATGTCAGGGCAAATGCCAAGGCGGCTCCGGAACCCTGGGCGGTCACGCAGTTGCCGTCGACCACCACCGGTTGGTCGACGAAGTTGCAGCCCGATAGCTGATGACTGGCCGAGGGCAGGCACGTCATCCGGCGCTGACGCAACACACCAAAGTGTTGCAGCGCGACCGCCGGGGCTTCGGCGATGCCCGCGAACAAGCGTCCGGCGGCGGCCTGATCCTTGATCAGTTGTTGCAGGGGTTGATGGGCCGCCAGGTGTTGCGCGCCAACGGCACCGCCAGGCAATGCGATCAGGTCAAACGGCTGTGCCAGCAAATCCACGAGCATGGCATCGGCCGTCAGTCGCGAGCCACGGGCGCAGGTGAGCATGCGTCGCCCCTCGATGCTAGCCACTACCACTTCAATTTTGGCGCGGCGCAATACATCGACCAGGGTCACTGTTTGCAGGTCATCGATGCCCTCGGCGAGGGTAATCAAAGCTCTAAAGGTCATGGGTGCAGTCCACAAGATGATCCATAAAGCTTAGTCAGCTTTCCTGACGCTTGTTCGAGCGCAGCCGTTACTTGATGTAAAGCTGTGTCGACATTGTGTTGCCCGGCGCATTAATCGAGGTATTGCTGAAGGTAAAGACCCCGTTCTGCTTGCCGGCAAGGTCCATGACATACAGATAACCGACGGTTTTTTTACCGGCGGTGCACTCGGTCAGGTTACCGGTATCAAACGCACAGACCGGCGTGCGTGTGCCGTTCAGTTCGAACCCGTCCAGCGCGACAAACGCCTCCCGTCCATAGCCGATTTCCAACACATAGACCTTGATACTCGGGCCGCTGTGGTCGCAACGCGTCTGTTCCTGCCCCTGGGCAATATCTTCAAAACCGCAACCTGGCGATTCGACCTTGAGCACTTTCAACTGGCTCAGTGGTGGCGCCATAGCGGCAGAGGCGTTCTGTGCCCCCAGCAACAAGGCAAACCCCACGCCAATCACGGCGATCACAGGCTTTTTCATGCAAGACATAGCGACTCCCAAAACCAGCGCGCAGTATGGCTCACTTCACTTGACGGCAAAACATCGACGACGATCGCAGCCATAAGCAGCCATAACCCTACGCTGCTGGTATGATGCGCGGCTTTTTCCGGCCCACAGTAATTTCCCAGGCGCGTTCAGCGGTCTGTGCTTTGCTGTTGAGGTCGATACATTCACGGCGCCGGGCGCGCCACGGGGAGCAGACATGCTGGAAAGGCTGTTTCAACTCAAGGCACACAACACCAACGTGCGGACCGAGATTCTGGCGGGCGTCACG
>Ga0065714_10000065_pt1 | contig 13255 bp, 14 predicted proteins | sample MisRhiReplicate2_FD_59101 | JGI IMG/M metagenome (GOLD analysis project Ga0065714, IMG submission 59101) | Miscanthus rhizosphere microbial communities from Kellogg Biological Station, MSU, sample Rhizosphere Soil Replicate 2: eDNA_1 v2... | ecosystem: Host-associated > Plants > Roots >... | reverse complement strand
TCTCGTCGCCGAAAGCAGCCGCGAACACTACCGCAGCTACGTCTACGAACCCGGCAGCTTCCGCCCATTGGCCATGCTCGACGGCAAAGGCCCGCGCAAGGCTTGCCCGTTTTACTACCAACTCGATCACCTGGGTACGCCGCAAGAACTCACCGACTACAGCGGCGACATCATCTGGGCTGCCCGATACACAGCCTATGGCCGCCTGACTCGCCTCAACCGCGACACCCATCAGGTGCTTGATCANCCATTGAGGTTTCAGGGGCAGTACTTCGATGCGGAGACTGGCCTGCATTACAACCGGCATCGCTACTACAATCCGGATGTTGGACGGTATCTGACACCGGATCCGAGCAAGTTGGCGGGCGGGTTAAACGGGTATCAGTACACGCGAAACCCTGCGGGGTGGGTTGATCCGCTGGGGTTGAGTGAGTGTCCGGGTGGGGATGGGTGTAAGCGGCCGGCGTTTGGGGATGAGGATCCGGCGGGGACGGCGAAGGTTGATGAGGGGGAGCCCGGCGCTCCATCCACGAAACCAATAAATCGGTATTTGTACCGCGGAGACTCCCGAGAAGACTGGGAGATTTTTGAAACGGGGTTTGAGCCCTTGGGAGACAGCATGGATCTCTACTTGCATGCCTTGGACAACCGAAGCCCTCCCAGTTTTTTTGTCAGTACTTCGACCTCGGAAAAGGAGGCCATAAAGTTCGCAACGGGATACGGTTTTGATGATGGCTTCGTCTACGTAATAAAAAACATTCGCGGCATAGATGTGAATAAAAGGCTCGGCATGATTTCGCCTCACCGCAAGGAGGTTGAAATCGCGTTCCCAGGAGGAATAGACAGCCACGACATCCTCGGCGTTACTCCCGTCAATGCCGATGGTAGCTATAAGGGCTACTCAACCCCTAACCCGCGCAGGAAGTAATCATGAAAATAATAGAAATATCTATCAACACCCACGGAGTCACTAAAAAAGCCACTATCGAATGCGACCGGCAAAAGCGAACCTTAACTTTCATAATGGAAAACGGCTTAAGAAGAACATACACAGGCCATGATCTTTATGCATGTCTTGGACTGTTGCGAGCAGATTTTCCAGAAGTAAAGTTTCTATGCAAAGGCGCCAAACTCAATGTTTATCCTTCACGTATGTCATCCCAAATGTCTGGCGGCGTAGTGGCGTATGAACTTCAGATGGGGAAACCGGCTGAAAATGAAGATGTGGTCAACATTTTTTGACTTCGAAGAAAACGACATCACACATGATATTCAACAACAAAGGGATTTTTACAATCACTGGATCACCTCGTTGGCAGAATAAATTGGTTTATTCCCCGCTCCCTTAACTTGGTCGGCTAGCACACTAGCATGAGGTGCCANGCACGTAAAAATTAACGCTCTCCATAAGCCCAGCAATTAGCTGGGCATGGGTATCGCATTAACGACTACGCATCGACTCATATACATCTACCTAAACTCGCCCACCCGAACGACCATCCCCGGCATTGTCTGGATCTTTCAGGTCTGCTTCCACATCAGAGCGCTTCACATCGTCGCTCGGCACTTGCTCCACACCAGCATCATCAGGCGGACGTTGATCACGACTCAGGGGATTGGTCGGTGAAGGCAGCGGATATTCGGGGGTATCGTCGAAGTCGGAGTCTTTCGGATCTGCGTTCATAAGGCACCTCTCGTGGGGCCTGAAAAAAAGGCCCTGAAGTTTTGAGGTTTGTGCCCTGCATTGCGTTCGATCAGAGAGACGATCGGTCAAATCCGTCGCACAGCAGGCTCAATCGTCATCTTCGTCCTCNTCCTCGTCTTCGAACTCGATATTTNCGACGTCGCCCGCCTCATCGGAATCATTGAGCGGCACTGTTGCGTCATCCATCAGTGAGCCTGGATCTTCGTTTCCCGGATCGTTAATGAACGGAAGCCCGCTCGGCCCTTTTTCTTCCTTGCCTTCGGTTTCAGGAGTCATGGCATGCCTCTTAACATTCTGGGGTGTATGAAGTTCGAGGCGGCCCACGACCAAACGTTCCAGAGTCCTGCTCCAGAAATGAAAAACCCGGCGCGAGGCCGGGTTTCTGATGTAGCTCGATGTCGAATCAGTGATTCTTGTGCTTGTTTTTATGCTTATGATTGTGGCCGCTACCGGAGTGCGAACTGCCGCTATCGTTACCCAAGTTGTTGCCTACCGCACCACCCGCCGCGCCGCCAAGGCCTGCGCCAATGGTCGAACCGGTCTTGCCACCCAGGCTATTGCCGATCACCGAGCCACCGGCCGACCCCAAACCACCACCAATAGCCGCTTCTGTGCGACTGCCTTTGTTCGCGCCGACTGCGCTACCTGCCGCGCCGCCTACACCGGCGCCAATCGCTGCACCCGTGCTGCCGCCCATTTGCTGGCCAACCACGTTACCTAGCGCACCGCCAATACCACCGCCAACTGCAGCGGTGCCGTCACCGGCGGCCATTGCACCTTGAGCGACCAAAAGTCCCAGAACCAACGTGGACAATGTCAAACGCATGATATGAACCTCTAAATTCCGTATCGGGGGTAAGAGAACGCGTTACGGATGGCGTGAGTCTAGCTTTTTCATCACACCAGCGCTGATCGTTGGACAGCTATAAATTCGAAGAGCGCGAAAGAAGAAACATCCAGATACAAAAAGCCCGGCATCAAGCCGGGCTTTTTGAGCTGATCGATCAGGATCAGTGACGCTTGTGACCTTTGGCCAGGTTGCTGCCCACGCCGCCGCCCAATGCGCCGCCCAAGCCTGCGCCAATGGTGGAACCGGTCTTGCCGCCCAGGCTATTGCCGATCACCGANCCGCCNGCCGCGCCGATACCACCACCAATGGCGGCTTTAGTACGGCTGCCTTTGCGTGCTGCAACAGCACTGCCNGCCGCGCCNGCTACACCCGCACCAATCGCTGCACCGGTGCTGCCGCCCATGCTCTGGCCGACCACATTACCCAGCGCGCCACCCAAACCACCACCGATGGCGGCAGTGCCATCACTCGCAGCCATCGCACCTTGAGCAACCAAAAGCCCCAGAACCAAAGCAGGCAGTGTTAAACGCATGACAAGAACCTCAAAAAAAGGGGTAACCGAAAGGGGCGAGATTGAATGCTTTTGAGGAGACAAAGTCCAGACACGCACGGGTACAACCTCGCAATAGGCGACGGTTGGACAGCGTTTTTAGAAAAGGTTTTATGACAGGCAAAAAAAAGCCCGCTGGGGAACGGGCCAGGTACTGCTTTCTAACGGATGAGTTGAGCCTACGTAGGCAGGCGTGAAAAGTTTGTGAAAAATTACCCACGGTGGGTTTTATATCTGTAGTCAAAATCCCAATTACCTTGTGGAAATAAAAACCCCGCTCAATGGCGGGGGGACTGTCCGGTTAACGGTTACTTCCTGGAAGGCGCCGTCACCCTCCTCGGCAAGAAATTCGCCTTTTCGGTCCGGGGCACCTTGGATTTCACTTTGGCAACTTGAGCCCGGTCTTCACCAAAGCCCGACACATACTCCGCTTGACCACACTGCACGCAATTGTTGATCGGAAACTCAGACCCGTCGTCTTCGATATACGAATCAGCCATACCTCTCCCCTCTCAAAAATGGGTCGACACCGGCAAGCCGTATGCCTGGAAAAATATCGACCTTCAACGCTTTTGAGACTAGTCAGTCAGTACTGGACTTGTAGTTCAGATTATTGCATCCCCGACGAACGGCTTCGTAACCCACTCACCTCAATTTGACCGCCGTCCCGGTCACAAACACCACCACCATCCCGCCCTTCCCGGCCGGCATGCTGATCTCATAATCAAGCCCCACCACCGCATCAGCCTGAAGTGCCCGCGCCCGTTCCTTCAACTCGTCGGTTGCCTGAATACGCGCCTCCTTCAACGCCCGTTCCAATGTCTGAGAGCGCCCACCGAAAAAATCCCGCATCCCGGCGAACATATCGCGGATAACGTTGACCCCCTGCACCGACTCAGCACTGACGATGTCCAGATAGGCGGTGATTTGTCGGCCTTCGATGGTGTGGGTTGTGGTGGTGATCATAAAATTACCTTCTTCAAAGTCCGGGGATAATTACTCAAGGCAACCTGGACAGATGTTGAGCCAACGCATCAAACGCCGGCAAGGTGACCGGATCGTTATCCGAGTTACTGGCGACCGGATGGGAGGCGTAGCGAACAATCACGATCTCGGCGTTCGGGTCAGCGTAGTCCTCGCTGTACTTGAAACATTGCCTTCCACAAAATTCAGACGCCAGAAACCACAAAACCCCTGACTTCTTTCGAAATCAGGGGTTTTGGTTACATCGAATTTGGCGGTGAAGGAGAGATTCGAACTCTCGATACAATTTCTTGTATACACACTTTCCAGGCGTGCTCCTTAAGCCACTCGGACACTTCACCGTATCTCGTCAAACAAGTTCTGTCTGTCGAGGCGCGCTAATGTAGTCGAAAGCTTTTCCGATGGCAAACTTTTTTTGCAGAATTTTCATGCGCTTAGCGTTTTAGTCGTTCGAGCAGGTTCCAGTCCATGGCAAACCCGCCAATCTCCGGCTTCGCGTCCTCCTCTATATAGAGGGGAATGCGCGGCTGACGTGGCGGGCGACGCTTGCCGNGCGGGNAAAGGGTGACTGGGCGGTCAGTCACGGCGCTTTACCTGGCCTGCGGCGGTGAGTAACGTCTGCGCTACTTTATTGAAAGGAATAGCGTCATGAGTGAGTTGATTTCCTACCATCTCGAAGACGGTATCGCGACCCTGACCTTGAGCAATGGCAAGGTCAATGCCATCTCTCCGGACGTGATTGCTGCGTTTAACGCCGCGCTGGATCAGGCAGTGACTGATCGTGCGGTGGTGATCATTACCGGTACGCCCGGGATGCTGTCGGGCGGTTATGACTTGAAGGTGATGACCTCCGGCCCTAAAGAAGCCGTGGCGCTGGTGACTGCCGGTTCGACGCTGGCCCGCCGCCTGTTGTCTCACCCGTTCCCGGTGATCGTCGCGTGCCCTGGGCATGCGGTGGCCAAGGGTGCGTTCCTGTTGTTGTCGGTGGATTACCGCATTGGTGTCGACGGCCCGTTCACCATTGGTTTGAACGAAGTGCAGATCGGCATGACCATGCACCACGCCGGTATCGAGCTGGCCCGTGACCGTCTGCGCAAGTCGGCGTTCCACCGCGCGGTGATCAACGCTGAGATGTTTAATCCGCAAAGTGCCGTGGATGCCGGGTTCTTCGACCTGGTGGTGTCGGCCGAAGAGTTGCAAGGCGCGGCGCTGGCGGCGGCTCGTCAGTTGAAGAAGATCAACATGACCGCGCACAAGAACACCAAGCTCAAAGTGCGCAAGGCGCTGCTGGAGAGGCTGGACAACGCGATCATCGAGGATCAGGATTTTTTGGTTTAAACCCAAACGTGCCACACCGAAAAGCCCGACCGTCGTGTCGGGCTTTTTCTTATGCGCTCCGTTAAATAGCCTACAACCGCTCTAGATCGCATCTGACCCATAAGTCGGAAACATGCGCTCAAACATCGTCTATCTCCCACCTCTATAGCGGCAATTGCCGAAAACAGTGCACATCCGTACACTGCGCCACCTTTTGTCCCGGTGGGGCCTGTAAATGCTGTTTGTGTTTCGTATGTTATTGATGGGCCTGCACTTTATTCTGGCCGGTGTGCTTGGGGTGATTCTTGGCCTGTGCCGACCGTTCAACCCGGATAACAGCCGTTTGTGTGCGCGTCTTTATGCATGGCCGGCAATGTGCATTTTGCGTCTGCGGGTGAAGTCTGACGTCGGACCGCTGATGGATAAACCCGACAGCTGCGTGATCATCGCCAACCACCAGTCCAACTACGATCTGTTTGTGTTCGGCAACGTGGTGCCCCGCCGCACCGTGTGTATCGGCAAGAAGAGTCTGAAGTGGGTACCGCTGTTTGGTCAGTTGTTCTGGNTGGCGGGCAATGTGCTGATCGATCGCGGCAATGCGCAGAAAGCGCGCCAGTCGATGCTGACCACTACCCACACGTTACAGAATGAAGACACTTCGATTTGGGTCTTCCCGGAAGGCACGCGCAACCTGGGCGAAGAGTTGCTGCCGTTCAAGAAAGGCGCCTTTCAAATGGCCATTGCCGCCGGGGTACCGATTGTTCCGGTGTGTGTCAGCAGTTACGTTAAACACATGCGATTGAACCGTTGGCGCAGTGGGAAGATTCTGATCCGCTCGTTACCGGCGATTCCTACGGCTGGATTGAGCCTGGATGACATGCCGCTGCTGATTGCCCAGTGCCGCGAGCAGATGCGCGAGTGCATCGCTTCGATGGATCGGCAACTGCAAGCCGCGTAAAAGGAACCCGCCTTGTGCGGGTTTTCTTTTGCCTGCGAGCTTTTGCCTACGAACTCCGCAGATTTCACTGACTCTCAAGCAGTAGACAGGGCTAAGCTGGAGACTGCCTGCCACTGCCATCTTTGCTAATAGAAAGCTGCCAATAAGAAGTGAATCACTATCATGGGTAGAGTTGTTGCTGCTGCGGTTTATAGCGCTGGTAAGAAAGTCACCAATATCACCCTCGACGAAGGCGCTGCCTGGGCTGCGAAGCCTGGCCACTTTGTCTGGATCGGCCTTGAAGAGCCGAACGCCCAGGAGCTGTTCAATCTGCAACGCCAGTTCAACCTGCACGAACTGGCCATTGAAGACGCCCTGGAAAAACACAGTCGGCCGAAACTGGAAACCTTCGGCGATGCACTGTTCATCGTCACGTATTCGCCGATCCGGAATGAAGGAAAACTGGAGTTCATCGAGACTCATATCTTTGCCGGCAAGGGCTACATCATTACCGCACGCAACGGTCACTCGGCGTCCTACGCCCATGTCCGACAGCGCTGTGAGGCGCGTCCGCTGTTGCTGGAGCATGGGGAAGATTTCGTACTCTATGCCATCCTCGACTTCGTGATCGAAAACTACCAGCCCATGGGTGAAGCGATCCATACAGAGATCGATGAGCTGGAACGCAACGTCATGTGCAGTTCTCTGAACGAGCGCGACATTCAAAAACTCCATAGTCTGCGCCGGGATGTCTTGCGTTTGCGTCGTTATGCGGCGCCGATGGTAGAGATTGGTGAGGAACTGCAAAAGCTCAACTTTCCGTTCATCGACAAGAACATGCGCCCGTACTTTCGCGATGTGCAAATCCACGTGACGCGGCAGATGGAAGACCTGACGACCCTGGCGGACATTGCCAGCCAGACTATTGAAGTTGGGGTGTTGCTGGAAGCCTCACGCCAAAGCGTGGTGCAGCGCAAGTTTGCGGCGTGGGCGGCGATTCTCGCCTTCCCGACGGCAGTGGCCGGGATATACGGGATGAACTTTCAGGACATGCCGGAGTTGAGTTGGCATTACGGTTATTTCGGGGTGCTGGGGGTCATTGCGGTGGGGTGCNTAAGTTTGTGGGCGAGTTTCAANAAATCGGGNTGGNTGTAGCCATTACCGAGGTGCCTGTGACATTCGCGAGCAAGCCCGCTCCCACAGTGGATCTCCNGTGTTGTAGAGATCATTGTGGGAGCGGCGGTGCGACGATTCGACTTGCTCGCGAAGCTTTTATCTTTTAAACCGACTCGGATGCNGGCTTGTGCGCCACAAACCGCATCATCCACTCCGCAACGGTAGTGCCGTGATGCTCGTGCTCAAGGCTCGCCATACCTTTCGAATAAATCTGCTCGCCCAGCGCTTCCTGACGAATATCCAACAGCGCGCGCGAGTAATCGTGAATGAACTCCGGATGCCCCTGGAAGCACAGCACCTGATCGTTGATGTGGTACGCGGCGAACGGGCAGAAATCGCTGGAAGCGATAACCGTGGCGTTTTCCGGGAGCGCGGTGACCTGGTCCTGATGGCTGATCAACAAGGTCAGTTCTTCTCTCACCGGGCTCATCCACGGCGCCTTGGCGGCGAGTTTGTACTTGTGGGTGCCGACGCCCCAGCCTTGGGTCGCACGTTCGCTCTTGCCGCCCAGCAGCAGCGCCAGCAGTTGATGGCCGAAGCACACGCCCAGCAGTTTGTCGCCGCGCTCGTAGCGGGTCAGCAGGTAAGCCTTGAGGGTTTCAATCCACGGGTCGGTGCCGAAGGAATCGGCCTTGCTGCCGGTGACCAGGTAGGCATCGAACGTCAGCTCATCGCCGGGATACTCGCCCTGCATCACGTTGTACACCGTGAACTCGGCAGCGATGGGTTGCTGCGAAAACAGACGCTGGAACATCTGCCCATAACCCTGATATTCATCGACCAGTTCCGGACGCAGGATGTCGGTTTCCAGAATGCAGATGCGTAACGACATAAAAAATACCTGACACATGATGGGAATAATGCACACCCCAGAGCCTGCCTTGAAACACAGTGGCAAGGCAAGCCCCGGAATGCGTCACCCGTCCCCTAGAACGCCTCCCCTTTAGCCGCTTTCTCCAGCAATAGCGCAGGGGGGGCGAATCGCTCGCCATACTGCTCCGCCAGGTACTGGGCGCGGGCGACGAAATCTTTCACGCCATACTGGTTGATGAACTGCAGCGCGCCGCCGGTCCAGGCGGCGAAGCCGATGCCGAAGATCGAGCCGACGTTGGCGTCCGCCGTCGAGGTCAACACCCCCTCCTCCATACAGCGCACGGTTTCGATGGCTTGCACGAACAGCAGCCGATCGCGCACGTCCTTCGGCGAAATCTGCCCGTCAGCCTTCTCGAAAAGGCTTTTCAGCTCTGGCCACAGATGCTTCTGCCCACGGGCCGGATAATCGTAGAAACCACCACCAGCAGCCTTGCCCGGACGCTTGTATTCCTGGAGCAGCAAGTCAATCACGGCGAATGCCGGGTGCTCAATCAGTGGTTTCCCTTCTGCTCGCAGGTCTTTGGCAGTTTGCTGGCGGATATGGCTCATCAAGCTGAGGGAAACTTCGTCGGAGATNGCCAGAGGTCCGATTGGCATGCCGGCCTTGCGCGCTTCGGTCTCGATCATCGGCGCGCTCACGCCTTCGCCCAGCATGGCGATGCCTTCGTTGGTGAATGTGCCGAACACCCGCGAGGTGAAGAAACCGCGACTGTCGTTGACCACAATCGGCGTTTTCTTGATTTGCAGGACGAAATCGAACCCGCGAGCCAGGGTTTCGTCGCTGGTGTGGGCGCCTTTGATGATTTCCACCAAGGGCATTTTCTCCACGGGGCTGAAGAAATGCAGGCCAATGAACTTGCTCTGATCCGGCACGGCGGCAGCGAGGCCGCTGATGGGCAAGGTCGACGTGTTGGAAGCAATCACCGCATCCGGGCCAACGACTTTTTGCGCCGCCGAAGAGACGCTGGCTTTCAGTTCGCGATCTTCAAACACCGCTTCAATGATCAGATCACAACCGGCCAGGTCGGCGTCGCTTTCAGTGGGATGAATTCGCGCCAGCGTTGCATCGCGCTGATCGGCACTCAATTGGCCACGCGCAACCTTCTTGTCCAGTAGCGCCGCCGAATGAGCCTTGCCCTTCTGTGCCGCCGCAAGATTGATGTCCTTGAGCACCACGTCGATGCCGGCCGATGCGCTGACAAAGGCGATTCCGGCGCCCATCATGCCTGCGCCCAGCACGCCCACGCGACGCGTCACGTAGGGTGCAAAGCCTTGGGGCCGCGAGCTGCCGGCATTGATTTCGTTGAGCTGGAACCAGAACGTGCCGATCAGGTTTTTCGACACCTGGCCGGTGGTCAATTCGGTGAAGTAACGGGTTTCGATCAAGTGCGCGGTGTCGAAATCCACCTGAGCACCTTCCACCGCGGCGCAGAGGATTTTTTCTGGCGCGGGCAGACAGCCCTGGGTTTTGCTGCGCAGGATCGACGGCGCGATGGCCAGCATTTGCGCGACTTTCGGGTTCGACGGCGTACCACCGGGAATCTGATAACCCTTCACGTCCCAGCGCTGCACAACCGAAGGATGGGCGATAATCCAGGCGCGCGCCTTGGCCAGCAATTCATCACGATCCGCCGCCAACTCATCAATCAAACCTGCCCGCAACGCCTGCTGCGGCCGGACTTTCTTGCCCTCNAGCAGGTACGGCAAGGCTTTTTCAATACCGAGCATCCGCACCATGCGCACCACCCCGCCACCGCCCGGCAGCAGGCCGAGGGTCACTTCCGGCAGGCCGAGTTGCACCGAAGAATCGTCCAGCGCAACCCGGTGATGGCACGCCAGGCAGATTTCCCAACCGCCGCCCAACGCCGCGCCGTTGATCGCGGCGACCACCGGTTTACCGAGGGTTTCGAGGGTGCGCAGCTGCCCTTTGAGTGTCAGCACCCTGTCGTAAAAGGCTTTGGCTTCAGGCTTGCCGACCTTGATCAGTTCATTGAGGTCGCCGCCGGCGAAAAAGGTTTTCTTGGCCGAGGTGATGATCACGCCGGCGAGGGTGTCTTTGTCGGCAACCAGTCTGGCAACACACGCGGCCATGGCTTCGCGGTAGACCGCGTTCATGGTGTTGGCGCTCTGGCCCGGCATGTCGATGGTCAGGACGACGATCTGGTCCTGACCTTTTTCGTAACGGATGGCTTCGGTCATGAAAGGGTTTCCTTGAAGTCGGTCGGGGCTCAGAGGCGTTCGATGATGGTGGCGATGCCCATGCCGCCGCCGACACACAGCGTCGCGAGGCCATAGCGCAGGCGCCGGGTTTCCAGTTCATCGAGCAACGTGCCGAGGATCGCGCAGCCAGTGGCGCCCAGCGGGTGACCCAAGGCAATGGAGCCGCCGTTGACGTTGACCTTGTCCGGGTCGATCGCCATGTCCCTGATGAATTTCAGCACCACCGAGGCAAACGCTTCGTTGACCTCGAACAGGTCGATGTCTTCAACCCGTAGCCCGGCCTTGGCCAGTGCCTTGCGGGTGGCCGGCGCGGGGCCGGTGAGCATGATGGTNGGGTCGGTGCTGGTGACGGCGGTGGCGACGATTCGCGCCCGCGGTTGCAAACCCAGCGCCCGGCCCTTCGCTTCGGAGCCAATCAGCATCAGCGCCGCGCCATCGACGATCCCGGAACTGTTACCCGCCGTGTGCACGTGGTTGATCCGCTCGACATGGCTGTAGACCCGAAGCGCCGTGGCATCGAAGCCCATTTGCCCGATCATCTCGAAGCTCGGTTTGAGCTGGCCCAAGCCTTCCATGGTCGATCCGGCGCGGATGAATTCATCGTGATCGAGCAGGATGATGCCGTTCTGGTCCTGCACTGGCACCAGCGATTTGTTGAACGAACCGTCGGCCCTTGCCCGCGCAGCTTTTTGCTGGGAGTGCAGCGCATAGGCATCGACGTCTTGACGGCTGAAGCCTTCCAGTGTGGCGATCAGGTCAGCGCCCACGCCTTGAGGGGCGAAATGGCTATGAAAACTGGTTTCCGGGTCGTGTGCCCAGGCGCCGCCATCGCTGCCCATCGGCACGCGGGACATGGATTCAACGCCGCCGACCACCACCAGGTCTTCGAAGCCGGAACGCACCTTCATCGCGCCGAGGTTCACCGCCTCCAGCCCCGAGGCGCAGAAGCGGTTGATCTGCAAACCCGCCACGCTGACGTCCCAATCCGCCACCTGGGTCGCGGCTTTGGCGATGTCGGAACCCTGNTCGCCGACAGGCGTCACGCAGCCAAGTACCACATCGTCGACCTGACTGGTATCGAGAGACGTGCGCTGTTGCAGCGCCGTGAGCAGCCCGGCCACCAGGTTCACCGGTTTGACGCTGTGCAAGGCACCATTGGCCTTGCCTTTGCCGCGGGGCGTGCGTAACGCGTCGAAAATCAAAGCTTGGGTCATGACGTTCTCGAACCTGGGCAGGGAGTAAATTCAGAGTCTCCACCTTAGGCCGAGCAGCCCCGGATTCAATGACCGCAGTGCTCACAGACGTTGACGGTCACGCTCAGACGGACGGTAGGCAACCACCGGATTAACCGATTCAGGACCCCAAGCTGTCTAGCAAACGGGCGCCCAAGAAGCTGGCAATAGGCCTCATGCCTTTTTAAGAGCAATTTATGTGAAGTCCATACGAAATGGATCTAAACCAAGCGTGACGCGGGCTCTAAGGTGAACTTGTACGAAGTTGTCGTCGGGTTTTGCCGAGGCGCTCGTCAAACAGGAAGTGCAACGCTCTGCCGTCATGGAGAAATGCAGGCAGGCATCAGGAAATAACAATAAAGGCGGTCAAGCCATGTTCAAACAATCGAAAGTACGTCAAGCCGGGCTCATTCTTTTCGCCACTACGCTGTTGTTGATTTTGCCGAACCTGACCAAGGTGATCGGCTAGTCGGTCAATAAAAAATACGGCGCCAGGTTTTGGTATCGCCCTCTAAAAATGTGTCTGGCTCGCTACCCGGGTCAGCGTGAGTGTGCCAACCTTTACGGCACTTCCACGACATGGACGGCGATCATTTGAAAACGCTCATTTTGTTCGGGGCCTTGCTGCTCAGCACGCCTCTGTCTGCCGCACAGCTGAACCTTGAGCTGGGCGCGAGCAATCGCACCTGGCAAACCGAGGAGTTGCTCAAGCATCCTCAGGTGCAGACCCTCACTGTCAGCAACGACGTTTCCTACAAACGGGACATGAGCTATCGCGCTGTTCCGTTGGCTGCGTTGTTGACGGGCATCAAACCTGAAGACCACTTACAAGCGGTAGCCCTGGATGGTTTTGCCGCAGAACTGTCAGCCGCGCCGTTGCTCAACACCCAGGGCGCGCGCGCATGGCTGGCGATTGAAGAACCCGCCAAGCCGTGGCCACCGCTGTCGGAAGGCAAACCCGGCGCCGGGCCGTTCTATCTGGTCTGGACCGATCCGCAGGCGGGCGACATCAGCCCCGAACAATGGCCCTTTCAAGTCGCGAGCATCAAGCGCATGGCNCCGGTGGCCGAGCGCTTCCCTGCCCTGCGGCCCGATCCGGCGTTGAAGGCTGACGACCCGGTGAACAAGGGCTTTGCGCTGTTTCAGAAGAATTGCCTGGCGTGTCACCGATTGAACGGCGCCGGGGATGCGCAGTTTGGGCCTGACCTGAACATTCCGTTTAACCCGACCGAGTACTTCGGCGCGGATTTCCTCAAGCGCTACATTCGTGATCCGCAGAGCTTGCGCCAGTGGCCACAGGCGAAGATGCCCGGGTTCTCGGCGACGGTGTTGCCGGACGGGGATCTGGAGAGGCTGGTGGGGTATTTGAAGCACATGGCTGGGCGCAAGGTTAAACCCTGACACTACCCCC
>Ga0065714_10002657_pt1 | contig 13271 bp, 12 predicted proteins | sample MisRhiReplicate2_FD_59101 | JGI IMG/M metagenome (GOLD analysis project Ga0065714, IMG submission 59101) | Miscanthus rhizosphere microbial communities from Kellogg Biological Station, MSU, sample Rhizosphere Soil Replicate 2: eDNA_1 v2... | ecosystem: Host-associated > Plants > Roots >... | reverse complement strand
TCGGTCATAGGAATGAGTGACGTCCCCTTTGAGGCGCTACGCGTCGCGTGCGAAGTCGTCATTAGCCGAGCTCCTGAGCTGCTGCGGGTACCCTCATATCGTTATCGAGATGAGAGTCGCACGACCGTCCCCCATGGGCTTTGGGTAGCTCTACTTGAGCGGGCCCATGAGGATAATTTCCTAGTCGATCCTGCTAGGTCGCATGCTGATGACGGGCGCTCGCCTCCAGATCTTGTTACCCAAATCCAGGGCTTGGTAGCTGGAAACCAGGCAATGCTTGATCGGGATTTTTTACTCGCACGTGAGCGAGAAGGTTTATCAGCCACCGAGGCCGTAGAAACCCTAATTGCACAGAGGCGGGGCACTCTCGAAAGCTGACAGGATGCAGAGTTGGATAAGTAGACTCAAGCACCGATGGCCCTGCATTCGTAAGATGCAATGCTCGGTAGGCACCATACGACCTCGGTGTTTTAGCTAGGGCTATCCACCTTTGACCTGTGCGCTCTATGCCTCTCAAGGTGGGCCATCTCGGATTCCCACCTGCGCAGAAACTTCTCCCAGTCGCCAGCATATGGCGCTTCGGGGAGTCGCGTTGATCCGATGCTCGCCTGTAGAAAGCGCTCTCTCCATGGCTGGGGGATATTCATTTCCAACACTATGTCGATGCCGCACTGGTGAGGCTGCACAGGGACAGAGTTACGAACGTCGTTGAGTTCAAGTGGCTTATCGGTAGAGGGCTTGCCGTTTCGCTCTTTGTCGTCGAGGTCATCAAGGATGGCCAAGGCATCGGCTGCCTCCGAATCACCTGGAAGGAATTTGGCAATCTCCCAAAGGGCTCTTCGCCTGGTGCTTTCCAGCTTCCGGAGTTCATCGTGGGTCATTTCAGCCTCTTTCAGGTTGGTTGAAGCTGAGTTTCGATAGTGGCGTGCCGCCGTTGGCGGAGGGCTGTCGTGAACCGAGTCGTAGCATGCCACGTCTCGGCCCTTCGGGCTGACATCCCGCACGCCTGCGCGCTCCGCTTGCCTTATGAGTTTAATCACAGACTGTAACGTTACTTTTGGCTTGTAACGTAAGCAGCGTTACAGAGCATAGAATTACGTTACAGACCAGTCATCACCGACCATAGGATGGAGTGAATGAAATCCACATCGAGCGCAGAAAGCGCTGTGCTTGGCACAGCTTTTATCCGCGCCGGCGAAGCGCTGGGGCTTGATGACGCTGAACTAGCAGCTGTATTGGACGAACATGCTTCCACAGTGACGCAACTACGCCGTGGACATGAACTGCAACCCAACACTGAAGCGTGGAATCGGGCCCTGCTTTTGGTTGAGTTGTTTGTGTCATTGCTCGCAATCGCAGGAAACGAGCAAAATGCAAAGATCTGGCTAAGCAGCAAGAATCGCGGACTGAGTAGTCGCCCCCGAGATCTCATCACATGCCGGACGGGACTCGAGCAAGTCGTCCGATACCTAGCGGCGGCTCGCTCACTGATTTAACACGTCAGGGTGAGCCAGTCAGGTGGTCTGCAGAACGACTAACCGCGACGCTTTGAACTCTACGATGGTCTCAAGTTGACGAGGGTTCGCTCCTCATCGAACGCCGATGACGCGCCACTATAGCTTGATCACCTCAAGCTCAATCGACGCCCTGTAGGTTTCTGGCATGCTGTTCTCGACATTGACATCTACAACCACTCCAAGCATCTGCTCGAGCTCATCTTGCATATCCGCGATGTCAAAAAGAGAAATCAGACCGACCATGCCCTCGGGAATGGTCACTAGCAAATCGAGATCGCTTCCATCCACATCCTCACCGCGTGCTGACGATCCAAAAATCCCGGGCGCCACAAATCCGTAGGACTCTACGATCTTTCGGATCTCATCTGCCTTCCCTTTAATGGCATCAGATGGCTTCATTTGAGGGCATCTCTCGAATAGTGAAGCAGCCGACATGGAGCGTGCTGTAGTGTGGCAGTCAGCTGATCAGCCCTGACACTTCCGTCGCTCACACACGAAGAGCGCACGGGCTCAAGTTCCGAGGCCACACGAGAGACTGGTCGAAAAAAGCCAGGATATTTTCCGTCCCTTCGCTGAAAATGCATTCGATATCTCACGGCTACGGAGAGCGTTATGAATTCGCTATGTCGATGCATCGAACTCATTTGGCGTGACAAAAGATCTGGCTCGGAGCAAGCGAGAGATCGAGCCTTCATAGCTGCCCTCAACAATCTGAAATCTCTGCGTGTGACATCAGACGGCGGTATGTCGATCGACTCTGATGAGATACGAGAGCAGGTGATAGCGAGTCGTCATGCACTCAAGCGGTTCGTGCGATGATCAACTGGAATTCATCTGACGCACTGAGCCGAGCCGTTGGCTCGAAGGGGCGATAGTAGGACAGCATTGCATCGTGCTCAAATACCACCCCTTGAGTCACTCAAGCACTCCCTTTTCTCGGATCATACCCTCCAAGCGCTTAACGGAATGCGTGACTTCTCGAGTGGTGAGTGGGCCCATCTCAATTTTACGGATTCGACTATACCACCAGGTTGTAAGCCAAGAGCGACCCACACCTAAGTCGAAGAGGCGGTTGGGCCGTGCTCGCTACCCCCTCGAATCTATGGCCAAATATCTGGGCTCAGTTGTGGTGGTACTCCCGGATCCCCATGGTAACGCAGGCACCTTCAGTGACCGTTATAGGAGAGGTATGGGCTGAGGGCTCGATCATGCTAAATCATAGTTTGCCTTCGATACCTGCGCTCTACCTTCGCGCGATGGCTCGGCGCGACCCGCGTGATGCGGCATACGATCGGTTTTTTCGTGGGCTGTTTAAAATCTACCGTGGTGATTAGCTTCTAGCACAGCGCTTAAACACGGGCATGATAATTCACCAGCTCAGATGAAGGCCCATCTCATGCCAGGTGCTGATGTCATCGGAAGCCATCGCCTGGATATACCTGAAGCCTTCCGTTTTAAAGCGATCAACGTATGCATCTCTGCAACGCAAATGGATGCCCTTTTTATTCAGCTTTTGAAAGTGTTCCTCTAGGCAGCCTATCAGCATCGCGATGCTGCGATGGTCATGGCTTATGGTGTCCACTGCAACCGATCTGATGTGAGCGTAAGGTGCGGTCGTGACTTGACCGCACTGAACCTTGAACCCCTCTTCAGAAATAAAATCGTCGTTGGAGTGGCCGAAATGGACAAACCCGACGAATTCATCATTCCTTTCACAGATAATGAAGTTATTAGGATTCAGTCGAGTCCATTGTTCAAATTCATGCAGCGTCGCCAACCCGTCGCCCACCCAAGAGGCGCTTTCGACACGATGGCAGTTGACCGCGTCGCTAGCAGTGGCTGAGCGTAATACGAAGTAGGACATAGGAAGCACCTAGCAGAGAATCGAGGCCGTAATGGTAAACGGCCATCACAGTACTTGCATCAAATGCTTAATCTGATGCTTCAACGCTCTGTTCCTGCAGGCCTCATTGAAAAAATGCTACAAACCGGGAACCGCTTCCCGCTTAGAAGGTGTCACAGTTGCTCGCTACCTACCTAAATGATAGGAAGCTGAGTCGAGCTGATTTGGTGGAGACATGGCATCCCTGCCGTGTCCGGCATCAGCTTCCTCTCACTAGCTATGCAAGCCATCCTAGGCGGATGCGATTGTATTGCTGAGAAATCCCTAAAGCTCCAACACCCTTCTCGCTCTCTTTCAAATTGCTCAGCCACCGCTGGCTGTCACTCATCAGTGCTCTGACTAGCCTCCGCCTGGTTGGCTTCGATGGCTTTGATCGCGGCCGCTCCTCCTCGCTTGGTGAGGTCTATGCCGATGACCTTGATGTCTTCAACGTTAGGAAACCTCGNAGCGATGACCAACCAGTGTTCTTGCAATGCGATTACTAGATCANTAAACCCGACCCGGCCTTTGNTGGGCGNCTCCCANGTCGCCTGACCTCCATGGTTTACCAGCAAAAAAATGCCGCAGCTTGAGCTTATGTCGCGTAGGTAATCCCCGCAGAGTTGGTTCTCGAGTCGTTCGAAATGCCCAGGGCCGCTCCAGTTCTGTGAAAGCTTAAGCTCGACAGGCACGGGCGCGTAGTTCTGGCTGTTTTGGAATCGATAATCAGGGCGTTTGTCATCGGCAAGCTGCTCTTCCTGAGGCACGACGTAGCGTCCCGCAGCATGATCCCTCAGCCACTTACCGATGAACTTCCGAATGGACGTCTCCTGATTAGTCTGGAGCAAAATCTCTGCATAGCTGGAGTCGCTATCTTCTAAATCATGCTTTAAATCCAGAAGTCGATCTATCGCGAGATTCCAAAGGTCACGGTGGGTGGATGGCGTGCTTTCCAGCGACTTATGAAATTCAACGATCTTCGATGGTTCCCACGGCGGCGTCTGCGAGTCGGCTGTAGCTTTTTGCTGAGCGTAGTATGCGCTCCAGGGACGTAATCGCTCTGCAGGGTGGGCCTGTGCGATTTCCTGCAGTGCTAGGAACGATTCCTTCCCAGGCGTCTCCCGGATAAAAGCTAAAAGCCCATCACGAGCATTCTGGGCATCGTCCCTAAGTCCTGGCGAATAGACTCCTTTTCCTGCACGGTCAATGTCTTCTGCAATACGTATGTATGTGTGCATCAGCAGATACAGCGATTTGACATGCTCAACCGTTTTGTAATTCTGCCGACAACGGCTGGCAGTGCGGCTTCCGACAATGGCGATCAGGCAAAGCATGGCAAATGTGGCTTTTTCCTCATCTGAGAATAACGAGTCGATGCGAGCTACTAATGCCGGGATAGCAAGCGCTGGCTCCACTCCAACCCACGCGGCGTACCAGGTCGGCGCAATCTCTGAATTGACTTCTTCTATGGCACGCTTGCTGGCGAGCTCGGCCAGTAACTCATCAACGACCGACGACTCCTGCACAATGCTCAGCACGAGCTGGAGCGACTCAAGGTCGCTTATATGCTGTGTCAGCCGGGCCATGAGCGGAGCAGCAAGCTCTTCGTACATCCAGCCCCCACCCCAGCGCAGTCTTTGTAGCACCCGATTGCCGCCCAACTCCAAACGTGGCGCATCCATCTCGTAATTGATTTCACGCAGTACGACTTCTTGGATATCACGCGGGTATAGCCCAAAAAGCCTGGGAAGCCACTCTGGAAAGCCATTCAGCTCAAGCAACCCATAGCGAGCTGCGTACTTAGCGTTATCTGCTGACATCTTCGAGAAGCTCGCTGGCTCCTCTTTCGCTTCAATAGCGAGCCCAGTCAAGCCAAAAATCACTTTGTATGGAATCGAATTGGCAGGAGCCCCCTCGGATGGCAGAGTTGGGCAATAGCCCCGCCAGAAATTAACAGCGCCGGCACGAAACGCTTGGGCAACTGGCAGGCCGAACTCAGTTATGAGCGACTGCCAATTACCGCTGCTCCAAGTATTTGACGATGATGAGCCCTCACGCATCTGTTCCATTAGGTAATCTTGCTTTCGAGTCATCACGCCTGACTCGGGGCTGTTTATCAGCGCCACTTCGGCGGCGAGCCCTTCTCGCCAAGAGCGACGATGCTCTGCCTCTTCAGACTTTCGCTGGGTGGCTTCTTCCTTCCACTGAGCCCGCTTGATCTCCCACTCCTCAACTTGTCGCTCCGGTGGGTTTAAGAGAATTTCAAGCTTCTCGCGAAGCTCGTCGTGAGCATCAGCTGATTGCCGAAGTTGAGCCTCCCACGAAGATGGTTTGCCGTGCTGTGTGTAGATGTTAAACGCCATGCTGAGCGACATCTGTCGATCATGCATATTCGTGAGGCAAACGATGTGTTCGCAGGCGAGGCCAAAGTTATCGCTATTCAACGACCAGAATGGCCGGAAACCAAGCAACTGCCAGACGTTAGTTACAGGTTCCCCACGATGCACTCGGCCGTTGCGAGCTAATTCAACGTCATACCAGAACAGCTTGTAATCGAACTCCGGCCATGAAGGCACTATCTCCCTGAGTTTCTCGCCAAGCTCTCTAGTATCTCGCTCTTCGTAAATGTGCGCCTGGGCCAGCTTGCTCAGAATCGCGAGGGCCGACTCATCAAGCGCAAACGGGTCTCGTGCCTGGAGCAAACGGAGTACTGCCAGACCAGCTATCTCGGCTAGCCAGGCGTACCTCTTAGAGATAGCGCTGAAACCGTGCCCTTCAGTTGGAGGCTTGTCTAAAAGCGCACCGAGACCGCATATGAGGGCTGGCAGGTTTTCTAGCGGACAATCCATTGCCAAGGAAGAAAGCTTCAACGCTAGGGAATCCCTACCGCTATATCGCTCCTTCTTCGCACTTCTCTCGATCGCCTGTAGCAACCAAGGCAGCCATTGGCTATCGAGCGCAAGCCCGTCAAGCAGCTCAGCTAGCCACTCCCGGTTAACTTTGAAGTCTCCTGCCAGAAGAGCTAGGCGCACATCGGCTACATCTTCGGCCGTCCCCAGGTCGATAACGGCTCGGATTGCTGCCAAACGAGTATGTTTATGCTGAGCATCGAGGGCAAATTGCTTAGTCTCTGCAAGTGCCCCCACCACCTCGCCCTGCCACACCATTCTTAAAAGGAACCAGGCGATGTCATCGTTGGTACGGTAAAGCGTCAGTAGTTCTTTTATGTCTTCAGTGAGATCGTGGTGCGCGAATCGCTGTACGGCTGAATAGTCAGTCATCGTCCAGCTGTGAGCCGGCTGTGCCAAGTGCTCGCACGCTTTGCGCAGCACTCTGCGGCGTGTACTAAGCGGGAGCTGCCCAGGATCGCCGCCCTCAAAAAACACCTCCGGAGCAACCTCCTCCAGGCGTGTACAAATGCGATCATCCAACAGGGCCAACCAGGGTAGAACTGGACGCATCGAAGGATTGATAACCTCCAGCCCATATTGTGTACGGAAGAATAAGTTCTCGATTTTGACCCGCGAACCTGCGCCACGGATGAGTTCGTGTAGCCATTCTGCTGTTAGATATTCTCGGACAGTACGATGGTGGAAACGAACCGTTCCATAGATGCCTGGCTCGAAAATTGGTCGATTCAGCAAGGCTGCTGATTCTGTGTCATTCCAATCCGTCAGCATGTCGCGAATGGGAATCCCACTTTTATTGGTCTCACCATCAGGGACGCGGATCGCAGACGTTTGCCCTAATGTTGTTGCTGCTGCAATTAAGCGTACGCCTTCCCTGAGCCTATCTGGAGCAATGGGCCTAGATTCGGCGCGATCTTGGTCACGCTCTTCAAGGCGGCGATTAATGCTGCTTTTCATGAGCTCCAAGCGCGAGCCTATTCGATGGTGCTCGCGCCAAAAGTCGACGAGTTCCAGGAAGTCCAGAGGGCGCGTGGTTAGCGACCATGCTTCCTTGCGCTCAACTGCGGCGCGAAACGCTTTGATGTCTTGGACGCCAGTGGCATTTAAGAAGCGATCAATCTGTTCGTCATGGATGTCGTCCAGCGTCACCAAGAGGAACGACGTATCTGGCTCCGTGTTGTATGGAACCGTCTGCACAACGTCCTCAAAACCGTCAGTTATTGTGGAAGGTGCTTGCCGAGCTACGGGCCCAAACGCGAAAGCCTTTTCACAGATCGCAAGATCCGTCTTTGCGCGCCATGCTGTGCTTCGTCCAGTGATGATTATGTGCGCCTGGGCTACAGTGTTTTGGATCAATCGGCCAAGTTTTCGGATCGCGCGCTCAAAATCTTTCGGATCATTTAACCGAGCCTCGTCGACTGAATCCATCAGCAGCCAGCCCTCGGTGTCTGAAGCGAGCCAGCTCTCGAACTCATCAAACGTCCCCACCTCGAAGGCGTCCTCCAAGTCTGAAGTGACGTTCTCAATACGAAGAAAGAATGAAGTTTTGCCTTGGCTACGGAGCTGGCAAGCGACGTTTCGAATCTCAGCAGTTTTACCTGATCCCGCCTCGGACAGCAGTATCACCCGATTATGAATTAGCAAGTCAGGCCAGCGGAGCTCTCCCTGCCGGCTATGCCTACCGCTTAGGTCTACATCGTCAGACGCATCAGCATCAAGAGGGATTTTGGAGAAGGTGCGATCAAGGTCAATGAAGGCGTCCGAGTGCTTGGTCATAGCGATCTCAAAGCAGGTCAGGAGCAGTCCCGACGCGGGCTGCCGAAACTCTGCCATCCTACTCGAAATGCCACCTCCACCGGTGCTTCCTGCGGGGGCTCAACTCAGGTATCCCGTGAGTGCCAGCATGCTCCCGGTTAAATCATCGTCCTGCCTTGGCTCATCCTTGCCATATGGCCTGGCAAGTGGATTGGAACTCACCATCACTGTGAACATCGGTAACGATTTCCGGTACGACGGATGCATTCTGATTAAAGAAAGTTGCCGCTTCGCTCGATCGCCCTTGAGCGCATAGTATTTTTGTTGCGTTGATAGCTACCCACCGGCGAGTCCTGTTCTCGCTCGGGCTGAGCTTCCAAGCACGACTAATACTCCCTAGCGCAGCAGCGAATTGCTTTGTTCGAAATTCTGAATACGCCTTAAAATTCCAGGCCAGAGGGTCGTTTGGGTTTTGGGCAACCGCAGTGTTGAAATTTCGCAATGCACTCTCGTAATCCCCTTTCCTAGCGTAAGCCCGGCCTGCCGCCATCCCGAGCGCCAACTTTTGATCTCCTAGGGCACTCACAGCGCTTGTAGTGACGATCAATGGTGGAACCGAGCTTTCCTCTTCAGCGGTATCTTGTTGCGCACTAGAAACTCTATTGACGTCTTGAGCGCCAGAGCGCCGTGACGCGAGCTCCCTTCTGATCGTTTGGACTTGACTGATTAGAGCATCAGCGTCCGCTGGTAATACAAGTTTTACCAAGGCAGTCAATCTCAATTCAGCGTCGGGCTCATCTGACATGATCATGTCTATGTGATCTTGCAAGAACTTGACTCGGGTAGCATCTCTGGAGCGTTCCATCTCGCTCTGCTTCAGTCTGAGGTCATCTGCCCTCTGCTGTAGCTCTACCTCCTGCCGTTGGGTATCAAGTTTTAGCCGAGCCGACTCATTGAGGTAGCTTGACGTAGCGGGAATGATAACTACGACAACACTAACAAAAGCGCCTACCCATAGAACTGTTCGGCTGTGACTGCTTTCCGACCTAAATTTTGTATTTTCGAGACGAAGCCTGTCGCGTTCGATTCCTTGGTTGGAGGTATCCTGATCCAATCGCGTTTCCCCACATAGACAATTGGTGATGGTAATAGCAATAGGCTACCCACACCGATGTCGCATTGCCACTTAAGTAGCTGCACTTAGTTGATCATGTCGACCACTTGGTCGGTGGCTGGCCGTTGATTCTGTGCGCGACCTTCGGAACGGCAGGTTTACGCCACCAAAACTGCGCGCATGTGTTAGCGCCAATCCATAACCAAGGGCTAAAAAATGATGGCGTTATGATGGCGGCAGCTTGTGGGTATTGATAGATTAGGGGCTCATCGTGCCTTCGGCCGTAACAGGGCCGATTCATCACGATAGTAGGCAATTGGTTTTCTTGGCATCTGACGCCAGGAGCAACGCCTTACATCATTGAAACTATAGGGACGACGATGGCAAATCCAGGAAACAGCAAGGACGATCACGATTTGGACGCGGCATTTCGGGCGCAGCGGGTGCTCCCCGATGCCGTGAAAGCTTTCGCCTGGTGTTCCAAACCTCTCGTAGAAGCCATTGGTAACGCGGACATTGTGCTGGATACCAATGCACTGCTGATCCCCTATGGCGCAGGCGCTGCCAGTCTGCAGCAGATCATCGATATCTTCAGACGCCTTGCCTCTGAGAATCGAATATATCTGCCGGCGCAGACTGCGCGTGAGTTTGTAAAAAACCGCCCGAACAAGATCGGTGAGCTGATCAAAGGTATCCCTGACAAGCTCAGCGCACTCGTAGTGCCCTCCACGCTTTCTTATCCAATTTTGGAGGGGGTTGGTCAATACAATGATTTGAACGGGCTGCTCTTGGAGGCCCGTGACATCAAGAAAAAGATCTTGAATGCCCAAAGAGCCCTCGGCGAGCAAATCCAGTCTTGGGAATGGGATGATCCTGTCAGTGCTTCGTACAAGAAGGTATTTAACGCCGAGAACATCATTGAGCTGGCTGAAGAGGAGAGCGAGCTCCTGACAGAGCATGTTGCTCGCCAGAAACTTCAGATCCCACCGGGCTATAAAGACCAGTCCAAGGACGACTATGGGATTGGTGATTTTTTGATCTGGAAAACGATTCTTCAGATCGGACGACAGAATAAGAAAGACCTAATTTTCGTGAGTGGTGACGAGAAGGCTGACTGGCAGCATCGCTCCGATAGTTCGGGTTTTGCACCTCGCTACGAGCTTGTGAATGAATTTGCTGCTGTAGCGGAAGAAAGATCCTTTTATATCATTCAGCTCAGCAAGCTGCTGGAGCTCCTTGAAGCCAAGAAGGATCTGGTGGAAGAGGTGCAGCAGGAAGAAGCTCGGGTGCAAGCAGCGACCCAAGTATCAATCGGCTGCCCTTATTGCGAAAGCTTGGTCGCTGCCAACCTTAACCTCGCACCAGGCTCCTCAGCTATGCCAGGGTGCACTGCATGCCACAACCATTTCCACTTGCACAGAAATGGTGAGGGCGATGTCCTCGTCCGCAGGCGTTTCGAAAATCGGATAGAGGAGGTTACGACGGTTGAATGCCCTAGCTGCACCAGCAGTCTTGAAGCGGTTCTCAAGCAAGACCTTAACGCTACAACTTGGTGTTTCTGCTTCGATTGCAACAGCAAATTTGCTATTCACCGGATGCGAAATGGGACAGTTAAGGTAGGACGAGCTCAGCCCTAAATACCCCAGAATCTTACTTGAGCAAGGCGTGCGGGTCGCACTTGACGATTCGCACACTTACGCTTGATTCCAATGGGCAAAAAAGCAAGGTAACTGTCGCCGATTGGGCAACCCAATCTCAGTAGTGCAGCTCCCTGACCACGTATTAGGCCAGCTCATTGTGCTGTCTGACTGTGCGACAACTCAGGCTAGCTTAGGGCTCCCAAGGCACTCTGATTCCGGTGAGAATGTGAAAGCAGCTGGTCAACCTGATGATGGCTTTTAGCCTCGATGCCAGCTAGGATCTGGAGCACTTCAACATCAAGGACGGATATGAAAAGACTCATCGCTGTGATGGCAGTTTGTTTGGCTCTTGGCGGTTGCGCTACGTCGCACTACACCGCAGGCCGAGACTTTCCGTCGGCCAGTGTGGCGAATATCACCAAGGGCAAAACCACGACTACCGAGTTGAAGTCGCTATTCGGTGAGCCCTATGCCAAGAGCGCAGTCAGCGAGACTGATGAAAAGTGGGTATACACCTACACCAATGGCTCAGCCCATGCTCAAAGCTACGTGGTTACCATGAAGGTGACGACCACTGGCACTCAGAAAACGCTCGACGTTCTGATCCGCAATGACGTGGTCATCAACTACACGTTCAGTGAGGGCCCTGCGCCCGGCACAACCACCGCTACTAACTGAGACCGCCACCTTGGCACTGGGCGACCCACCGCGTTCAGTCAGGTGTTGATGGAGCACGCCCATGGACAGAACGTATGCTTTCGTGGATGAGTCCGGTAATCCCGACCTTGATACGTCAAAGAGTGGAAGCTCGGGCTTCTTCATCGTGTGCTCCATTCTGGTGGCAGAGAAAGATCTGGATGCTGCCTATGCCCAGGCTGAAGCAATCCGAAAGCTTCATTTTCAAAAAGGCGAGATCAAATCCAGCAACCTGAAGCCCAAGGATTCTGATCGCCGTGCTCGGATCTTGAGCGAGCTGGCCGAGCTCCCGTTCAAGCTCTATTTCACCGTCGTTGATAAGTCACGAATCCACAAAGATGGCGGCCTCCGTATCAAGACCTCGTTCGTTAAATACGTGAACGGCTTGCTCTATGAACGTCTATTTAGAGCACACCCTGATCTCCGAATGATCGTAGACGAGCATGGTGGACAGGAATTTCAGGAGAGCCTCAAAAGCTACGTTGTAGAACGGTTCGTTGACGACCTGTTTGGCGATGAGGATGCCTTTCAGACGAAGTCCAGTAAGGACAACGTTTTGGTTCAGGTTGCAGATTTTTTCGCCGGCTCGGTGGCTCAGATCTACGAAGAGAAAGCATCGGAAGAAGCAGTTCTCGCCTACAAGAAGATCCTTCGCAGCAAAACTCTCGGCATGCTGGAGTGGCCATCCAAGTACCAGTCTCTTCTGCCGCCGCCGACGAATGACTCTGGCTATGCAGACTACCAAATACACCAGGAAGCTCTTCGTCAGGCTGACAGTTTTAGCGAGAGGGTTGGTAAGCACTCTGATGAGGATGAGCGCCTGCAGATAGGAATCTTGCGGTTCTTGAGATTTCAAAGCGAATTCGTCACCAAGGACTACGTGCTGACTACCGAAATCATCGCCCACCTAAAAGACAGTGGGTTCGGAGTGGTTGACGGCCAGAGAATTCGCTCCAGCGGCATTGCCAAGCTTCGCGATGCAGGGGTAATCATCTCTAGCGCGGTCAAGGGTTACAAGATTCCCCAAACGCGTGCGGACATAAACGACTTCCTNCAGCGAGCATCGGGCATCGTCGTCCCTCTTCTCGAGCGCGTTAAAAANGCACGCGAGGTTTATCGNCTGAGCAGTCGAGGAGAATANGACATCGTCACTGCGGCCAACCTTACTGAGCTAGCNAAACTTCTCACCGCNCTTGAGGCGTTTGCAGATGAGTGAGCTGTGNAGTCGTATCAACGCGTCGCCGGACGTTGAAATGATCCAAAAAGAAGTCCTGGAGGTGCTGAGTGAGGCCAAGGTGCTCGCACGGAGGTTCTACCGACTGACCGGTAAACCGCTGGGTATTACTGGCGAGGTGGCCGAGTACGAAGCGGCTACGAAACTTGGACTCGAACTGCACCCTGCCAGACAGGCTGGTTATGACGCTACAGAAAGCAAAGACGATGGCGTCGCAAGAATTCAGATCAAAGGCCGATGCATTCTGAATCCGCTAAAGATCACTGGGCGCCTGGGCTCGATTGATTTGAGGCAACCTTTCGATTCCGTGCTGTTAGTGCTGCTTGATTCGGAATTCAATGCCTTTGCAATGTACGAGGCGGGTCGAGCAAAGGTGGAGGCAGCGCTGATCTTGCCAGGGTCGAAATCCAGAAATGAACGGGGAGCATTGGCCATTAGGCAATTCATGTCGATAGCTACGTTGCGCTGGGCTCGCCATGAACCCATCGAATCGTAGAATTCATGACTGCCCGTGGGTCGAATGC
>Ga0065714_10002886_pt1 | contig 13279 bp, 9 predicted proteins | sample MisRhiReplicate2_FD_59101 | JGI IMG/M metagenome (GOLD analysis project Ga0065714, IMG submission 59101) | Miscanthus rhizosphere microbial communities from Kellogg Biological Station, MSU, sample Rhizosphere Soil Replicate 2: eDNA_1 v2... | ecosystem: Host-associated > Plants > Roots >... | reverse complement strand
ACACCTAATTTTTCAACGATAATAGCCTTAACTCTTGAAGCAATATCAGACATAATGTTATAATTTAATGGTTAAATAATTCAGTGCAAAGAAAAATAAATTCTTACACATTTCAAATGTTTTTATTTCAGTACCAATTTTAATGTTTTTATTTTGAACATCAATACAAAATTTGAAGATCATTGTAAAATTAGTTTTATAATTTCGTATTTCCGTAAAATATTCCGTTTTGAACAAAACTTACTTAAAACTTTCCTTAGATCTCGATTTTGTTTTAATAGCGATTACAGCTTCTTTAAAAGATTATGTGCTGTGCCACAGAATTAACACCATTCTAAATTTCGACTTTGAAAAGATTGATGACCATGAGGTTTACTTTAACATCGATGAAGATCCGTTGTCCTTTTCTAAATATTATTATTTTGTTGAACAAGGTGAGATTGAATATTACATCGTTAACAACCGAAATGCCGAAGGATTTTTAGTTCCGGAGATGAATAAAGTAGATTTTTTTATGGTTATTCATCAGTATATTGATAAAGAAGATTTGAATTATATTATCGGCGGACTTAATAAAATGGCTGATATTCAGGTTGCTGCGCAAATAGATCCCGCAAAATTAAAATCGAAAGAAAATTTGATAATGTAAATTTTATATGTGAAGGTGTACAAAATACACTATATTTGATTTGCATAAGAAAACAGATAACTTTAATAAATCAGACTGGCATCGTTTTTCTATGTTGATAAACGCTCGTTTTGCTGGTCTGTAATAAAAATAAAATAACTCAATGAAACCATTTCATTCTAGAACAAAAATTGTTGCCACATTAGGTCCGGCTTCAGCTAAGCCCGAAGTTTTATATAGTATGTTTAATGCCGGACTGGACGTTTGTCGTTTAAATTTTTCTCACGGCTCTCAGGCTGATCACCAGGAGGTTTTAGATACCATCCGATCACTTAATGAAAAACACAATTATAACGTAGGTATACTTGCCGATTTGCAGGGACCGAAGATTAGAATTGGTATGGTTAAGGACGGTGGAATTCAGTTGGTTAATGGTGCGCGTACGGTGATCACTACCAAAGAGTGTATCGGTAATGAAGAACGCATTTACATTACTTACGATACCTTTCCAAAGGACGTAAAAGCTGGAGAAATCATCTTATTGGATGATGGTAAACTGCAAATGCGCGTGATTGAAACCAATCTTGTAGATGAGGTAGTTTGTGAAGTTGTGCATGGTGGTGTTCTGACTTCAAGAAAAGGAGTGAATCTGCCAAATACAAAAGTTTCTATTCCATCTCTTACTATTGAAGACCGTAAAAATCTTGAATTCGTTCTCGAAAACGATGTAGAATGGATTGGACTTTCTTTTGTACGTAATGCTGAAGATATTATTGAATTAAAAGACATCATTAAGCAAAGAGGTAAAACTGCACGTGTAATCGCCAAAATTGAAAAGCCTGAAGCCATTGCAAACATCGACGAGATTATTGCTGTTTCTGACGGTATCATGGTTGCCCGTGGGGATCTTGGAGTTGAAATGCCGATGGAAGAAGTTCCTTTGTTGCAAAAGATGATTGTTAAAAAATGTCGTGCAGCATCAAAACCTGTAATTATTGCTACCCAAATGCTAGAGAGCATGATCACTACCCCTAGGCCAACACGTGCAGAGGTGAATGATGTTGCGAACTCGGTACTTGATGGTGCGGATGCAGTGATGTTAAGTGGTGAAACCTCAGTTGGTGAATTCCCGCTAATTGTTATCGAAACAATGCAGAAGATCATCCAGAACATCGAAGTAAATAATTATCCTTTCCACCCCGAGAAATTCCTTAAGCCGAATTCTGAGAGCTTCCTGAGCGATGCGATTTGTGATTCAGCTTGTTTCTTATCTAAACAAACTAATGCTGTTGGTATCGTTTCAATGACCTTAAGTGGTTATACTGCTTTTGAAATATCAAGCAGCAGACCTAAAGCACTTGTCTATATCTTCACCAGTAACAGATCTCTGTTAAATACATTGAGTCTTTTATGGGGTGTACAAGGCTTCTATTACGATAAGTTTGAAAGTACTGATGAAACTATTCAGGACGTGAATGACTTGCTTAAAAAGCTTAAAATGATCAAAAAAGGAGATGTTATCATTAACACTGCTGCGATTCCTATGGAAGCCAAAGGGAAGACCAACATGTTAAAGATTACAGTTATTGATTAATATTCCTTAGCATTCAAAAATTTTTCTACTTTTGCAATCCGCAAAACGGAGAGTTGTCCGAGTGGTCGAAGGAGCACGCCTGGAAAGTGTGTATACCCCAAAAGGGTATCGAGAGTTCGAATCTCTCACTCTCCGCATAACGAAAATGGATCGTAAAATTGATAAAGCTGTTCGACTTCGAGCAGCTTTTATTTTTATTAAATCTCCAACCTGCCCAGGTATATACTATCAGATACCTGCTGTCTGTCATTACTGATAAATGCAATATAAGTTTCTACAGCTGTAGCCTCACTGTGCCCCGATATACCTGTTAAACTTGGATAAATCTGTAATGTAGCCATTCCAGCTGTTCTTCTGGTTCCGCCAACAACAAAATTCGCATGTGTAATATCAGGGAAATAGGCCATTAGTAAAACCTGGTCGTCATTCCGTTTATAACATGTTTCCGGATCATTTTCCCATTTAAAAGTTAACATACGATCCGACAATTCGACCGATGGCCGAAGAGGAAGCGGCAAGTCACCTTTACTCATAATTACCTTAGAAAAGTCAATCCAATAATCTGGATAATCGCCTTGTATTGCCAATTTTCTTAAATAGGAAGTTGCAGCGTTTTGTGGTATTCGGGTCGTCCCCTTTGTGTGGGGATGAAAGCTGAAACTTACAAAATAGTTAATTGGTTTCACGAATTGCATCGCCATCGAAAATTGTTTTCGGGAAATAAGTTGTTTTTCTGTTGCAGGCTTATGCGATGGATGTGGCAGTGCCCTTACTACAAGTGCCCCACGTCTGATATACCCAACTAATGCGCCCACTTTTCCTATAAACGGCCCCAGAGGGCCAAACTTCATACGTCCCATAAATATTTGGTTTACTTGACCTGACATTAGGATCACAACTTGAAGTTAAATAAAGATTATCAGTGAGTGTAACCGAAAATGGACATAAAATTGATTGAAAATGGACATAAAATTGATTGAAAATAGAGTTTAATCTGATAAAAGCAGCACGAAACCAGTCCAATAGCAGTCGAATACCAGTAGGATAGCAGGCTAATTTTAATCGGAAGTTGGCGGTAAAAGATCGCTAAATATAAAAAGACTACTAAATCTATAGATTTATTTGTTATTGTAAGAAATGATCCTAAATTTGCAGTGTAAATCGTTTATTAACAGGATAAAAACATATGGAAAAACAATTACTTGCCAGGAACATTAACGCCCAATCTCTTCTTAATATGATGGATATCTCCATCAGTTGTTGTCGCTAATTTCAGGCAACAAACCGCCCATATATTTGAAAAAGATAAAGACAGGCTAACCTGCCTTTATCCGCAGCAGTCAGTATGCAACGCCAATCACTTACTGAATGCCAGCTGCTTTAACCAATAGATCATTAATTAAAACTTCTTAAAATTATGCAAAATTTTAAAAAGGCTAGGCATTTAATAAATGTTTATGCTTTGTTAAAGGGGATGCTGCTAATTCCTTGCAGCCTTGTTATTCTCCTGATAACACCTTTCATTTCCCATTCCCAAATACAGCCCTTAATTAATTCTACACTAACCGGAAAGGTGGTTGATCAGAAGACCAAAGAGCCAATTCCCGGAGCTATTGTGCAGATCGAGGGGGTTACACACCAGGTGCAGACGGACAGCCATGGTAAATTTGATTTTGTAACCGGCCAGAAATTCCCATATACACTGATTGTGAGTTATGTCGGCTATGAGAAGCTGAAGGTAGTTGCTAATGGAACCCCGATTTTTATAGAATTGAAAGAACTCGTAAACGAGCTTAATGGAGTAGTCGTAGTGGGCTATGGTACTCAAAAAAGAAGTGATCTGACAGGCGCCGTATCTTCCATTTCTCAATCTGCATTAAAGCAACCAGTAGCCTCGATAGATCAGGCACTCAAGGGAGCTGCGGTGGGCGTACAGGTTACGCAGACTTCCGGTCAGCCCGGAGGAGGTGTGAGTATCAGAATCAGAGGAGGATCCTCCATTCAGGGTGGGAATGAACCTCTTTATGTTATTGATGGTTTTCCCTTGTATAATAGCTCATCCTCAACTGGTGTACTTAGTGGTACTCCAACGAATCCGCTGGCCAATATCAACCCAGGTGATATTGAAAGCGTAGATATTCTTAAAGATGCTTCTGCAACGGCTATATATGGTTCCAGAGGGGCAAATGGTGTCGTGATCATCTCCACAAAGAAGGGCAAAGCCGATAGAAGTGCAATAACTTATGAAGGCGGATTTGGAACCCAGTCGGTGTTAAAAACTATTGACGTTTTAGGTGCCAGAGACTTTGCCATTTTAAGAAATGAAGTTCTTTTTGATACCAAACCTTCAGGCGGGTCTTTTCAGTATCTCTCACAGGGACAAATTGATCAATTGGCTGAGGGTACCCAATGGCAGCAAGCAGCTTTTAGAAATGCACCAACCCAAAACCATCAGCTATCCATAAGTGGGGGTAGCCAAAAGGTACAATACCTGCTTTCTGGTAATTATCTTAAGCAGGAAGGAATCATTACAAACACGGATTTTTCCAGAGTAAGTTTTAGGGCGAATGTTGATGCCAGGCCGTACGAGAAACTTAAAGTAAGCGCAAACCTTACCGCCAACAAATCGGATGCAAATATTGCGCCTTCAGGTATTATCGGATCATTGCTGATTATGCCCCCTACAGCCACTATTTACGAACCCGACGGTAGCTATACCTTGCGCAACCCTTTTGAAAATATTTTTGCAAATCCTATTGCTACCCTTAATGAAACGATCAATAAATCGACGGTAAACAGACTGCTGGGATCTGCTTTTGGTGAATATTCGATCATCAAAGATTTGAACTTTAAAGTGCTGCTTGGTGTCGATATAAGTAATCAGAAGGATAAAAACTATGTGCCCTCTACCATTTATGAAGGAAAAACAAGTAACGGAGCGGCAGCATTAGGGGCTTTAAATTATTCTTCCTGGCTGAACGAGAATACCCTTACGTATAATAAAAGCATAGGGAAACATAATCTGGATGCCCTGATCGGGTTTACACAGCAAGAGGCACGTAACGAAAGTTTTAAAGCCGGAGCAGAACAATTTGTCTCAAATGACCTGACTTACAATAGTCTTCAAAGCGGTTCAACGTTGGTCAGACCTAATTCAGATGCTTATTCCTGGGTTTTGCATTCTTACCTGGCCAGGATCAATTACAATTATAATAACCTGTATTATTTAACAACAAGCATTCGTAAAGACGGATCTTCCAGGTTCGGGAAGAACAATAAATGGGGAAATTTTCCTTCCGTTGCAGCCTCCTGGAGGATTAGCAACGAAAGTTTCTTTAAGCCCCTCCTTGGTAAAATAAATGACCTCAAAGTTAGGGCTAGTTTCGGAACTACTGGTAATTTGGAAATCGGGCAATACCAGTCCTTATCTACATTGTATAGTTTAAACTATCTCCTGGGTGGAAATGTACTTACCGGCTTTGCTGCAAACCGGATTCCAAACGAAAACCTTGGATGGGAAACTACCTATCAATATGATGCAGGATTGGATGTCGCAATGTTCAATAGAAGGTTGCTGGTAACACTTGATGGTTATTATAAAAAAACAACAGACCTTTTGTTGAATGTAGAGATTCCATGGACAACAGGTTATTCCAGTTCCCTGCAAAACTACGGTTCTGTGGAGAACCGGGGAGTGGAACTTGGATTAATAACTAAAAACTTTACAGGGGAATTCCAATGGGATACAGATCTCAATATTTCTGTTAACAGAAATAAAGTCCTGACCATAGGAAATAGGGCCTCATCTTACATTAGTGGCAATTATATTATCCAGGTTGGAGAGCCATTAGGCACCTTTTATGGAACAGTAACGGATGGCATCTTGCAAATTGGCGAAGAAGCAGCAAAAGGGAAATTTACCGGGAGTGCAGCGCCAAAAGCGGGCGACCGCCTATACAAGGATATAAGCGGTGACGGTACTTTTACTACGGCGGCCGACAGGACTACTATTGGTAATGCACAACCTGATTTTATTTTCGGGCTCAGCAACAACTTTGCCTGGAAAGGTTTTGATCTGTCTGTTTTTCTTCAGGGGTCATACGGAAACCAGATTATTAACAGCAACAGGCAAACCTTAGAAATGTTTACCGGCCAGCAAAATGCTTCCGTCGTTGCTCTTGAGCGTTGGACGCCCGCTAATCCAAATACAACCATTCCGAGGGCGAAATTAGATCCCGCACCCATTTTCTCTAATCGATTTGTAGAAGACGGATCATTTCTGCGACTTAAATCAGTTTCATTAGGCTATACGCTTCCTAAAGAGTTAATCAATAAGCTAAAGCTAAAAGCAGTTAGCATATATGTTACCGGGCAGAATTTGCTTACCTGGACAGATTATACAGGCTTTGATCCGGAGGTTACTTCAGGAAGCAATGTTTCTCCGGGCACAGATTCCGGTATTTATCCAACATCAAAAACATGGCTTGCAGGTTTAAGAGTTACTTTTTAAAACCTGTACAGCATTAAATTATAAGCTAATCAACGTAAATTGATATGAAAAGATTACTGATCCTATTTAGCATTGTCTCCGGGTTGATTTTAGGAGGATGCTCAACACTTGACGAAAAACCGGAATCCTTTCTGGTATCCGAACAGTTTTATCAAAATGAAAGTCAGGCCATTGCCGCCGTTACCGGGTTGTACAGGAAATTATACGAATCCGGTCAGGCAATTTACAGCAGTTTGTTTCAGATTGGTGTAGAAATGGCTACTGATGATTATGAAGCTGGTCCCCGTGCCAGAAATGCCCATGTTCGGGCAATATCAGGCCTTACACACGACTCTTCTAATGACCGTATGGAACAGTTGTGGAAACAGAGTTACGACGGTATAAATGCCAGTAATATCGCTATCGATAAAATAGTATTGATTGATGCCTCAAAAATTGCAGAGCCCATCAGGACACGGTTAATCAATGAAGCGAAATTTCTGAGAGCACTTCATTATTTTAATCTGGTCAGGTGGTTCGGCCCCGTTCCATTGGTTCTACACGAAACCAGTTCTCTGGCTCCGGAGAGCCTTGCTGTTGAAAAATCTTCAGAAGCAGATGTATATAATCAGATCATTTCAGATTTAAAGGATGCCGAAAACCTACCAAAAACAGCAGATTATGGAGCTGCAGATGTAGGTAGGGCGACCTCCGGTGCTGCCAAAAGTTTACTGGCAAAAGTGTACCTGACACAAAAGGATTGGAACAATGCCATCCTTAAAAGCAAGGATGTAATAGACCATGAAGGGTACGATTTGTTTGAAGATTTTGCAGATGTTTTTGCTGTCGCTAAAAAAAATGGGAAAGAGCATATTTTCTCGGCTCAGTTTAAAGGGAATTCCGGATATCTGGGGAATAGTCTGGCTAGCAGATCCGCCCCCGCAGACGTACCAGGCATTAACGGCGATTATGCAGATGCTTTGCACGTTGCCGGAGGTTTATATGAGAGTTTTAGTGATGCCGATACCCGTAAGGCGATAACCTTTGTCACTAAAATAATCAGTCCGGTTAACGGGCAGCTATATACTTTGGCAACCCCTCAGTTCCATAAATATTACGACGAATCAGTAATCGGCAGTCAGGGGCAATCCTCCAAAAACCTTCCTATTATCCGTTATGCGGAAGTGCTGCTGATTTACGCCGAAGCTTTAAATGAAAAGAACGGACCTGTAGATGAGGCATATTGGGCCATAGATAAAGTCAGACAACGGGCGCATATCAGTAAGTTAAAGGATGTAATTCCAGCCCTAAATCAGGACCAGTTCAGAGATGCTGTTTTTTTGGAGCGAAGAAAGGAGTTGGTATTTGAATACCAGCGTTGGTTCGATCTGGCGCGCCGTGGGCCAGCTTATTATGTCAGTACTTTGAAAGCAGCCGGTAAAACTTTGGCAGCTCCAAGGCATGTCCATTTTCCAACCCCGCAAAGAGAAATTAACCTGAATCCTAAACTGAAACAACACCCGGATTGGGTCAATTATTAAGCTTCATAACCTTTAAAAAGAAAATATATACTGATGAAAAAATATATCAGCTTCGGTGAAATCGTGATAGGGGCAATGGCCTTTATCATGATTGCAAATACATCGGTGTTTGCACAAAAAAAAGAGCGCCCAAACATTATTCTTGTGTTGGTTGATGATCTTGGTTTTTCTGATACAAGTCCCTACGGAGGGGCAGATCTTGAAACGCCAAACATTCAAAGACTGGCTTCAGAAGGACTTAAACTGAAAGAGTTTTATAATAATTCGATCTGCGCCCCTACACGGGCATCCTTGCTTACAGGGCAGTACCAGCACAAAGCAGGGGTTGGTTATTTTAATGTGAATTTAGGCCTCCCTGCCTACCAGGGCTTTTTAAATAAGGAGTCGTTAACACTTGCCGAAGTGCTTAAAAGTGGTGGTTATTCAACCATCATTTCTGGGAAATGGCACGTGGGAGATGATGAAGGTCAATGGCCTGCACAGCGAGGTTTTGATAAGTCATTCGGCTTCATCGGGGGGGCAAGCAATTACTATGAAATCAATGAAAATGGGAAAGAGGATGTAAAGTTACTCAAGAATAATAAGCCCTATTACCTGGCAAAGGATAAGTACCTGACGGAAGAAATTACAAACAATGCACTGGAGTTTCTGGATGAGCAGGACCGGGAGAAAAAGCCTTTTTTTCTTTACCTGGCTTATAATGCACCACATTGGCCTTTGCAGGCGCTGCCAGAGGATATCGCTAAGTATAAAGGGCGTTACAGCATTGGCTGGGATTCCCTTAGAACATTGAGACATAAAAATGCAATAGAAGAAGGTGTGATTGATAAAGATCAGAAGATCGCAGCAAAGGATGATAAGCTTCAAAGCTGGAACAAGCTTACTTATGATGAGCAACAATATTGGCAAAGCAGGCAGGAAGTGTATGCGGCGATGATTGACAGGGTCGACCAGGGCATTGGCCGTGTATTGGCAAAGCTTAAAGACCTGAAGAAAGATGAGAATACACTCATTGTTTTTATATCAGATAATGGTGCGCAGGGAGGAAACAACTTAAGACTTTATACTTCAAGAAATACTGGGCCGGTTGGCACCGCAGGATCCTACGAAGTGCAAAACAGCAACTGGTCGCAAACAGGGAATTCCCCTTTGCGGAACTTTAAGGGCACACCTTACGAAGGCGGAATTAGTGCGCCTTTTATAGCATGGTACCCTAAAAGCATCAAGGCAAATACCATTGCTCAGGGGACAGCGCATTTAATTGATCTGGCCCCCACATTTTATCAGCTGGCAGGAGTACAGTATCCGACAAAATACAAAGGGATTACAACCAATGCTTTGGCGGGGAAAAGTCTCGTGCCTGTTTTAACGGGACAAGCTGATAAGCTGAACAGAGGAGAGCCACTTTTCTGGGAAAGAGGTGGTAATAAAGCCGTAAGAGATGGTAAGTGGAAGCTGGTTTCTACAAATGATGGAAAATACGAGCTGTACGATATTGAAAAAGATAGAGCCGAGAATAACGATCTGGCAGCCCAGAATCCTGATGTTGTTCAGAAACTGAAGCAACAATACAATGTATGGGCTCAAAAGAATGACGTAGTGGATTACAATAAACTTAAAGGTATTCCTCAAGGCCGTAATGCGGCAAATGCCAGGAACGCCTTTTAACCAATTACTAATATGAAACATCATGAGTTTACACTTGCAAAATGTAATGAATAAAAACTCATGATAGCTTCATCGCCGATAAAAGACAAACTATATACTGATGAAAAAAACTTTAATCTTAGTACTTGCAGCATTGGCTATTCAGGTACATGCGGAACAAAAGCCAAAGAAAAAACCTAATATTATTCTTATCCTGGCGGATGATCTTGGCTATTCAGATCTTGGAGCATACGGATCAGAAATAAGCACACCTAATCTTGATCGACTGGCGAAGCAGGGTTTAAGGTTACAGGAGTTTTATAACAATTCTATCTGTGCTCCAACAAGGGCCTCCCTTCTTACCGGACAGTACCAGCATAAAGCCGGAGTTGGCTATTTTTCCAACGATTTAGGCNTGCCTGCCTANCAGGGGTATATTAATGCNCAATCTTTAACGCTTGCTGAAGTACTAAAATCAAATGGTTATAGCACCATTACTTCTGGTAAGTGGCACGTGTCGGGTAAAAATGTAAGTCTACCCTGGCAGCGCGGATTTGATGATGTATATCCCCGCGACGATGAATCTGCCGGCTCTGGTGCACCCCAGGAAAGGACTGTGGTAACAGATAGCGAAGGGTTTATCCTGTCCGAATATTTTCAGACCAATCTGATTACTAAGAATGCTGTTCAGTTTATTGATGATGAAAGTAAAAAGGATAATCCATTTTTTCTTTATCTGGCTTATACCGCCCCTCACTGGCCGTTGGTAGCCTTGCGGGAAGACATTGCCAAGTATAAAGGTAAATATGATAAGGGTTGGGATCAGCTAAGGACAGAACGGTTTGAGCGTCAGAAACAACTGGGCATCGTAAGTCCTGACACCAAAATATCGAAAAAGGATGAAGATATCTATGACTGGAGCAGGTTATCATATGATCAGCGACAACAATGGGCAAAAAAGATGGAAGTATTTGCCGCTATGGTTGATCGTATGGATCAGGGCGTTGGTAAAGTGCTGGAAAAACTGGAGCAGACCGGCGATATCGATAATACGATTATCATTTTCGTTTCTGATAATGGGGCGCCTGCCGAAGATCTGGTAAAATGGCATAATGGTGCACGGAAAAACAACGGCCCGGTTGGTACTACGGGGTCTTATGAGTCGCAGAGTAAAAACTGGTCGTACTTGTCCAATACCCCATTTTTGGCTTTCAAAGATTACTTGTATGAAGGAGGGATAAACTCCCCTTTCATTGCCTGGTATCCTGCTAAAATACCTGCCGGAGTAATTGCTAAAGGAACCGGACATATTATTGATCTTGCACCTACGTTTTATGAGTTGGCAGGAGCTAAATACCCAACAAAATATAGCAATATCAGTGCTAATCCGCTGCCAGGTAAAAGTCTGGTGCCGGTATTATTCGGACAACAAAAAGAAGTGCAAAGAGGCCAGCCTTTATTTTGGGAACGTGCCGGTAACAGGGCTGTTCGTGAAGGGAAATGGAAGCTGGTTTCGCACTGGCCATCCTACAATTGGGAATTGTACGATCTGGAGGCTGATAGAGGGGAAACCACTAATCTGGCCAGACAAAATCACGACATCGTAAGCGCTCTTTCTGTGAAATACTTCGATTGGGCAAAAAAGACAGGAGTTGTTGATTTTGCCACTTTGGAGGATAAAGAGCCTAAGAGTATGAAAGACTTTAGAAGGAGTAAAGTTCAGGAGCCAATAGCTGGTGGTGGGGCTGGGTTTTAGTAAAAAAAACTGATTTTCAATAGAAAAGCCTAACTAATTCACATTAGTTAGGCTTTTTGTAATTGTGATTTTTTAGAATGGCGCTATCCCTTTATACACAAGTATAAAACAGCAGCCAATGCGCAGCCAATGATTGGCCCAACTACAGGAATCCAGGCATACCCCCAGTTGTTACCACCTTTTCCGGCAACGGGCAATATGGCATGCATAATCCTCGGACCAAGATCCCTGGCTGGATTAATAGCATAACCGGTGGTACCACCAAGGGATAAACCGATTACCCAAACCAGAAAAGTTACCGGCAGGGCACCAATAGAGCCTAATCCGATAGGGTTTTTATCTGCGCCCATTTCAGCGCCTGTAAAGTGAAAGATCACAAAGATCAGTACAAAGGTTCCAATGATCTCGCTGATGAGGTTGGAGACTGTATTTGGAATGGCAGGCGCGGTGCAGAAGGTGGCATGTTTTGCCCCTTTGTCTTCCGTTCCGGCATAGAAGTCTTTGAACAGCAGCCAAACGAGGAAAGAACCCAGCATGGCACCGATAAACTGTGCTGCAATATAGGTGGGTGCATCGACCCAGCTAAATTTCCCGGCTATGGCCAGGCCAATGGTTACTGCCGGGTTAAGGTGCGCACCGCTATAAGGAGCGGCGATAACCACNCCAACAAATACGGCAAGCGCCCAGGCNGTAGTGATCACTATCCAACCACCGCCATTCCCTTTGGTTCCTTTCAAAACCACGTTGGCAACAACTCCGTTGCCCAACAAAATCAAAAACATTGTGCCGAGAATTTCGGCTAAAAAAGGAGACATATAGGCTAAATTAAAATGTGTTTATAGGTTTAGTTAATCTTCAGCGGCTGCTTTTGCTGCTTTAACAGCCCTGTTCCAGCCTTTAATACGTTCGGGAATGTTCTCTGCTGCACCAGCATTAAAGTTTTTGTCAATCTTCCATTGTCCGCTAATATCATCCATGCTGTCCCAGTACCCTACAGCTAAACCTGCAAGATATGCAGCGCCTAAGGCTGTCACTTCAGTTACTTCCGGACGAATTACAGTAGTATCCAGTAGGTCGGCCTGAAACTGCATCAGCATATCATTGGCTGTCGCACCTCCGTCTACCCTTAATTCTTTAATGCTAAGCCCGGAGTCGGCCTCCATAGCCTTTAGCACTTCCATGGTTTGAAACGCAATACTTTCTACCGCAGCCCTCGCCAGGTGTGATGCCGTTGTTCCTCTGGTAATACCAGTTATAGTTCCTCTGGCGTCCTGATTCCAGTGTGGTGCACCAAGTCCTGCAAATGCAGGAACCAGGTATACTCCTCCAGTGTCCTTTACCTGAAGTGCCAGTTTCTCCACATCGGCTGATGTATTAATGATGCCCAGCCCATCTCTCAGCCATTGCACTACCGCGCCGCCTATAAAAATGCTGCCCTCAAGTGCATACTGAACTTTTCCATTTATTTTCCAGGCTATGGTTGTGATGAGGTTGTTTTGCGAAGTAATAGGCTTATCGCCGATGTTCATCAGCATAAAACAGCCTGTTCCGTAAGTGTTTTTCACCATACCCACCTGGGTACACATTTGTCCGAATAGCGCAGCCTGCTGATCACCCGCAATTC
>Ga0065714_10065068_pt1 | contig 13285 bp, 13 predicted proteins | sample MisRhiReplicate2_FD_59101 | JGI IMG/M metagenome (GOLD analysis project Ga0065714, IMG submission 59101) | Miscanthus rhizosphere microbial communities from Kellogg Biological Station, MSU, sample Rhizosphere Soil Replicate 2: eDNA_1 v2... | ecosystem: Host-associated > Plants > Roots >... | reverse complement strand
TTAATAGGTTCATCATCAGTTTTTGCGCAAAGTCTAGCCGACGCCAAAAAAGCTATTGACGCCGAACAATATCAAAAAGCCAAATCGATGCTTAAAAACCTTACGGTTACACAAGCCGATAAGGACGAAAATTTCTTTTACCTGGGTTGGGTATATCTTAAACAGGATTATACCGATTCGGCAAAAATAGCTTTTAATAAAGGTATTGCCGTAAATCCAAAATCAGGCTTAAACTATGCTGGTTTAGGGGCTGTTGCTCGTTTAGATAAAGATAAAGCGGGTGCAACTACCAACTTTAACCAGGCTGTGTCGCTTGCAGGTAAAAGCAGCAAGCCCTATGTATATGTGGGAAAAGCATATTTATTACCCACCACATCAGATGGTAAAATATCAGTTGACGATGCCAGCGCAGCTATTGCTGTATTATCAAAGGGCAAAGCAATTAACCCCAAAGATGTTGAGTTGCTGATTACCTTAGGAGATGCTTATGCTTCGCAAATAAAAAGTAACGAAGCTTACCAGGCTTATTCTGATGCAAATACAGCTGATCCCAAAAATCCGGGAGCTAAAGTTGCAACCGGTGTTTTGTGGAGATATGCAAACAACTTTGAGGATTCAGAAAAACAATTCCAGGAAGCTTTGGCTATCGATCCTAACTACGGTCCCGCTTATCGTGAATGGGCCGAAACAGATAACCGTTGGGCAAACGCCGATCCTAAAATGGCATCTGTTAAAATTAAACAAGCTGTTGAGGAATATAAAAAATACCTGAGCTTAACAGATCTTTCGGTTGAATCGCAAATGCGTTACGCCGACTTTTTAATCAGCGCGGGCCAATTCCAGGAGCTGCAAACTGTTGCTGCCGATCTGTCAAAGTCCACAAAATCAAATTTAAGGGCATACCGTTATTTAGCTTACGCAGCCTTAGAAAATAAAGATTATCCTGCCGGCTTAACCGCAATGAATACCTGGTTGAGCAAAGCCGATCCAAAAAGAATAGTACCACGTGATTACTTATACCTTGGCCGTTTGCAAATGGCATCTGGTCAGGATTCTGTTGGTATCAATACTTTAAGGAAAACTCTTACTTTGGATTCTACCCAGACCGACGTGTACGGTGAAATTGCCAAATCTTTGTTCCGTGGCAAAAAATATCTTCAGGCTGGTGATGCATACAAATTGGTTACTCAAAAAGGTGGCCGCAGTGTAAAGCTTACCGACTACTTTTACGAAGGTATCAGCTACTACTACGGATATGATGAAAAGAAACCTGGTGCTGATTCTGTAATTGCTAAAGCTGATTCTGCATTTAGCTATGTTACTCAAAAAGCCCCAACTACTTCAGATGCATATATTTATCGTGCACGTGTTAACGAATTAAAAGATAAAGACCGTAATAATATTGTAGGTTACGCTAAGCCGTTCTATGAAAAATATATCGAGTTGGTAACCGCTAAAGGTTCGCCCGATGATAAAACCAAAAAGAACCTGGCAGAAGCCTATGTTTATTTAGGTACTTATGCCGAATTTAAAGAAAAGGATTTAGCCAAGGCTACTGACAATTATACAAAGGCAAGGGATAATGATCCTACTAATAAACAAGTAGTGGCTTTCTTTGCACGTAAAGCCGGTGGAGCAGGTAAAAGCAAATAATTTGTAGAAATAGAATCAAGAGTTGAAAGAAGCAACTTGGCGTTTTTGTCTAACTCTTGATTTTTAAACTTTGCTTCTTAAAATAAAAGAAAGCCTCTTGAAAAAGAGGCTTTTTTATTATTGTTCCATTAGTATATTTGCAGCATGGAAGTACAAAGTTTACCGGTTAATTATTTGCCCATCATATTTCAAATGCTCGTGGCTTTAGGGTTTGTGGTAACTACTATGTTTGTAACACATAAAATAGGCCCAAAGCGCGCTACTAAAGATAAACTTACCCCCTTTGAATCAGGAATAGAGGTTGTAGGGAATGCGCGTTCACCTATATCCATCAAATATTTCCTGGTAGCAATACTATTTGTATTGTTTGATGTGGAGGTAATATTTATGTATCCCTGGGCAGTAAATTTCAAAGCAATGGGCGAAAAGGGCATGATAGAAATGTTTATATTCATGGCCACGCTTTTATTAGGTTTTATCTACGTTATTAAAAAAGGTGCCTTAGATTGGGATTAATTAGACTGATTCTAAATATAGTCTTCGCAAACGCATAGTGTACCTTTTACATCTTATTATTGTAAATTTGCATTTCATTACCTGTATTGATAAGGTAGTGATTTTCTATTAAAATTGTTCAATGAGTGATATTCAAATAGTTGATGCCCCTGCAGGTGTAGAAGGCGCCGGTTTTTTTGCTACCTCGCTTGATAAAGTAATAGGTATAGCCCGCTCAAATTCATTATGGCCCCTGCCATTTGCTACTTCATGCTGTGGCATTGAATTTATGGCCACTATGGCTTCTCATTATGATCTTTCGCGTTTTGGCGCCGAGCGTTTGAGTTTTTCGCCACGCCAGGCCGATCTTTTGATGGTTATGGGCACCATTGCCAAAAAGATGGCCCCGGTATTGCGCCAGGTTTACCTGCAAATGGCCGAGCCTCGCTGGGTTATGGCTGTGGGTGCCTGTGCATCAAGCGGTGGTATATTTGATACTTACTCTGTTTTGCAGGGTATAGACGAAGTTATACCGGTGGATGTTTATGTACCCGGTTGCCCGCCCCGCCCCGAAGCTATTATAGATGGCTTTATCAACATTCAAAAGCTGGTACAAACAGAATCGCTTCGGAGAAGAAATGAGCCCAAGTACCAGGAATTATTAGCTAAATACGGAATCCAATAATGGCTACGATACCCAACGAAGAGCTTTTAAAAAGAATCGGTGAAAAATTCGGTGAGCAGGTAACATTGGTAGGCGAACCCTACGGTTTACTTACAGTAGAAACCGGCCGCGGGCAGATAATTGATCTGCTGACCTTCTTAAAGACCGATGCCGCGCTTCGCTTTATATTTTTAACAGATATTACCGCTATACATTATCCTGAGCAGGAAAAGCAAATTGGAGTTATTTACCATTTGCATAGCCTTACTACCAATACCCGTATCAGGATAAAGGTGTTTTTAGTTGATGGCGATGTACATATCCCAACTGCTACCGTGCTTTGGGAAGGCGCCAACTGGATGGAACGTGAAACGTATGATTTCTTCGGAGTTATATTTGACGGTCACCCCGATCTGCGCCGCATTTTAAATGTTGACGATATGACGGCTTTCCCGATGCGCAAGGAATTCCCGCTGGAAGACCCGAACCGTGTTGATAAAAAGGATTACTTTTTCGGAAGATAATATTATGCCGTATGGGAAACCTTTACGGCATCACCATAAAAAGAAAATAATTTATACTGATGCAAAACCATCCTGTATATACAGATAACGATCCGCAAAACGAGCTTTCAACCTTAAACCTCGGCCCAACTCACCCTGCAACCCATGGTGTGTTCCAAAACGTGCTGCAGTTAGATGGTGAAAGAATTGTGAGCGGCGTATCAACCATAGGCTATATTCACCGAGCGTTCGAAAAAATTGCCGAACACCGTCCGTTTTACCAGATTACCCCACTTACCGATCGTTTAAACTACTGCTCATCGCCCATTAATAACATGGGCTGGCATATGACGGTTGAAAAGCTATTAGGCATAACCACACCAAAGCGTGTTGATTACCTGCGCGTGATAGTGATGGAATTGGCCCGTATATCCGATCATATTGTATGTAATGGGGTATTGGGTGTTGATACAGGTGCCTTTACCGGTTTCCTTTATATGATGGAATTCCGCGAAGCTATTTATGAAATTTATGATGAGGTTTGCGGAAGCCGCCTTACTACAAATATTGGCCGTATAGGCGGTTTTGAACGTAATTTCAACACTATAGCCTTTGCCAAGCTGCGTAAGTTTTTAGTTGATTTCCCTAAAACGCTTAAAGAATTTGAATCGCTGTTTAACCGTAACCGTATTTTTGTTGACAGGACAAAAGACGTGGCCGCTGTTACCGCCGAGGATGCATTAAGCTACAGCTGGACAGGCCCGTTGTTGCGTGCTGCCGGTGTTGATTATGATGTAAGGGCAATGAACCCTTATTCATCGTACGAAGATTTTGATTTTGAGGTACCAGTTGGCACCAATGGCGATGTTTACAGCCGTTTTTTGGTGCGTAACGAAGAGATGTGGCAGAGTTTGCGCATTATTGAGCAGGCTCTTGTAAAACTGGAGAAAGAACCATCAGATATTTTTCACGCTGATGTACCTGAGTTTTATCTGCCGCCAAAAGAAGAAGTTTATAATAACATGGAAGCCCTTATTTATCACTTTAAAATTGTGATGGGTGAGATCCCTACCCCTAATACCGAGGTTTATCATTCGGTTGAAGGCGCCAATGGCGAATTAGGGTTCTACCTGGTGAATGATGGCGGGCGCAGCCCATATCGGTTGCATTTCCGCAGGCCGAGCTTTATCAATTACCAGATGTATGCGCCAATGAGCCGCGGTATGTTATTATCAGATGCGATTATTAATATGAGTAGTTTAAACGTTATAGCCGGAGAGTTAGATGCTTAGAGTTGAAGATGCTCAGGTTTCGGTTGAGTTTTCGCCGGAGCTGATCAGTAAATTTGATGATGTGGTTAGCCGCTATCCGCAAGGAAAACAAAAATCGGGTTTGCTGCCAATACTGCACTATGTACAGGCCGAATTTGGATGGGTTAGTCCGCAGGCAATGGATAAAGTAGCCGAATATTTAGATATTTTACCAATTGAAGTGTATGAGGTAGCTACATTTTATACCATGTACCTGCTGCGTCCATCCGGCAAATATGTTTTAGAGGTTTGCCGTACCAGCGGTTGCTGCCTGGTAGGCGCCGAAAAAATAATGGATCATATTGAAAAAACTTTAGGTGTAAAAGAAGGTGAAGTTACCCCCGACGGTTTATTTAGCTGGCGCGGTGTAGAATGCCTTGCTGCCTGCGGCTATGGCCCGGTTTTGCAAATTGGCCCCGAATATACTTTTTACGAGAACTTAACTAACGATTCGGTTGATAAACTGGTTAGTGATTTAAGGGCGAAAGCAAAAAATTAAAGCAATGGGACGCAAACTTTTACTTGAACATATAAACGTACCAGGCATCAATACATTTGATGTTTACCGCTCAAAGGGTGGTTACGCTTCTGTTGAAAAGGCTATAAAAACCATGTCGCCCGAGGCGATTGTGGAAGAGGTTAAAAAATCGGGCTTGCGTGGTCGTGGCGGTGCGGGTTTCCCTACCGGTATGAAGTGGAGCTTTTTGGCAAAACCAGAAGGGGTAGAACGCTACCTGGTTTGCAACGCCGACGAATCTGAGCCCGGCACTTTTAAAGACAGGTATTTGATGACCTATATTCCTCACTTATTAATTGAGGGAATGATAGTATCCAGCTTTGCGTTGGGTGCCAAAACATCATATATCTATGTTCGCGGGGAAATGATGCCGCAGATCCGTATCCTGGAAAGGGCCATCGCGGAAGCAAAAGCAAAAGGATTTTTAGGTAAAAACATATTAGGATCGGGTTACGATCTTGAATTATATGTACAGCCAGGTGGTGGTGCTTACATCTGCGGAGAAGAAACCGCTTTGTTGGAATCATTGGAAGGCAAACGCGGTAACCCTCGTATAAAACCACCTTTCCCGGCAATTGCTGGTTTGTATGGTTGCCCAACAGTGGTAAACAATGTAGAATCGATAGCAGCAGTTGTGCCAATCATCAACGAAGGGGGCGATGAATATGCCAAATTAGGTATAGGCCGTAGCACTGGTACCAAGCTGATCTCGGCTGGGGGGAACCTTAAAAAGCCGGGTGTTTATGAAATTGACCTTGGTTTACCGGTTGAAGAATTTATATATTCTGATGAGTATTGTGGGGGCATCGCCAACGGCAAACGCTTAAAAGCAGTTGTTGCAGGTGGTTCATCAGTGCCAATTTTACCTGCAAACCTGATATTAAAAACCATAAACAACGAGCCGCGCTTGATGAGCTATGAATCATTAAGTGATGGTGGCTTTGTAAGCGGTACCATGTTGGGCTCAGGTGGATTTATTGCTTATGATGAGGATGCCTGCATTGTACGTAATACCTGGAACTTTGCTCGTTTTTATCATCACGAAAGCTGCGGACAATGTTCTCCTTGCCGTGAAGGTACCGGCTGGATGGAAAGGGTATTGCACCGTTTAGAGTACGGCCATGGCAAAATGAGCGACATGGACCTGCTGGTTGATGTATCTAAAAAAATTGAAGGAAATACTATTTGTCCGTTGGGAGATGCCGCAGCCTGGCCCGTAGCCAGTGCCATCCGTCACTTCAGGGATGAATTTGAATGGCATGTGACTAATGGTGCTGAAGCAACAACCCGTAATTTTGGATTAGCGCATTATGCCGATCCATTGCTTGCGCCCGTGGCCAGCTAAGTCAAAATTAAAAAGTCAAAATTCAAAAATAGGAAGCATTGAATGAAAAACCTTATGACATCAAACAAAGGTGTTATCAGTTCTCGAAAGAGTTAGTACAGTTCATATCAACAGCTAAATACGAAAGAATAAGCTTTTCAATGTTTGACCAGCTCCTGAGAAGTGGAACTTCAATTGGAGCAAATATAATAGAGGCAAAGTCGGGCAGTTCGACTAAGGATTTTAAGAAGTTTTACATTATTGCTCTTAAATCTGCCAATGAAACGAAATACTGGTTATGTCTGTTGAGGGACACAGTGTTACAAAATGAAAAAGAACAATTAAATAAGTTGCTGAATGAAGCTGATGAAATATCCAAAATCATCGCATCTATTATCATCAACCTTAGAAGTGAATAATTAGGTCCGCTCAAAAGTAATTTTTGACTTTTGACTTTTTAATTTTGACTTGAAAGATGAAAGTAACCATAGACGGAATCCCCGTTGAAGTAGAACCAGGAACAAGCATACTTAATGCCGCAAGGCAGATAGGTGGCGATATTGTTCCGCCTGCTATGTGCTATTACTCCAAGCTGGAAGGCACTGGCGGTAAATGCCGTACTTGTTTGGTTAAGGTGACCAAAGGATCTGAAAAAGATCCACGCCCTATGCCTAAACTGGTTGCATCCTGCCGTACAGGTGTTATGGATGGTATGGAAGTGCAAAACATTACCTCGCCCGAAGTGGTAGAAGCCCGTAAAGGTGTAGTTGAAATGTTATTGATCAACCACCCGCTGGATTGCCCTGTGTGTGATCAGGCCGGAGAGTGCCACCTGCAAGACTTAGGTTTTGAGCATGGTGCTGCTAAAACCCGTTATGAATTTGATCGCCGTACATTCGAAAAGATCGATATCGGCGATAAAATACAGCTGCACATGACGCGTTGCATCCTTTGCTACCGTTGCGTATTCACTGCCGATCAGATTACTAACACCCGCTTACACGGCATCCTGAACAGGGGCGATCATTCCGAGATCTCGACGTACATCAGTAAAGCTGTTGATAATGATTTTTCTGGAAACATGATTGATGTATGCCCGGTAGGCGCATTAACCGATAAAACCTTCCGCTTTAAAAACCGTGTATGGTTCACCAAACCAGTTGAAGCACACCGCGATTGCGATAAATGCTGTGGTAAAGTGACTTTATGGTACAAAGGCGAGGATGTAATAAGGGTAACAGGCCGCAAGGATGTTTATGGCGAGGTTGAAGAATTTATTTGCAATACCTGCCGCTTTGATAAAAAGAAAACTGCCGATTGGGTAATTGAAGGTCCGCGCAAGGTATCGCATAAATCGGTTATCAGCTCAAATCACTATGAGTTTACGCCGTTGCCGGTTGTTAAAACCAACCCGGTATTGATGGAAGCGAATAAAGAACAATTTGAAAGAGACACACGCTTATAATGGGATTAGTAGATATAGCATTTAAATTTGGCCTGATATTGATCATTTTTGTGATCAGTTTGGTTGTAGCCATGTACTCGACTTATGCCGAGCGCAAGATTGCCGCGTTTTTCCAGGATAGGATAGGCCCTAACCGTGCCGGTCCGTTTGGTCTTTTACAGCCATTGGCAGATGGTGCCAAAATGTTTTTAAAAGAAGAGATCATTCCAACCAACGCAACGCCATTCCTGTTCATAGTTGGCCCTTCACTGGCAATTCTGACAGCCTGTATAGGCTCTGCTGTTATCCCATGGGGGCAAACCATAACTATTGGCGGCCACGTAGTTGATCTGCAGGTTACCGATATCAATGTAGGAGTTTTATACATCTTCGGTGTGGTGTCATTAGGCGTTTATGGGGTAATGATAGGCGGCTGGGCATCAAACAATAAATACTCATTATTAGGCGCTATTCGGGCGGCATCGCAAAATATCAGCTACGAAATTTCAATGGGTTTATCCATTATCGCTTTGCTGATGCTAACCGGTACTTTAAGTCTGCGTGAGATTGCAGAGCAACAGCATGGGGCTAACTGGAATATAATACGCCAGCCACTTGGGTTTTTGATATTCATCATATGCGCATTTGCCGAAACTAACCGTACTCCATTCGATTTACCGGAATGCGAAACCGAACTGGTAGGCGGTTATCATACGGAATATTCATCAATGAAATTGGGTTTTTACCTGTTTGCCGAATATATCAATATGTTCATCTCTTCGGCTGTAATGGCTACTTTATATTGGGGTGGTTATAACTATCCGGGTATGGATTGGATGCTTGCACATACAGGCCCAACTATTGCACCAATTATTGGCGTAGTGGTATTATTTACCAAGGTATTCTTATTCATCTTCTTTTTTATGTGGGTACGCTGGACAATCCCACGTTTCCGCTACGACCAGCTGATGGACCTGGGCTGGAAGATATTGATACCTTTGGCCATTGCTAACATTGTGCTTACCGGCGTAGTTAGTGCAGCACTTACACACTTTGGATTTTAATTAAATGGAATCATTAAGCAATAAACGAAAAGTACTGGAAGTAAAGCCGCTTAATTTATTGGAGCGTGCTTACCTGCCTGCCATTATTGGCGGCCTGGCCACTACAATGAAGCACTTTTTCAGGAAACCGGTAACTATCAGTTATCCTGAAGAGAAACGTGAGTTTTCTGAAAACTTTAGAGGCATGCACTCGCTTAAACGCGATGAGGATGGCAAAGAACGCTGTACTGCCTGTGGATTATGTGCATTATCATGCCCTGCAGAAGCTATAACCATGGTTGCTGCCGAACGCCAGAAAGGCGAAGAGCATTTATACCGGGAAGAGAAATACGCGGCAGTTTACGAAATAAATATGCTGCGCTGCATTTTTTGCGGCCTTTGTGAAGAAGCCTGCCCTAAGGAGGCCATTTATCTTGACGGAGATATTGTACCTGCCGACTATTTGAGGAAGGATTTTATTTACGGCAAAGACAAATTAGTAGAACCACCCTTAAATCAATAAAGAAGTTTTATACCTTTGCGCAACTCTTAAAAAGGGCAAGGGTATTTTGTAAATATAAATATGAGTACATTTTACTTCATCGCATTTTTGTCCATATTCTTTTCGATATTGGTGATCACGGCCAAAAATCCGGTACATAGTATCCTTTATCTTATACTTACCTTTTTTACGTTCACCATTCACTATATATTAATGAACGCCCAGTTTTTGGCGATAGTTAATTTTATAGTGTACATGGGCGCTATCCTGGTATTGTTCCTGTACACACTGATGCTTATCAACCTTAATAAGGATAGTGAACCTGTTAAGCCATTTATGGTGAAGTTTGCAGGTGTATTTGGTGGTGGCATCCTGATGGTGGCTTTAGCAGCCTCCTTAAAATCAATCGGAATATCTAACCCTGTTGTATTGCAGAACCCGGAACTGGGCCTGGTGAAAAACCTGGGTAAAGTATTGTTTAACGAATTTTTACTGCCATTTGAAATATCGTCAGTATTGCTTTTATCGGCAATGGTGGGCGCTGTTTTGCTGGCTACAAAAGACACTAAAACTGCATAATGGAAAGCTTAACAAATACAATACATGCGGTACCGCTTAATCATTACATTTTATTAAGCAGCATTATTTTTTCGATAGGTGTAATGGGCGTGTTGATCCGCCGCAATGCCATCGTGATATTTATGTCGGTTGAGCTGATGCTGAACGCGGTGAACCTTTTGCTAACTGCATTCTCTGTTTACAGGGGTGATGCTACCGGGCAGGTTTTTGTATTCTTTATTATGGCACTTGCGGCCGCCGAAGTAGCTGTGGGGCTGGCCATCATCGTGATGATTTACCGTAATACCAATTCGATAGATATTAACGTGCTGAACAGGCTGAAGTGGTAAGATGATTTCAGAATTCGGAATTATGATTTCGGATTTAAGAAAAATAAATACATAACAAACACACCGTTATTGCAAGTGAAGAGATTGCTTGGTTCGCCGCAATGACGATTAAATAAATTAAAGCGTATAACGTAGTACGTAAAACGTATAACTGAAAACATGAATCAATACATCTGGCTTATTCCCATATTACCGTTAGCCGGTTTTATTATTAACGGATTTGGCCGTAATTCATTATCAAAAGGAATAATAGGCTTTATTGGCAGCTTACTCGTACTGGTATCTTTTGGGTTAAGCCTGGCAGCATTCTTCCAAATCAAATCAACCGGCAATCCTATCAATATTACTTATTTTGATTGGATCAATGCAGGTCCGGTTCATATACCTTTCGCGTTTTTGGTTGATCAGTTGAGCTCTATCATGCTGCTCATTATCACGGGAGTAGGTTTCCTTATTCACCTGTATTCTATTGGTTACATGCACGATGATAAAGGTTTCGGCAAGTTTTTCGCTTACTTAAACCTGTTTGTATTTTTCATGCTGCTATTGGTGATGGGTTCAAACTATATCATCATGTTTATAGGCTGGGAGGGTGTAGGTTTATGCTCATACCTGCTTATTGGTTTCTGGTATACCAACCCAAGCTATGCCGACGCTGCAAAAAAAGCCTTCATCATGAACCGTATTGGCGATTTGGGCTTTTTGCTGGGTGTGTTCCTGATGATCTACGCGTTTGGAAGTATTGAATTTGCTACCTTATTTCCTAAAGCGGCGGCAATGAAAGTAGGTGCCGCGCCATTTACAGTTATTGCCCTATTGTTGTTTGTTGGCGCTATAGGTAAATCGGCCCAGTTACCGTTGTTTACCTGGTTACCAGATGCAATGGCCGGCCCAACTCCTGTATCGGCATTGATCCACGCTGCAACTATGGTTACGGCAGGTATTTACATGATTGCCCGCTCAAACATATTCTACAGCATGTCGCCATTTGCAATGGAGGTTGTGGCTATAGTAGGTTTGGCTACGGCGTTATTTGCCGCGCTAATTGCACTTACGCAAACTGATATTAAAAAAGTACTGGCTTATTCAACAGTATCGCAACTGGGCTATATGTTTTTGGGCTTAGGTGTGGGCGCCTATACCGGCGCTTTCTTCCATGTATTAACGCACGCGTTCTTTAAAGCTCTATTATTCCTGGGCGCAGGTTCTGTTATCCACGCAGTAAGCGGCGAGCAGGATATGCGCAAAATGGGAGGCTTAAAAGGTAAGCTGCCTGTTACGTTTGCTACCATGCTTATTGGTACTATTGCCATTTCGGGGATACCTCCTTTCTCTGGTTTCTTTTCAAAAGATGAAATTCTGGCTCATGCCTTTGAGCACAGTACTACCTTTTATGTAGTGGGTGTATTTACAGCTATGCTAACCTCGTTCTACATGTTCAGGATGATGTACCTTACTTTTTGGGGTAAATTCCGCGGTACGCATGAGCAGGAGCATCATTTGCATGAGTCGCCGGCAACCATGACCATTCCATTGATTATATTGGCAATACTTTCTATTATCGGCGGTTTAATTGGCGTGCCCGAGGTATTAGGTGGTCACCATGAACTTGGCCATTATCTGGCTCCAGTATTTAAAGCATCAACCGCAATCCTGCCTTCAGGTGAGTTATCTGCCGGTACCGAATGGATCCTAATGGGTGTTTCGGTAGGTGTTGCATTTATAGCATTAATCTATGCTTATATAAAATATGTTCAAAACGGCAGCCTGCCGGTAGCAGATACCGAGGAACGCCCGGCATTGACCAGCTTATCATATCATAAATTTTATGTAGATGAGCTTTATGATTTCCTGATCCGCAAACCATTGGATTTCTTGTCAACCTTTTTCTACAACGTAGTGGATAAGATGGGTATTGATGGTTTAGTGAACGGCCTGGGTAAAGGAACTATTGAAACCAGTAAAGGCCTGCGTTTATTGCAAACGGGCAATGTAGGTTTCTACATATTTGTAATGGTGCTGGGTATTATAGCCATATTAGTTTACAGTGTATTTGGATTAACTAAAGTATAAACGATAGCGTTTAAAATATAAAATGACCGTTAGTATATTAATTTTTTTACCGGTAGTTGCCGCAGTTATAGTAGCCTTATTAAAAAACGGGCTTGCCAAACACGCCGCATTATTTTTCTCTGTTGCCGAACTGGTAATAGCTGGTCTGTTTTTAAGCCGTTTTGTACCCGATGCAACAACACAGTTTGGTATTGATGTTCCGTGGATAGCAAAATTGGGTATTTATTTTAGCGCCGGTATTGATGGTATCAGCATGATCATGGTACTGCTTACCACGTTGCTTGTGCCGCTTATTATATTAACCACCTATAAGCATGAATATAAAAATGCCGGGGCTTTTTATGGTTTAATACTATTTATGCAGGCTGGTTTGCTGGTAGTGTTTACCGCATTAGACGGGTTTTTATTTTACGTTGGATGGGAAGCCGCGCTAATCCCTATTTACTTTATATGCGCCCTTTGGGGTGGCGAAAACCGTATCCGTGTTACCCTTAAATTTTTCATCTATACATTTGCCGGTTCGTTATTTATGCTGGTAGCTATCATCTACCTTTATTTGCAATCGCCGGATAGAACTTTCGATATTCACAGCTTTTACGCTTTAAAACTTACTGCCCCGCAACAATCATGGGTGTTTTTGGCATTCTTCCTGGCCTTTGCCATTAAAATGCCTTTATTCCCTTTTCATACCTGGCAGCCCGATACTTATACCGAGGCGCCTACCGGTGGTACCATGATGTTATCAGGAATCATGCTTAAAATGGGGATCTATGGCGTTATCAGGTGGTTAATACCATGTGCGCCTCTTGGTTTGGCTCATTGGCAAAGCCTGGCTATTATACTTGCAGT
>Ga0065714_10065067_pt1 | contig 13295 bp, 13 predicted proteins | sample MisRhiReplicate2_FD_59101 | JGI IMG/M metagenome (GOLD analysis project Ga0065714, IMG submission 59101) | Miscanthus rhizosphere microbial communities from Kellogg Biological Station, MSU, sample Rhizosphere Soil Replicate 2: eDNA_1 v2... | ecosystem: Host-associated > Plants > Roots >... | reverse complement strand
GTTTATTCTGGAAATAAAACATAAATCCGAAGAGTACCAAACATAAAACTGCAAAACTAATAATCTGGCTTTTATCGAGTCCGTTGTTCTGTTGCATTTTATTTTAATTAAAATTTTTAAATTTAAACAAACATAGCAATGCCATGCTTTTTGAGTCGACAAAAATACTGTTTTTTTATCAAAACTCTATACTATAATATGTTACTATATAATAAACTCAGACTGACAAAAATCAATCTGAGTTTTATATATTATATGACGTTTGTAATTTTGCAATTACTTTATTTCCTTTTCACAAGCTTTAATAAAAGCCCTGAACAATGGATGCGGTGTTGCAACCGTACTTTTGTATTCCGGGTGGTACTGTACCCCAACATAGAATGGGTGATCCGGCATTTCCAATGCTTCTACCAAACCAGTTTCCGGGTTTGTACCTGTTGCGAGGAAGCCGTTTTTCTCAAATTCCTGAATGTACTCACTGTTGAATTCGTAACGGTGACGGTGTCTTTCAGAAATATGTTTGCTTCCGTAGATTTCGTGTAATTTCGAACCGTTTTTCACAGCACATTTCCAAGCTCCAAGACGCATTGTTCCTCCTTTATCAACAACATTTTTCTGTTCTTCCATTAATGAAATTACAGGATGTTCTGTGGACGTATCAAATTCCATTGAATTGGATTTCGTATAACCTAAAACATTTCTTGCAAACTCTATGGTCATAATCTGCATTCCAAGACAAATTCCCAACATCGGAACTTTATTTTCTCTTGCATACTGAGCTGTAAGGATTTTTCCTTCAATACCTCTGTCTCCAAAACCCGGAGCAACCAAGATACCGCAAACTCCATCTAAAGTTTCTTTAATATTTTCTTTGGTTAAATCACCACTGTAAACCCATCTGATCTTTACTTCCGTTTCAATATCTGCACCTGCATGCTTGAAAGCTTCCGCAATTGAAATATATGAATCCTGAAGAGAAATATATTTTCCAACCAATGCGATTTCTACTGTTCTCTTTGGATTTTGGAATTTCTTCACAAAAGTTTTCCAGTCTTTAAGATCAGCTTCTTTATCACTTTTAAGATCTAATCCTTTAAGAACTACATCATCAAAGTTTTGTTTCTGAAGATACATCGGAACTTCATAGATTGTTTCCAAATCCTTACATTCGATCACATTATCTAAAGAAACGTTACAAAACTGAGCCAATTTTGCTCTCTGATCTTTCGGAATTTTATGTTCTGTTCTGCACACCAAAACATCCGCCATAATTCCGCTTTCCATCAATTGACGGACAGAATGTTGAGAAGGTTTTGTTTTTAATTCTCCACTTGAAGCCAAATATGGCAACAAAGTCAAGTGAATCACCATAGAATTTTTCTCTCCCAATTCCCATTTCAACTGACGTACAGTTTCGATGTAAGGTAAAGATTCAATATCTCCAACAGTTCCACCGATCTCAGTAATAATGATATCGTAGTTTTGTTTAGAAAGAATTTTAATTCTTCGTTTAATTTCGTTGGTAATGTGAGGAATTACCTGAACTGTTTTTCCAAGGAAGTCTCCTTTTCTTTCTTTTTCGATTACAGTCTGGTAGATTTTCCCTGTGGTAACGTTGTTGTTTTGAGAAGTCGGAGCATCAAGGTAACGCTCGTAATGTCCTAAATCCAGATCCGTTTCAGCACCATCTTCAGTTACATAACATTCTCCGTGTTCATAAGGGTTCAGCGTTCCCGGGTCGATATTGATATAAGGATCAAGTTTTTGGATCGTTACATTAAATCCGCGTGATTTTAGCAATAGTCCCAGAGAAGCAGAAACGATTCCCTTTCCCAAAGATGAAGTTACACCTCCTGTCACAAAGATGTACTTTGTATTCTTTTTACTCATTAGATTAGGTTTGTGCAAAGTTAGGGGAAAAAGCAAAGCAAAGCAATTTTGTAACTGAATTTGATTATGTATTTTAGTAATAAAATTTTTAATAATGGAAATCGTTAATAAACTTGTCTATCTAAAAAAGGTTGAACTTTTACCTACAAATGGATTACTATTAAAGTTTGACAACCTACCGATTTGGAGAAACGACAGTCCCAATATCTATTTTACAGACCGTTATCAAGATTACTACGAAGGTATATTTATCTATTTCAAAGAAAATATTTTAAATTATCATATGCTTTTTAAAAGTCAAATTGGCGAACAATTATATATTGAGATTTCTAATAAGCATTTAAATGTTTGGTATGCAGAATATTTTGACCATGTAGAAGATAGAAACACAATAGATCATCTCGAAGAAATAAAAATTTTAGATTTTAAGTTTGAGAAAATAGAAAAAACTTCAGCAGATTGGAAATATGAATATGAAAGGATGGAAAAAACTTATCTTGATTTACTACACAGAAACAATTCAAAACATTAAAATAGATTAGATTTTAAAGAAAAAGGTTTCTCAAATTGAGAAACCTTTACTAAACCAAATTATATATATGAAAATTATTATTTCACTAATTCAAAAAACAAAACAACCTCAACATCTTTTGCAACACCTGCTCCAGTTGGATCATATTTAATGTTGTAATCTAAACGGTTAACCGTAAATTTAGCCTGCAAACCTGCAACATCTTTTCCCTGTTGGTTTTTTGTAACCCCACCGAAAGCCACCGGAATGCTTATTTCTTTTGTAACATCTTTTACAGTCAGTTTACCTTTTAAAGTATAAGCATTATTTTTTCCTTTTACTAAAGAAGTACTTTCAAACTTCATCGTTGGAAATTGAGCAGCGTCAAAAAAATCTGCACTCTTCAAATGCTTATCTCTTGGCTCAACTCCTGTATTAATAGATTCAGTTTGCACTGTGAAGTTAAATTTAGCATTATCTAAATTAGCTGCCGGAGTAGAAACTGTCCCTTCAAATTTATCAAATCTACCTTGCACGAAACTGATTCCCATGTGCTTGATATTGAAATTCACAGATGAATGCATTGGATCTACAGTCCAGGTAGATTGTGCAAAAGTGATCATGCTTACAAAAGCAAAAACAAAGCTTAGTAGTATTTTTTTCATTTTCTTAAAAATTTATACTGCAAATCTACACACAGTTTCATTTGGAATCATTGACCTATGATAAGTTCTGAAAAATTGACACATATTTTTTTTAATTTTACATCATGGCAAAACTGAGAACAGCATATTTCTGTCAAAACTGCGGATCGCAGTATTCACAATGGATGGGACAGTGTAAAAACTGTGGCGAATGGAATACTTTGATAGAAGAAATTGTAGAAAAAACACCACAAAAAAGTTTATCTCCTTCAAAAACAAAACAAAGCGTCATCAATATCATTGAAGTTGAAGCGATTGAAGAACCTCGTATCAAAACACCTTCCGATGAGCTCAACCGCGTTCTGGGAGGCGGAATTGTTTTGGGTTCGGTTACTTTAATCGGCGGTGAACCGGGAATCGGGAAATCTACCCTACTCCTGCAGCTTGCATTAAAGATGAAGAAAAAAATCTTCTACGTTTCAGGGGAGGAAAGTGCTTCTCAAATTAAAATGAGAGCCGACCGTTTGGCAGATGTAAAAAATCCAAACTGTTTTCTGTATACCGAAACTTCTTTAGAAAAAATTCTACATGAAGCTAAAAAACTGGAGCCAGATTTTGTAATCATTGACTCTATCCAAACTTTGCAGTCGCAATTAATTGAAAGTTCGCCGGGAACAGTTTCGCAAATCCGAGAATGCTCCAATGAGATTATTAAATATGCTAAAGAATATAATGTTCCTGTTTTCTTAGTGGGTCATATTACCAAAGACGGTCAAATTGCAGGTCCTAAAGTTCTGGAACATATGGTTGATGTGGTTTTAAATTTTGATGGCGACAGAAATCACCTTTTCAGATTATTAAGAGCCAATAAAAACCGTTTCGGATCAACCGCGGAAATCGGAATTTACGAAATGGTTTCTCAAGGTTTAAAAGAAATAAAAAATCCTTCAGAAATTTTAATTACTAAAAAATTTGAAGAACTTTCAGGAAATTCCGTTGCCGTTACTTTAGAAGGAAACCGACCGATGCTTTTGGAAATTCAGGCTTTGGTAAGTACTGCAGTTTACGGAACTCCGCAAAGAAGCTGTACAGGTTTTGATTCAAAAAGGCTCAATATGCTTTTGGCAGTTTTAGAAAAAAGAGCGGGTTTTCAGTTAGGCGCAAAAGATGTTTTCCTGAATATTACAGGCGGAATAAAAACCGACGATCCTGCTTTGGATTTAGCAGTTGTAGCATCGATTCTTTCATCCAATGAGGATATTGCGATTTCTGAACATTATTGTTTTGCAGGAGAAATTGGTCTGAGTGGAGAAATTCGTCCTATTGCACAGGCAGAACAGCGTATCACTGAAGCTGAAAAATTGGGTTACGAAAAGATTTTTATTTCAAATTTAAATAAACTTCCAAAGAAAAAATTCGGAATCAAAATTGAAGAAGTGAGCAAAGTTGAGGATTTTCACGAGAGGCTTTTTTAGTCTTAAAAAAATCTTAAAATATCAGTGACAATTGTATATATTTGTGTATCAATAACCTCAACCAATCTAACGTGAAAAAAAGATTTACCTGTCTTCTCATTTTTTGTATTGCATTTTTGTCGGCACAAAATAGAATTTTTGAACATACAATCAATGAAAACAACCTGAATAATCAGCAAAAAATAAGTACAAATCTTGCTTCTAATTATATACTCACCAAATATTATTCTCAGTCTTCTTTTGACCTGAATTCTGACCTTCAGATTCTTCTGCCAAACAATAAAGAGATCAAAGCTAAGTTCTCAAAATCATTTTCTTACAGTAATAAAAGCGAATCATCTTCATATGTTATAGAAAATGAACCAAAATCTGAACTGGTATTTTCTAAATATGACAACATCATAACCGGAATGTATGCTTCAAATAATGGTGAGAAAGTAATTTTTCATCAGACAAGTAACGGCATTTTTGCAGTTTCTGTTGTCAATGAAGGCACTCTGGTAAATCAGGATTCTAAGAATGATTTTATTTTAAACGAATCAGCAATCAGTCAGAAAGTAAATGCCAATATCTGTTTAGACAATACACCCGTTTGTTCGGCAACTACTATTGATGTTTTGGTCGTTTATACCAATCTTGCAAGAATTGCATGGGGAGGCGTAGCTCAAAGCAACTCTTTTATTGCTACGGCGATTACTAATTTTAATAATTCCCTTCAAAACTCCGGAGTTTCAAATGTTACTATCAATTTAGTTTATGCAGGAGAAATTATTTATACAGAAACCGGAAATATCAGTACAGATCTTGCAAGTTTCAGAAACAACAATGATGGTGTGATGGACGATGTACATATATTGAGATCAACCTACGGAGCAGATCTTTGTGCACTTGTCACTTCAACACCCACAAATACATGCGGACTTGGGTATTTTAATTCAAATCCTACTAACTATTCAGCAAATTCAGCGTTTACGGTTTCTATTTACAGTTGTGTAGTTTCCAACTATACTTTGGCTCACGAAATGGGTCATAATATGGGACTGAATCATGATTGGTTTGTAAGTCAGTCAACTACTCCCTGCAGTCATCATCATGGGTATAGTAATCAGACAGCTGTGACTTTAGGAACTTTAAGTACAAATTCTCAACGCTGGAGAACGATAATGGCTTATAACGATGAGTGTGCCTCTGCAGGAATTGGCTGCTCAAGAATTAACCGATGGGCAAATCCTAATGTAAATTATAATTCTGAACCCACCGGAATTGCTATTGGAAACCCAAATCCTTCTAACGAAGCCTTTGGCTTTGCACGTTTTGCGTGTGTTGTTTCGCAGTTTACACCAACCGCTTTGCTAACTACCACAGAAAGTTTTTATAAAGAAGTAAAAGATTTTACTATTTTCCCAAATCCAGCTAAAGATGAAATCAATATCTGGATCACAAATGATGAGCAATACACTTTTAAAGTGATCAATCCATTGGGTCAGATTATTCTGACATCTGATAGGAAAACCATTAATCTTCGTGGTTTACCTTCAGGAGAATATTTCCTGAGTGTTTACTCTGATAAAAATTCTTTAGTGGGAAGTAAAAAGTTTATTATTAAATAATTTTCAAAAAAAATAACATCAAAATCCTTCGAATAGTTTAAATTTATTCGGAGGATTTTAATTTTATAGCCTTAACTTGCAATATGAACTTTCTCGCTCATTCTTTTCTCACTTTCAATGACGGACAAATTGTCGGGCAGTTTCTTGAAGATTTCATCCGAAACAAAGATCGATACTCTTTCCCTAAAGATATTCAGGATGGGATTACTCTTCACCGTGCAATTGACACGTTTACAGACTCTCACCCCGCAATTCATGAGGCGAAAAAGGTTTTCAGTCCGCTTGTAAGATTGTATGCAGGAGCTTTTGTAGATGTTTCGATGGATTATTTTCTGGCTACAGATTTCACTTTAAACTCATTACAAGGCTGGAAGGAACATTCACTGAAAGTGTATAGAGTTTTGAATGAAAATTATGAATGGCTTCCTGAAAATTTCAAAAGAATGCTTGTAAAAATGGAACACGACGATTGGTTATACAATTATCGTAAAGATTGGGGTATCAAATTCAGCATTCAGAATGTTTTGAATAAAGCGAAATATTTAGATAAAGATATTCCTGTTTTTCAGGCTTTTTTGGATAATAAAGATGTTTTGCAAAAATGCTATGATGATTTTTTTCCTGACCTTTTAGCACACGCAAAAGCTGAAAATGCTATTTTACAGCTTCAAAAATAAATCAGATTAAAATTGCTGGAACAAATATCTGTTCGGATAACTCAGTTTTTCACTTTTCCGGTTTCCATCGACAATGATATGAACAATATTGATCTGATCGGCAAATAAATTATACAGAAAACTTACCGCAGCTTCTACTTTTTTAGGATTGTTTACCGTTTCAGATTCAAGAAAAACATTTACAGACTCGCTGTCTTCTTCATAACCGACATAATTCACTTGTAAAAACTGATTATTTGTCTTTAGTTTAAAATATTCTGTACAATAATTTTTTAAAGCTATATCAAGTTGCGTTTTATATTTTTCATCATTAAAATGAAAAGGTTTTTTGTATTTTTCGGTTAAACCATTTTCCAGATCATCTAGAAAAAAACGTCCGGTAATTTCAAATGTTTTTGATTTTGAATTGTAGTTGATTTCTACGGAACCAACGTGATATGGATGTTTATCGTTGTTGAAAGACGAGCAAATCAGAGAAAAAATCAGAAGAAAAAATATTTTTTTCATTTTAAAATGTTTTCAGATAAAGTTTGTCTGGCTATTTTTGAGAATTTAACCTGAATATTTCTTCATCAATAAATTTAAAGAAATCTTCCTTTGAAATCAGGTCTTTTTCTTCAAGGCGATCTGCATAATCTGAAATTTTATCAATAAACCATTTTGGTATATCATCTTCATAAAATTCTTCCTCATCCTTTTCTAATTCTATATTAGCAATCATGACATTGAATTTTTCAACAAAGTTAAAATAAATTTTGTATCATCGCATTTCAAAAAAAATATTGGAAAAAATGCAGGATTTTCTTTTCTATTTAAAACTCGGTTGGGAACATATTATTTCATTGGATGCTCTGGATCATCAGCTTTTTGTTTTGGCATTGATTGCCGTTTATTCCTTTAAAGAATGGAAAAAAATCCTGATTTTAGTGACTGCATTTACCATCGGCCATTCTATAACTTTAGCATTAAGTATTTTAGATATTGTAAGATTACCTTCAAATTGGATTGAATTTTTGATTCCTTTGACGATTGTTTTGACCGCCTTGGGAAATATTTTAATGAAAAATAAAAAACAAACGCACGATAAAACACATTACTATCTGGCTTTATTCTTCGGACTGATCCACGGACTTGGCTTTGCAAATACAGCAAGAGTAATGATTGCAAAAAGCCAGAGCATTGCGGTTCCACTTTTAGGTTTTAATATTGGCCTGGAATTGGGGCAAATTGTGATTGTTTTTGCAATACTGATCATTCTTTTTATTTTACTTAATTTATTCAAAATCAACAAAAAAGATTGGATTATTTTTGTTTCTTCGGGAGTTTTCGCATTATCTTTAAAAATGACTTTAGAAAGAATTCCGTTCTAGGCTGAAACATTTCTAAATTTTCAACTACTTATTATTATATTTGATAATTCTTAAATTTTTTCAAATGAAATCGCCATCACTGAAAGCATAATACTTAAAAAAGTAAAAGCGATTACATCTGACCATTAAAATAAATATCATTGTATGAAACTTAAAGTAACAGCACTTTCAGTATTTCTATATATGGGCTTTTCGGCTCAAAACATTCAAAATAACCCAGGAAGCAACCACGGGAACAGGTTTGAGCAATTGGGAACCATCTTACCTACACCAAACGTTTACAGAGCTGCTTCGGGAGCACCGGGACAAGCATACTGGCAAAACAGAGCCGATTATGACATTTCAGCCTATCTCGATGAAGACAAAAGAAATCTAAAAGGTTCGGAAACCGTTACCTATTACAATAATTCGCCCGATGATCTGGATTACATCTGGCTTCAATTGGATGAAAATCAACAGTCCACTGTAAAAAAAGCTGATTACCAGTTTTCCTCTACCCTACCAAAATCTTTGAATGACCAGCAGCTAAAGACTACAGATCTTCCTGTAAAAGATAACGGTTACGGTGTGAATCTTGAAAAAGTAACCGACGCTTCAGGAAATCCTTTGAGATACACTGTCAACAAGACGATGATGCGTATTGATTTGCCTAAAGTTTTAAAGAAAGGTGAAAAATTTATCTTTAAAATTGATTGGAATTATAACATTCCGAACAGAATGAAAATGGGCGGTCGCGGCGGTTATGAAAACTTTGCGGAAGACGGAAATGACCTCTACACTATTACCCAATGGTTCCCGAGAATGTGTGTTTACAGCGATTTCCAAGGGTGGCAAAACCACCAGTTTACGGGAAGAGGCGAATTTGCTTTGGTTTTTGGAAATTATAAAGTTTCTATGAATGTTCCTGCAGATCATATAATTGGTGGAACCGGAGAATGTAAAAATTACGAACAGGTTTTATCTTCCGAACAATTATCTAGATATAAGAAAGCCCAGACTTCAAACGAGCCTGTAGAGATCGTCACTTTAGATGAAGCCAGAAAAGCAGAAAAAAATCATTCAAAGCAAAGAAAAACATGGATTTTCGAAGCAAAGGACGTAAGAGATTTTGCGTGGACTTCTTCAAGAAAATTCGTTTGGGACGGAATGGGCGTTACAATTCCTGAAAACAATAATAAAGTAATGGCAATGAGTTTCTACCCGAAAGAAGCTTATGGTCTTTACAGAAAATTTTCAACCAAAGCGGTTGCACATACCATAAAAACCTATTCGGAATTTACCATTCCTTATCCTTATCCGGTTGCACAATCTGTGGAAGCTGCAAACGGAATGGAATATCCGATGATCTGCTTCAATTTCGGAAGAACAGAAAAAGACGGAACCTATTCTGAAGGAACAAAAAACGGAATGATCGGCGTTATCATTCATGAAGTAGGACACAATTTTTTCCCGATGATCATCAATTCAGACGAAAGACAATGGAGCTGGATGGATGAAGGTTTAAATACATTTACCGAATATTTAACGGAAGAAAAATGGGACAATAAATTCCCTTCAAAACGTGGTCCGGCGTGGACGATCGTTGATTATATGAAACTTCCGAAAGATCAGCTGGAACCGATTATGAGTAATTCTGAAAACATTATTCAGTTTGGTCCGAATGCCTATTCTAAACCCGCAACCGGATTGAATATTCTTCGGGAAACCATTATGGGAAGGGAACTCTTCGATAAAGCTTTTAAAACTTATTCAAAAAGATGGGCATTTAAACATCCCGAGCCTGCAGATTTTTTCAGAACAATGGAAGATGCAAGTGGTGAAGACTTAGATTGGTTCTGGAGAGGCTGGTTTTACGGAACCGATCCTGTAGATATTACTATTGATAAAGTGACAATGGCAACTCCTGATTTTAATGCATCAAAAGAGGCAAGCGAAACCAAATATAAAGTTGAAAAACCTTTGCAAAACGAGTTTGAAGACATTTCAAAAATCAGAAATAAAGAAGATAAAACCATCACATTTGAGGTAGAAAAAGATAAAAATCTTCAGGATTTTTATTACCGTTATGACAGAGGTCAGGAAAAAGTGGATACCAATAAAGAATACACTTTTAAAACTGAAGAAAGTATTCCTTTAGATAAAAAAGATCAGGACAGACTGAAAAACATTACTGCATATCAGATTGATTTCGTCAACAAAGGCGGATTAGTCATGCCAATTATTCTTGAATTTACCTTTGAAGACGGCTCAAAATTAAAAGACAAATCTTCTGCTCAGATCTGGAGACACAACGAAAATAAAGTTTCGAAGACGTTTTATTTTGATAAAAAAATAAAATCAATTCAGCTTGATCCGTTGAAAGAAACGGCAGATATCGACACTTCAAATAATTTCTGGAGCAATGACGGAATTTCTTCAGAGACTTCAAAATTTCAGGTATTTAAACAAAAACAAGACGGTCCGGTAAGAGGCGGCGGAACTGGAAAAGTAAATCCAATGCAGGCCGGTAAAAAGTAAAATTTACACCAGTTTGAAATGTCAATTTGTAATCTTTAAACAAAAACTAAATAATTTATATGAAAAAACTCAGCCTTTTTCTGGTGCTTATTGCATCAGCACAATCATATTTTGCCCAGTCATTACAGTTTTATACAGGGAAAAGAGATTTTTTACCCATTGAAATTCTTATGGAAGACGGAACAACAAAGAACGGATTTGCACAGGATTTCATGCTTCCTGATGTTGCGACTTTCACCTACATTGGTAAAAGCTCGGAAAAAAGTGCCAATCTGCACAGAAAAGAGGTTAAGTTTAAATCATCAAAAAGCGATGCAACGGTACAGCTCATTCCTGTTTCGGATATTAAAAGTCTTATTTATACCAATGAAGACACTCAGGAAAAATTCCAACTTGATAAACGTATTGTAAAGGAAATCAATAACGATTTAGAATTGGAACCAGAAGGCAGAGTACTCATGCTACCTTTGATGGAGAAAGGGCCAATTAATCTTTACGGTTACAGAAGCATGATGTGCAAAGCAGATTTTGGTGATAATTTCTCATCGGGTTCCAACGGAAATGAGGATCATTGCCAACTGATGTACGTAATGATCTATCTCAGCAAACCCAATGAAACTGTAGCAGTTGCACCGGTAGATTACAGTTCGTTGAGTCCTTTGGATTTATTTAATATGAAGAAACTTTATAAAAAGTTTTATAAAGCTTATGAAATTGTAGGTGCCGACTGTCCTGAGTTTCTAAAAAAAGTAGATGAAGAACGAAAAAACGAATACTTCTCTAACAAAACTTTTAAAGAAAACAAAAAGGAATCTGATATTGAACGGAAAGCTTTAATAAAAGGTAAAAAAGGAGCTGAAGCAGCAAGAATCAATATGAAATACCGATCTGAACTTTATACCAATATGTACAAAAAACTATTGGATGATTATGGTAAATCTTGTCAATAGCATTCAAATCATGGAAAGTTCACTTACAAACGGTGAACTTTTTTTCTGCCAAAATTTCACATCTCAAAAAAAAATCTGCCAAAAATCTATTTTAAACCCATTGGCACACATTTAGAGATTTACGAAACAGAAATAATTAAAAAATAAAAATATTATGTCAGTAAACTTTAAACCCTTAGCAGACAGAGTGCTTATAGAGCCCATCGCTGCAGAAACTAAAACAGCTTCAGGTATTATTATTCCGGACACTGCAAAAGAAAAACCTCAAGAAGGTACAGTAGTAGCAGTAGGTCCCGGTAAAAAAGATGAGCCTACAACTGTACAGGTAGGTGACAAAGTTCTTTATGGAAAATATTCAGGTTCTGAATTAAAATTAGACGGAAAAGATTTCTTAATCGTAAAAGAGGGAGATTTACTTGGTGTAATTGGATAGCAATAAGTGTCTGGCTTTTGGCTCTTAGCTTTTGGCAATAGAGATTAAGCAAACAACTATGAGAGATTTTAAGAAATTTGAAGTTTGGCGATTGAGTCATCAATTAACTTTAAAAATTTATACTTCAACAAAAAGCTTTCCTAAGGAAGAGATTTTTGGATTAACCTCTCAGATCAGAAGATCGTTCGCTTCGATTGGATATAATATTTCCGAAGGAAGCGGTAGAAATTCCGATAAAGAATTTGCTAATTTTATCAATATTGCATTAGGATCATCTAACGAAGCCGAAAACCAATTAATTCTATCTAGAGATTTAGATTACATTACCGAGATTGATTATCAAAATCTTTTAGAAGACTTAACAATACTAAAAAAGAAACTTGTCACCCTTTGGAACAGGCTTAACGGAAATTAAATCAAATTATAAAATCAAACACGCGAATCGCTAAAGCCAAAAGCCAAAAGCCATTCGCCAAAAGCAAAACAATATGGCAAAAGAAATAAAATTCGATATCGAGTCAAGAGACGCTCTTAAAAGAGGAGTTGATGCATTGGCTAATGCAGTAAAAGTAACTTTAGGACCAAAAGGTAGAAACGTAGTGATCGAAAAATCTTTCGGTGCACCTCACGTTACTAAAGATGGTGTTTCTGTAGCAAAAGAAATCGAACTTGAAGACAGAGTAGAAAACATGGGAGCGCAAATGGTAAAAGAAGTTGCTTCCAAAACCAATGATATCGCAGGAGACGGTACTACTACCGCTACTGTTCTGGCTCAGGCTATCGTAAGAGAAGGTCTTAAAAACGTAGCTGCCGGTGCTAACCCAATGGACCTGAAAAGAGGTATCGACAAGGCAGTAACTGCTGTTGTGGCTAACCTTAAAGAGCAGTCTAAGCAGGTTGGTGATTCTACAGAAATGGTGAAGCAGGTAGCTTCAGTTTCTGCAAACAACGACGAAACTATCGGATCTCTGATCGCTGAAGCTTTCGGAAAAGTAGGTAAAGAAGGTGTAATCACTGTAGAAGAAGCTAAAGGTATCGATACAACAGTAGACGTTGTAGAAGGTATGCAGTTTGACAGAGGTTACCAGTCTCCATACTTCGTAACGAACCCTGAGAAAATGACGGTTGAATTGGAAAACCCATACATTCTTTTAGTTGAGAAAAAAATCTCTTCAATGAAAGAATTGCTTCCTGTTCTTGAGCCAATCGCACAAAGCG
>Ga0065714_10000067_pt1 | contig 13296 bp, 10 predicted proteins | sample MisRhiReplicate2_FD_59101 | JGI IMG/M metagenome (GOLD analysis project Ga0065714, IMG submission 59101) | Miscanthus rhizosphere microbial communities from Kellogg Biological Station, MSU, sample Rhizosphere Soil Replicate 2: eDNA_1 v2... | ecosystem: Host-associated > Plants > Roots >... | reverse complement strand
GCTGCGACTGTCGGTGAAGGCCAGCAGATCGCCAACCAGAGCACGCTGCCAGCTGCCATCGGCGACACGTGCCGCCAACACCTGATTAAACAGAAAACTGCGCGCCGTAGAGAGCAGACGCGAACGCACGTTGCGCTGCTCCGGCAACGCTTTACGCGCCGCCCAGGCACGGGCATCGACCACGTTACCGCCGTCAAACCCAAAACGCTGGGCGCCGAAATAATTGGGAATACCTTGCTTGGCGATCAGTTGCAGACGCTCGTCGATCGCCGCTTTGTCGCCAGCGAATTGCGTCAGTCGCAACGTGAAGCCATTGGCCGAGTGAGCACCGCGTTGCAGCTTGCGTTTGTGCCGGCCGGTCTTGAGGATCTTCAGCGTATCGTTTTCCGCCGCCGACAGATCAGGATCAGCCTTGCCCGGCAGCTGCACGCTGAACCACTGGCGAGTCAGCGCCTGACGATCCTTGAGGCCCGCGTAACTGACGGTGCGCAATGGCACGCCCGCCGCCTTGGCGATCCGTCGTGCCGCTTCTTCGGTATTCAGACCGCGTTTTTCCACCCAGATCCACAAGTGCTCGCCGTCGCCACTGAGGGGAATGTTGAGGACTTCATCGACCTGAAAATCTTCCGCCGTGGCTTTCAGTACTGCGGTGCCGAGGGCTTCGCCATAGGCCCGCGGGCCGAGCAATTGCAGTTCGTTCATGCGCGCAGCAACAAGGCAACGGAGTGCACGGCNATGCCCTCTTCGCGACCGACAAAGCCGAGCTTTTCGGTGGTGGTAGCTTTCACGTTCACTTGATCCAACTCAACTTGAAGATCCGCGGCAATCAGCGCGCGCATCGATTCGATATGCGGGGCCATTTTCGGCGCCTGGGCGACGATGGTGTTATCGACGTTGCCGACTTTCCAGCCCTTGGCGTGGATCAGTGCGACGACGTGACGCAACAGCACTCGGCTGTCGGCGCCCTTGTATGTCGGGTCGGTGTCCGGAAAATGTTTGCCGATATCACCCAGCGCAGCGGCGCCGAGCAAGGCATCGCTCAAGGCGTGCAGCAGGACGTCACCGTCGGAATGAGCGAGCAGCCCGAAGCCNTGTGCAATGCGCACGCCGCCCAGAGTAATGAAATCGCCTTCAGCGAAACGGTGCACATCATAGCCGTGGCCAATACGCATAAAAAAACGCCCCGATTTTTGTCAGGGCGTGATTCTACCTGCATTACACGCCTAGGGCGCGCGCGTGATGCTGTAAGTGATCGTCTATGAAGCTGGCGATGAAGAAATAGCTGTGGTCGTAGCCGGGTTGCAGGCGCAACGTCAGCGGATGACCGGCCAGTTTGGCGGCCTGTTGCAAGGCTTCAGGCTTGAGCTGGGTGGCCAGGAAATCGTCGCGATCACCTTGGTCAACCAGCAGCGGCAGCTTTTCGTTCGCCTCGGCAATCAGGACGCAGGCATCCCACTCGCGCCATTTCGATCGGTCTTCCCCCAGGTAGCGGGAAAAGGCTTTCTGCCCCCAAGGGCAGTCCATCGGATTGTTGATCGGCGAGAACGCCGAGACCGACTGATAGCGTCCCGGATTACGCAACGCGCAGACCAGCGCGCCGTGGCCGCCCATGGAATGACCGCTGATGCCGCGCTTGTCCGAGGCCGGGAAATGGGCTTCGACCAATGCGGGCAATTCCTGCACGACATAGTCATGCATCCGATAATGCCGCGACCAGGGTTCCTGCGTGGCATTCAGATAAAACCCGGCNCCGAGACCGAAGTCCCAGGCGCCATCCGGATCACCCGGCACATCAGGACCGCGAGGGCTGGTGTCCGGGGCAACGATGATCAGCCCCAGCTCGGCGGCCATGCGCATGGCGCCGGCCTTTTGCATGAAGTTTTCGTCGGTGCAGGTCAGGCCGGACAACCAGTACAGCACCGGCAACTTGCCGCCCTGCTCCGCTTGCGGCGGCAGGTACACGGCAAACACCATGTCGCAGCCGAGCACATCGGAGCGGTGCCGATAGCGTTTGTGCCAGCCGCCGAAGCTTTTCTGNCAGGAGATATTTTCCAGGCTCATGACCGACCTCAGAAATGGATGACGGAACGGATGCTCTTGCCTTCATGCATCAGGTCGAACGCCTTGTTGATATCTTCCAGGCCCATGGTATGGGTGATGAACGTATCCAGCGGGATTTCGCCGGTTTCAGCCATCTCGACATAGCTTGGCAACTCGGTACGGCCACGCACGCCGCCGAACGCCGAACCGCGCCAGACGCGACCGGTTACCAGCTGGAATGGACGCGTGGAGATTTCCTGGCCAGCACCGGCGACGCCGATGATTACCGACTCGCCCCACCCCTTGTGGCAGCACTCGAGTGCGGCACGCATCAATTGCACATTACCGATGCATTCAAAGGAAAAGTCGACGCCGCCATCGGTCATGTCGACGATGACTTCCTGGATCGGACGATCGAAATCTTTCGGGTTCACACAATCGGTTGCACCCAACTGCTTGGCGATCTCGAACTTGGCCGGGTTGATGTCGATGGCGATGATCCGCGCAGCCTTGGCTTTGACGGCGCCGATNACTGCCGACAGACCGATGCCGCCGAGGCCGAAAATGGCGACGGTATCACCTGGTTTTACCTTGGCGGTATTAAGAACGGCACCGATGCCGGTGGTGACACCGCAGCCCAGCAGGCAGACTTTTTCCAGTGGCGCTTCTTTTTGAATTTTGGCGACGGAGATTTCCGGCAGCACGGTGTACTCGGAGAACGTCGACGTCCCCATGTAGTGGAAAATGGGTTGGCCTTTGTAGGAAAAACGCGAAGTGCCATCCGGCATCAGGCCTTTACCCTGAGTCGCGCGAATCGCCTGGCACAGGTTGGTTTTACCCGACAGACAGAATTTGCACTGGCGACATTCCGGGGTGTACAGCGGGATCACATGATCGCCGACTGCGACGGAGGTCACGCCCTCACCGATAGCCTCGACCACCGCGCCACCTTCGTGACCGAGGATCGACGGGAAGATACCTTCCGGGTCCGCACCCGACAGCGTGTAGGCGTCGGTATGGCAGACACCGGAGGCAACCACACGCAGCAGGACTTCGCCGGCCTTGGGCATGGCGACATCGACTTCAACGATCTCGAGGGGTTTCTTGGCCTCGAAGGCAACGGCAGCGCGCGACTTGATCATGTGGATTCTCCAGTGAATTAAAACGAGACAGTGAGTGTAATACACCGCCTGACGGTGAATAATCCGGACAAAAGCAAAACATTATTGCCATACAGGGATAATCCTTGATGTCCGAAAACCGCTGGGAAGGTATCGACGAGTTCGTCGCCGTGGCCGAGTGCAGTCAGTTCACGGCTGCCGCGGAACGCCTCGGGGTTTCTTCCTCCCACATCAGTCGACAAATAGTACGCCTCGAAGAGCGCCTTCAGACGCGACTGCTTTATCGCAGCACCCGCCGGGTCACTCTGACCGAAGCCGGGCAAACCTTTCTGCAACATTGCCAGCGCCTGCAGGATGGACGCGAAGAAGCACTGCGAGCGGTGGGTGACCTGACCAGTGAACCCAAAGGCATGCTGCGCATGACCTGCGCCGTGGCGTACGGCGAACGATTCATCGTGCCGCTGGTAACCCGTTTCATGGGGCTCTATCCGCAACTGCGCATCGACATCGAACTGAGCAATCGTCAACTCGACCTCGTGCACGAAGGGCTGGACCTGGCGATCCGTCTCGGTCGCCTGCAGGACTCGCGGCTGGTAGCGACACGNCTGGCGCCACGNCGCATGTACCTGTGCGCATCGCCGTCTTACCTGGAACGGTATGGTCGCCCGCATAGCTTGTCGGAACTGAGCCGCCACAACTGCCTCATCGGTAGCTCGGACATCTGGCAACTGGAACAGAACGGGCGGGAATTTTCCCAGCGAGTACAGGGAAACTGGCGCTGCAACAGTGGGCAAGCGGTGCTGGATGCGGCGTTACAGGGAGTGGGCTTGTGTCAGCTGCCGGACTACTACGTGCTGGAGCATCTGAAAAACGGCGAATTGATTTCGCTGCTGGAAGCTCACCAACCGCCGAACACCGCCGTGTGGGCGCTTTATCCACAGCANCGNCATNTGTCGCCGAAGGTGCGCAAGNTGGTGGATTATTTGAAGGAAGGATTGGCTGAGCGGCCGGAGTATCGGAGCTAAAGTATGTTTTCAGTGCCAGTTTTATTGGCTGAGATACCGCTTTCGCGAGCAAGCCCGCTCCCACAGGGGGCGCTGGCGAACACCGAAAAGCCGGGCAACGCAAAACACTGTGGGAGCGAGCCTGCTCGCGATGGCGGCAGAACAGTCAACGAATCATTCAGCGGCGATTAGCCCAACGCTGGCGCAACCATTCCAGGTCTTCGGGGCGCGTAACCTTGAGGTTGTCGGACCGGCCTTCGATCAGGCGCGGCGCCAGACCCGCCCACTCCATCGCCGAAGCTTCGTCAGTGATGACCGCATCGGCCACCAGGCTGTCGGCCAACGCCCGATGCAACGCCCCTAGGCGAAACATCTGCGGCGTATAGGCTTGCCAGATCACACTGCGATCCACGGTTTCGACCACGCGACCGTGCTTGTCGACCCGCTTGAGGGTATCGCGTGCCGGAACCGCCAGCAGTCCGCCAACCGGATCATCTGCGAGTTCACCCAGCAACTTGTCCAGATCATCACGGCTCAGATTCGGCCGCGCGGCATCGTGAACCAACACCCAATCCTCATCGTCGGCGCCTTGCGCATGCAAATGCAGCAACGCATTGAGTACCGACCCGGAACGCTCGGAGCCACCTTCAACCCGCTGAATTCGCGGATCGCAAGCACACGCCAGATTCGGCCAATAAGGATCATCAACAGCAAGACTGACCACCAACCCTTTCAGGGAAGGATGATCAAGGAAACAGCCGAGGCTGTGTTCGAGAATAGTGCGCCCGCCCAGTTGCAAGTATTGCTTGGGACGGTCCGCGGCCATACGGGCACCGACGCCCGCGGCAGGAATTACAGCCCAGAAGGCTGGTAACGAGGGGTTCATTGAGCCAACTGGTAAAGGGTTTCACCGTCCTTGACCATGCCCAACTCATGACGAGCCCGCTCTTCAACGGTCTCCATGCCCTTTTTCAATTCACTGACTTCAGCGTCCATCACTCGATTACGCTCAAGCAGCCCCTCGTTCTCAGCGTGTTGATCTGCGATCTGCTGAGTCAGTTCGGCCACTTGCGCCAGACTGCCATTACCCACCCACAGGCGGTANTGCAGGCCAGCCAGCAGCAGGAGCAAGACGAGGAACAACCAATTGGGACTGCGCATCGAATATCAGGTATCCAGTGAAAAAAGACAGCCATGCCAAAACTTTGAAGCTTCTGATAGCACGAAGCCTGGAAGACCCAGGCTTGTGCTTATAAGGCATCAGATTAGTGGCAAATCCATCGCTGTAGCGATTTTTCCGACACAATCCGGTGTCTTTTTACCAATTAACGATTAACCGCGGAATTCGCTGCGACCGTTGTACTTGGCTTTGCCATTCAACTGCTCTTCGATACGCAGCAGTTGGTTGTACTTGGAAACACGGTCCGAACGGCACAGGGANCCGGTCTTGATCTGGCCAGCCGCGGTGCCCACAGCCAGGTCGGCAATGGTCGAATCTTCGGTTTCGCCGGAGCGGTGCGAGATCACGGCGGTGTAACCAGCGGCCTTGGCCATCTGGATGGCTTCCAGGGTTTCGGTCAGGGTGCCGATCTGGTTGAACTTGATCAGGATCGAGTTGGCGATCTTTTTATCGATGCCTTCTTTCAGGATCTTGGTGTTGGTCACGAACAGGTCGTCGCCCACCAGCTGAGTTTTCTCGCCGATCTTGTCGGTGAGGATTTTCCAGCCAGCCCAGTCGGACTCGTCCAGACCGTCTTCGATCGAGATGATCGGATAACGCTCGGTCAAGCCTTTCAGGTAGTCAGCGAAACCTTCAGCGGTGAACACCTGGCCTTCGCCGGACAGGTTGTATTTACCGTCTTCGTAGAATTCGCTGGCAGCGCAGTCCAGCGCCAGGGTCACGTCGGTGCCCAGCTTGTAACCGGCGTTGGCCACGGCTTCGGAGATCACTTTCAAAGCGTCTTCGTTGGAGGCCAGGTTCGGTGCGAAACCACCTTCGTCACCCACTGCAGTGCTCAGGCCACGGGCCTTCAGAACAGCTTTCAGGTGATGGAAAATCTCGGTGCCCATGCGCAGACCTTCCGAGAAAGACTTGGCGCCTACTGGCTGAACCATGAATTCCTGGATGTCGACGTTGTTATCGGCGTGCTCGCCACCGTTGATGATGTTCATCATCGGAACCGGCATCGAGTAAACACCCGGGGTGCCGTTCAGGTTGGCGATGTGCGCGTACAGCGGCAGGTCCTGGTCCTGTGCGGCGGCCTTGGCGGCTGCCAGGGAAACGGCGAGGATCGCGTTGGCGCCCAGGGAACCTTTGTTTTCAGTACCGTCGAGCTTGATCATCGCGTGATCCAGCGCTTTCTGGTCGCTTGGGTCTGTACCCAGCAACAGGTCACGGATCGGACCGTTGATGTTGGCGACGGCTTTGAGTACGCCCTTGCCCAGGTAACGGCTCTTGTCGCCATCACGCAGCTCGAGCGCTTCACGCGAGCCAGTGGAAGCACCGGACGGCGCGCAAGCACTGCCGATGATGCCGTTATCGAGAAGCACGTCCGCTTCCACGGTGGGGTTGCCACGGGAGTCGAGAACTTCACGACCTTTGATGTCGACGATTTTTGCCATTGTTGTAAACACTCCAAAGTTGACGAAAACGACGCAGCTGAAGGAAATCTTGTATCGCCGGCAAGTAATGTGCAGCGGGCAGACTTGCGGACGATAAGGCNCAGACCCGAGGGCCTGAGCATTAATTCGTGCGGTACTTTACCGGAGAAATGAGGATTACGCGGTTTCTACCGTCGGAAAACTCTTCACCAGTTCGTCCAAAGCTTTGAGCTGGGCCAGGAATGGCTCCAGTTTGTCCAGACGCAAGGCGCAAGGGCCATCGCATTTGGCGTTGTCCGGGTCCGGATGCGCTTCGAGGAACAGACCGGCCAGCGACTGGCTCATGCCAGCCTTGGCCAGATCGAGGACCTGAGCACGGCGACCGCCGGCGGAATCGGAGCGACCACCGGGCATTTGCAGCGCGTGGGTCACGTCGAAGAACACCGGGTATTCGAACTGCTTCATGATGCCGAAGCCGAGCATGTCGACGACCAGGTTGTTGTAGCCGAAGCTCGAACCGCGTTCGCAGAGGATCAACTGATCGTTACCCGCTTCCACGCATTTGCTCAGGATGTGTTTCATTTCCTGAGGNGCGAGAAACTGGGCTTTCTTGATGTTGATCACCGCACCGGTCTTGGCCATCGCAACCACCAGGTCGGTCTGGCGCGACAAGAAGGCCGGCAGCTGGATGATATCGCAGACTTCAGCGACGACCGCGGCCTGATCAGGCTCGTGGACGTCGGTGATGATCGGCACGCCGAACGCTTGCTTGATGTCCTGAAAAATCCGCATGCCCTCTTCCAGACCGGGGCCACGGTAAGAGGTCACGGAGGAACGGTTGGCCTTGTCGAAGCTGGCCTTGAACACGTAAGGGATACCGAGTTTCTGGGTGACCTTTACGTATTCTTCGCAGACCTGCATCGCCATGTCGCGGCTTTCCAGCACGTTCATGCCACCGAAAAGCACCATTGGCTTGTCGTTGGCAATCTCGATATCGCCTACGCGGATGATCTTCTGGGCCATCGGATTTACGCCTTCTTCTGGTGTTGAACCAAAGCTGCTTTAACGAAACCGCTGAACAACGGGTGACCGTCGCGTGGTGTCGAGGTGAACTCAGGGTGGAACTGGCAAGCGACGAACCATGGATGATCCGGGGCTTCAACCACTTCTACCAAGGCGCCATCACCGGAACGACCAGTGACTTTCAGACCGGCTTCCATGATTTGCGGCAGCAGGTTGTTGTTCACTTCGTAGCGGTGACGGTGACGCTCGACGATCACGTCCTTGGCGTAGCAATCGTGCACCAGGGAACCCGACTCCAGCAGGCAATCCTGAGCGCCAAGGCGCATGGTGCCGCCCAGATCGGACGATTCGGTACGGGTTTCGACGGCGCCGGTGGCATCTTCCCACTCGGTGATCAGACCCACGACCGGATGACCGCTGGCACGATCGAACTCGGTGGAGTTGGCGTCTTTCCAGCCCAGCACGTTACGAGCGAACTCGATCACGGCCACTTGCATGCCCAGGCAGATGCCCAGGTACGGAACCTTGTTTTCGCGAGCGAATTGAACGGCAGTGATCTTGCCTTCCACGCCTCGCAGACCGAAGCCACCAGGTACCAGAATCGCGTCGACACCTTCCAGCAGCGCAGTGCCCTGGTTTTCGATGTCTTCGGAGTCGATGTAGCGCAGGTTGACCTTGGTGCGGTTGCTGATGCCGGCGTGACTCATCGCTTCGATCAGCGACTTGTAGGCGTCCAGCANTTCCATGTACTTGCCGACCATCGCGATGGTGACTTCATGCTCAGGGTTGAGCTTGGCGTCGACCACGGCTTCCCACTCGGACAGATCGGCGCCGCCACATTGCAGGCCGAAACGCTCGACAACGAAATCATCCAGGCCCTGGGAGTGCAGAATGCCCGGGATCTTGTAGATGGTGTCGGCGTCTTCCAGCGCAATCACCGCACGTTCTTCAACGTTGGTGAACTGAGCGATCTTGCGACGCGAGGAGATGTCGATCGGGTGATCGGAACGGCAGACCAGCACGTCAGGCTGCAGGCCGATGGAACGCAGTTCCTTGACCGAGTGCTGGGTTGGCTTGGTTTTGGTTTCGCCGGCAGTGGCGATGTACGGCACCAGTGTCAGGTGCATCAGCATCGCGCGCTTGGCGCCGACTTCGAAACGCAATTGACGGATCGCTTCGAGGAACGGCTGGGACTCGATGTCACCCACGGTGCCACCGATCTCGACCATGGCCACGTCGGCATCGCCGGCGCCCTTGATGATCCGGCGCTTGATTTCGTCGGTGATGTGCGGGATCACCTGAATGGTGGCGCCCAGGTAATCACCACGGCGCTCTTTGCGCAGGACGTGTTCGTAGACACGGCCAGTGGTGAAGTTGTTGTTCTGGGTCATGGTCGTGCGGATGAACCGCTCGTAGTGGCCCAGGTCCAGGTCGGTCTCGGCGCCGTCGTGGGTGACGAACACTTCACCGTGCTGGAACGGGCTCATGGTGCCCGGGTCNACGTTGATGTACGGGTCCAGCTTCAGCATGGTGACCTTAAGTCCCCGCGCCTCCAGGATGGCCGCCAATGAAGCCGATGCAATGCCTTTCCCCAATGAAGAAACAACACCGCCCGTGACGAATATGTAGCGCGTCATGAAAAACCCTAGAAGTCTGCGTTAAAGCGGTCCGAGCCGCCGGGGAAAGCGAAGGAAGGCCGAAGCCCCCGATCACCTGCATTAATCACAGTGCACCTTTCAAAAAAACCGCCGCGTTGGGACAGACCGGAAGATGAAACACCGGTACGTTGCTCGCTACACATTTTTTGGAATCGCCCAGCAAAGACTGCTTGGTAATCGGCAACTCCTGCAATTCAGGCGAATCCACAGAAGTTGTATCAAGAAGGGAGCGTAGTCTACCGGAAAGCCCCTTTCAGCTCAAACCTAGATCTTCGTGCGGTGGCTGCCAATGCAAATTCCAATGCTCCTTTGCACTGCCATCCAAGCCCCGCAGGTTGGCCACCGCCAGCAATTGCTCGTCTCGGTAGAGCAGCGGCAATCTGCCACGGACGAAACCCGGCACGCCGCTTTCATTGAGCAATCGCTTCAGATCGCGATGGCCGCGACCGGGCAGATTCATCACCTCACCTCCCTNACGATAGCGGATATGCAGCAAGCCATCGGGGATTTGGCCGGTAAGTGTGAGCACGCCGTTATCCGGCAACGCCAGCGATAGCGAGGGTTCAGGCCAATTTCCGACGGCGGGCGATGGGCGCAACCAACTGCCGGACAACCACCAGATACGCCCACCAGCCCGATGCAATTCGCCATCCGCCAGCCGCCAGATCGGGCAGGCATCGCCGGTGGCATCACGTAAATNCTCCCAACCCGACCAATGGTCACTGTCCGGCAGTCGCGTCAGCGGTTCGAGCCAGTGACTTAAGGCATTACGCTGACGAGCAGCGGACAGCGTTGCCAATGCCCCCANCTCAAGGGACGGCAATCCCAGCCAATCAAAATCATTGGCCGTGCTGGCACCGGCCAGGTCGATTTGCGCAAGCTCATCGAGCAATCCCTGCGCTTCGCTCAGGTGCGCAGCGCTGCGGGCCATGGTCGTTACCGCTTGCGGCCAGCGCTTGGTCAATCCCGGGAAAACCTGATGGCGCAGGTAATTTCGCGAGAATTGCCGATCCTGGTTCGATGGGTCTTCGATCCAGCTCAGCCGATGCTCCGCCGCATAGGCCTCAAGCTCAGCCCGCGTGACATCGAGCAATGGCCGCAGCAGCAGCCCTTTACCGAGTAGGCGCTGGCGTGGCATCCCCGACAATCCCCTCACCCCTGCCCCACGCAACAGCCGAAACAACAACGTTTCCGCCTGATCGTCGCGGTGCTGGGCGGTCATCAACACCTCATTGGCCTGAGTCGCCTCGATGAACGCGGCATATCGCGCATCCCGGGCGGCACGCTCAAGGCTGGCGCCGGGTTGAACCTGCACACGAACAACCTGCAGCGGCACACCCAGCGCATCACAGACCGACTGACAATGATCCGGCCACGCATCAGCCACAGCCTGAAGGCCGTGATGAACATGGATGGCGCTTAGCGCCGGCAAGGATTCGGTTTTCGCGAGGTGTANGAGAAGGTGCAGCAGAACGGTGGAGTCGAGACCACCGGAGAAGGCGATGCGCCAGGCCGTAGCGTTGCGCCACGGTTTCAGATTCAGCAAAAGCCTGGCAGGCAAATCAATCATTGGCCGACTCATAGCGTTCCCTTTACACAAAACAAATGTGGGAGCGAGCCTGCTCGCGATAGCGGCATAACAGCCAACAGATTAGTTGAATGTTAAACCGCCATCGCGAGCAGGCTCGCTCCCACATAGGTAAAGCGAGGTCAGATCAGAGACCGTAGCTCATCAGACGCTCGTAACGACGAGCCAACAGCGCTTCGTTATCGAACTTCTTCAACATCGCCAGCTGCGAGCTCAGCTCGGCACGGATCGATGCAGCNGCAGCNGCCGGATTACGGTGTGCGCCACCCAAAGGCTCGCTGATCACTTTATCCACAATACCCAGGTGTTTCAGGCGCTCGGCAGTGATGCCCATGGCTTCAGCTGCGTCCGGCGCTTTTTCGGCGGTCTTCCACAGAATCGAGGCGCAACCTTCCGGCGAAATCACCGCGTAAGTCGAGTACTGCAGCATGTTCAGTTGATCGCAAACGCCGATCGCCAAAGCACCACCGGAACCACCTTCACCGATCACGGTGGCGATGATTGGGGTTTTCAGGCGNGCCATGACGCGCAGGTTCCAGGCAATCGCTTCGCTCTGGTTGCGCTCTTCAGCGTCGATACCAGGGTAGGCGCCCGGGGTGTCGATGAAGGTCAGGATCGGCATTTTGAAACGTTCGGCCATTTCCATCAGGCGGCACGCCTTGCGGTAGCCTTCCGGACGCGGCATGCCGAAGTTGCGGCGAACTTTCTCGCGCACTTCACGGCCTTTCTGGTGACCGATGATCATTACCGGCTGGTCGTCCAGACGGGCAATGCCGCCCACGATCGCAGCGTCGTCGGAGAAGTGACGGTCGCCGTGCAGCTCGTCGAACTCGGTGAAGATGTGTTCGATGTAGTCCAGGGTGTACGGACGTTTCGGGTGACGCGCCAGACGCGCGATCTGCCAGCTGGTCAGCTTGCCGAAGATGTCTTCGGTCAGCGTGCTGCTTTTGTCCTGCAGGCGGGAGATCTCATCGCCGATATTCAGCGAATTGTCATTACCGACCAAGCGCAACTCTTCGATCTTGGCTTGCAGGTCGGCGATCGGCTGTTCGAAATCTAGAAAATTCGGGTTCATAGGCGTCCGTCTTGGGTCGACATCCAAGAGAGCTTGGGCCGGCCGGTTGTCTATTCGCGCCCTACCTTAAGGGAGAGGCGCGTTCAGGTCGAGATTAAAAATTCAGGTCGAGATCAGGCGCATCTATAGCACCTGACCGTCAACGGTATTGGAGGAAGACGTTGTCTCGCCCGAACTGGTCACGCAGGGCTTGAATCAAGGCATCCGCCGGGTCGATCCGCCAGGTCTCGCCGAACTGCAGCAAGGCCTTCGCATCGGGACTGGTGTACTCCATGGTGATCGGGCACGCGCCACGGTGACGCTTGAACAACTCACCGAGCCAGCGTAGCTGATCGCCTTTCAAATCCTGGGTCTGCAGCTTCAAGCGCAGGCTTTCGGCCAGGTTGGTGCGTGCATCTTCCATGCTCATCACCCGCTTGACCCGCAGCCGCAAGCCACCGGAGAAATCGTCGTTGCTGACTTCGCCTTCGACCACCACCATCGCGTCGGTCTGCAACAGCGACTGCGCCGAATGGAATGCTTCGGCGAACAGCGACGCTTCGATCCGGCCCGAGCGGTCGTCGAGGGTGATAAAACCCATCTTGTCGCCCTTTTTGTTCTTCATGACCCGCAGGGCGATGATCATGCCCGCAACGGTCTGGGTATCACGGGCCGGTTTCAGGTCAATGATGCGCTGACGGGCGAAACGGCGGATCTCACCTTCGTATTCGTCGATCGGGTGACCGGTCAGGTACAGGCCCAGGGTGTCTTTCTCCCCTTTCAGGCGTTCCTTGAGGGTCAGTTCCTTGGCTTTGCGGTGATTGGCATAGACGTCGGCATCTTCTTCGACGAACAAACCGCCAAACAGGTCGACATGACCGCTGTCGTGGGTACGCGCGGTTTGTTCGGCCGCCTTGATCGCCCCTTCCATGGCATTCAGCAAGACCGCTCGGTTGCGGTCGATATTGGCCTGATAGGCTTTNTGCTCGTCATGGAAGTAAGGGCCCAGACGATCCAGCGCACCGCTGCGGATCAAACCGTCCAGGGTGCGCTTGTTGATACGTTTGAGGTCGACACGGGCGCAGAAATCGAACAGATCCTTGAACGGACCTTCCTGACGCGCCTCGGTGATGGCTTCCACCGGACCTTCGCCCACACCTTTGATCGCGCCGAGGCCGTAAATAATCCGGCCTTCGTCATTCACCGT
>Ga0065714_10065066_pt1 | contig 13300 bp, 11 predicted proteins | sample MisRhiReplicate2_FD_59101 | JGI IMG/M metagenome (GOLD analysis project Ga0065714, IMG submission 59101) | Miscanthus rhizosphere microbial communities from Kellogg Biological Station, MSU, sample Rhizosphere Soil Replicate 2: eDNA_1 v2... | ecosystem: Host-associated > Plants > Roots >... | reverse complement strand
AAATGCATTACTTGCGGCCCTCTGCGGTCTTGGCCACGTCATCGGTGCGGGCGGCCATGATGAAGTCGTTGCGGTGCAGGCCCTTGATGGAGTGGCTCCACCAGGTCACGGTGACTTTGCCCCATTCGGTGAGCAGGCCAGGGTGGTGGCCTTCGGCCTCGGAAATTTCACCGACAGCGTTGGTGAACGCCAGGGCGTGCTTGAAGTTCTTGAACAGGAAAACTTTTTCCAGTTGCATCACGCTGTCGCGCACTTCGATGTTCCAGTCGGGGATCTGCTTGATCAGCACCGGCAGTTCTTCGTCGCTGACTTGTGGGGCATCGGCGCGGCAGGCTTCGCAATGGGCTTGGTTCAGAGTGTTCATGGTGTGTTCCCGGATCGAATATTTGAAAACGTCGATGCACCCACGCTAAAGCAAAGCCGCGTTGTGCAACAGACTCAATTGAGATTAAAAGACGCGGTTCACGCAGCCTTTGGTGGGAATTTCGGGGCGTGCAAGCCCAGTTCCCGACCGCGCTTGACCATGCCCATGATGTCTTCGTGGGCCAGGTCGAACAGGCGCTTGAGCTCGGGCAGCACGAAATAAACCGGTTGCAGGATGTCGATGCGATAGGGCGTGCGCATGGCTTCCAATGGATCGAAGGCCTGATGCTCAGGCTCGTCGGACAGGCAGTACACGGTTTCCTTGGGCGAGGACAGGATGCCGCCACCGTAGATGCGCCGGCCCTGCGGGGTTTCCACCAGGCCGAACTCGATGGTCATCCAGTACAGGCGCGCCAGGTAGACGCGTTCTTCCTTGGAAGCCTGTAGGCCGAGTTTGCCGTAGGTGTGGGTGAATTCGGCGAACCAGGGGTTGGTCAGCAATGGGCAGTGGCCGAAGATCTCGTGGAAAATGTCCGGCTCTTGCAGGTAATCCAGCTCTTCGCGGGTACGAATGAAGGTCGCCACCGGAAACTGCTTGCTGGCGAGCAATTCGAAGAAAGTCTGGAAGGGGATCAAGGCCGGTACCCGGGCGACTTGCCAGCCCGTGGTCGCGCCCAGCACCTGGTTGATTTCGCCCAGTTGCGGGATACGGTCGTGGGGCAGGCCAAGCTTGTCGATGCCGTCCAGGTATTCCTGGCACGCACGGCCTTCGATGACTTTCAGCTGGCGGGTGATCAGCGTATTCCACACCGCATGTTCTTCGGCGGTGTAGTGGATAAAACCTTGCGCATCGGGCTCGCGGGCCACGTACTGCGTCTGCTTCATGCTGCTCTCCTGCTGATTTCCCTCAGGGGGAAGACGTGTTGTTGTTATGTCCAGCGATGTATTAGAGATAACTCGAAGCAGGGGCTTGCGCAGCAGGCTGGCGAAAATGGATTGGGTGAGGGAATCGTCAATCCGTAAACTTTTCGTTACGAAATGGCGGCGGCTACGAGGTTGCTGGGATTTTCTGTTGGGAAACGGCCTACAACTGTCACATAATCTTGACGGTTATTTACGCTGCCGGGCAGAAAAACCTTGTGGCAGGGACCTTTTCATACACATCGGGCCTTTTCATGCGCATCAAAGTCCATTGCCAGAATCGCATCGGTATCCTGCGGGACATCCTCAACCTGTTGGTGGAGTACGGCATCAACGTCGCCCGGGGGGAGGTCGGTGGCGAGCATGGCAACGCGATCTACCTGCACTGCCCAAACCTGATCAACATCCAGTTCCAGGCGCTGCGTCCGAAATTCGAAGGCATTGCCGGGGTATTTGGCGTCAAGCGTGTAGGGCTGATGCCCAGTGAGCGTAGGCACATGGAGCTCAACGCCTTGCTCGGCGCCTTGGAATTCCCGGTGCTGTCTATCGACATGGGCGGCTCCATCGTAGCGGCCAACCGGGCAGCGGCGCAGTTGCTCGGGGTGCGAGTGGACGAGGTGCCGGGGATTCCCTTGTCCCGCTATGCCGAGGATTTCGACTTGCCGGAACTGGTGCGGGCCAACCAGTCGCGCATCAACGGCCTGCGGGTCAAGGTCAAGGGCGATGTCTTCCTGGCCGACATCGCGCCGCTGCAATCGGAGCACGACGACAGCGAAGCCATGGCCGGTGCGGTGCTGACACTGCACCGGGCCGACCGGGTTGGCGAACGTATCTATAACGTGCGCAAACAGGAACTGCGTGGCTTCGACAGTATTTTCCAGAGCTCGAAGGTCATGGCGGCGGTGGTCCGTGAGGCTCGGCGCATGGCCCCGTTGGACGCGCCGCTATTGATAGAAGGTGAAACCGGCACTGGCAAGGAGCTGCTGGCTCGCGCCTGTCACCTGGCGAGTCCGCGCGGGCAATCGCCATTGATGGCGCTCAACTGTGCCGGGCTGCCGGAGTCCATGGCCGAGACCGAGCTCTTCGGCTACGGGCCGGGGGCCTTCGAAGGTGCCCGGGCCGAAGGCAAGCTCGGCCTTCTGGAGCTGACCGCCGGGGGGACGCTGTTCCTCGACGGGGTCGGAGAGATGAGCCCGCGCCTGCAAGTGAAATTGCTGCGCTTCCTACAGGACGGTTGCTTCCGGCGTGTTGGCAGCGATGAGGAGGTGTACCTGGACGTCAGGGTGATCTGCGCCACCCAGGTCGATTTGTCCGAACTCTGCGCCCGGGGCGAATTCCGTCAGGATCTGTATCACCGCTTGAACGTGCTTTCCCTGCACATCCCGCCGCTGCGCGAATGCCTCGATGGCCTGGCGCCGCTGGTGGAGCATTTCCTCGACCAGGCCAGCCGCCAGATCGGCTGCGCCCTGCCCAAGCTGGCCCCGGCGGCGATGGACCGTCTCAGTCACTACCACTGGCCGGGCAATGTCCGGCAACTGGAAAACGTGCTGTTCCAGGCGGTTTCCCTGTGCGATGGCGGGACGGTGAAGGCCGAGCATATCCGCTTGCCGGACTACGGCGTGCGTCAGCCCCTTGGCGATTTTTCCCTTGAGGGTGGGCTGGATGAGATCGTCGGACGCTTCGAGAAAGCCGTGCTGGAGCGCCTGTACTCCGAGCACCCGAGCAGCCGGCAACTGGGCAAGCGGCTGGGGGTTTCCCATACGACCATTGCCAACAAGTTGCGGGAGTATGAGGTTGGCAAGACTGAGCCGTAGCGGGGCGTTTTCCCCTGGTATGGGATTTGCTAGATCGTGGTCTATCCCCGCTTAATCTTAGAGGGTGGCGATTTTTTGACAGGGCAAAGGCCCGGTTTCGGCTGCGTACGTGAGGCTCAGGATGCAAAAGAAAATAGCTGTAGTGCAGTCGAACTACATCCCTTGGAAGGGGTATTTCGATCTGATCCGCAGCGTCGATGCGTTCATCCTTTATGACGATGTCCAGTACACCCGGAGTGACTGGCGCAACCGCAACAAGATCAAGACTGCCCAGGGTGAGCATTGGCTGAGTATTGCGGTCAAGAAGAAGGGTCGTCTCGGACAGTTGATCAACGAAGTCCAGGTCAGCAGTCCGGATTGGGCCGCCGCGCACTGGAAGACGATTGAGCAGAGCTACCGGCGCGCACCGTGCTTCGCCCAGATGGAGACGCCGATTCGCGCGCTCTATGAGCAGGCTGCGGACCTCAGCCACCTGACCCATATCAACCACCTGTTCATTGCCGGCTTGTGCCCCCTGCTGGGGATCCACACACCGCTGTACCGTTCCGAGGACCTGGGAGGTGTGGAGGGCAAGAATGAACGCCTGATCCATCTATGCCAGGCCCTCGGGGCGAACGAATACCTCTCTGGACCCGCCGCCAGTCACTACCTCGACGAAGCGGCGTTCGCCACCAACGGGATCGCGGTTTCTTATATGAGCTATGCCGGCTATCCCGAGTATCCGCAGGTGTACGGCGAGTTCCAGCATGCGGTCAGCGTCATCGACCTGCTGTTCAATACCGGCGCGGACGCATCGGATTTTCTGAAGAAAAGGGCTGCCTGAGCAGGCCTTGCCAGTGACACCCTTTTGATTTGATTCTGGAGATTGCACCCGATGTCGAACCTTGCGCAGCTGGACGCTCATTCGCTCGAACAGGCGTTGGCGCGTCTGCGGCTGATGTATGCCAAGCCCGAGCATCCCTACTACTTCCTGGCGCCTGCATACCGTGAATCGTCGTCGGGCGTCGTCTCGCTGCACTACCTCTGCCATATGCTCAATCTCAGTGGTCGTGAGGCCTACATCTGCGGCACTGAAGTGGTCAATCCCGACCTCAAGACTCCGGTGATCAGCTCCGCCATCAAACAGCGCCATATGGCCGCGGGCAAGGTGCCGATTGCCGTATATCCCGAGGTGTTCCCCGGCAATCCGCTCAACTGTTCGGTCGTGGCGCGTTTTCTCCTGAATTTCGAGGGGTTCCTCACGGGAAATGGCATGGACGCCGCGCCCACCGACTTGTTTTTCTATTACGCCGCCCGGCTCGCCGAGCACCGTGGCGACCCTGACGGCGACCTGTTGTGCCTGCCGACCATCGATGTCGAAATGTTCTCGACGGTGGGCGCAGGCGCCGTGCGCAAGGGTAGCTACCTCTACCAGAACCGCCATCCTCTGGATCAGATCGACTACTCGCAACTGCCTGCGGATATCCGCCTGCTGAGCATGGCCAACCCCTTGCCCCTGCCCGAGCTGGCCAAGGTGCTGCGCCATGCGGAAGTGATGTACAGCTACGAGTGGTCGATGACCTGCGTCATGGCGGTGCTGTGTGGCTGCCCGGTGATTTTCATTCCGGGGCATGGCGTCGACCAGCCACTGCTCGACACCAGTTTCTTTGGCAGTGTCGGCTTTGCCATGCTTGATCAGTCGGACCCGTTGGAACATGCGCGGGCAAGCCTCGGTGACGCCTTGCATCGTTACGTCGAACGCACCGCGTCTTTCTGGCAGCAGCTGGATGCGTTTATTGCAAAAACCCAGGCGACTGCCGCTCGAGAGGCGGTTGGCAATCGTCTGGGTGCGCTCGACTGGTTGCGCCAACGCTATCCTACGGCGCAGCAATTGCGTCTGATGAATGAGCGCTTGGCCAACTCGGCGGCGCCCAGCTTCACTGTCCTGGTCCGCGATGACGGCAATCAGTTGGCGCTGGCTCACACCCTGGACAGCCTCGATCGACAGTTGTACCAGCGCATCCATGTGTGCGTGATGGGAGCCGCTGACCCGGGGCGTGCCAACGTTCAGTGGTTGGCGTGTGATCCCAAGCAACCGGCAGCCGCGATCAATGGCTTGCTCGAGGGCGTCCAGAGCGATTGGGTCATGCTGGTGGAGGCGGGGGAGGAGTTCATCGCCGCAGGATTGCTGGTGACGGCTCTGAATCTGCTTGATGCGCCTGACGGGTGCCTGGCGGTGTACGCCGACGAGGCGCTGCGTACGGGCGGCGTGATCGACCTCTCGTTGCGACCCGACCTGAATCTGGATTTGTTGTTGGCGTTTCCGGCCAGCCATTCCCGTCACTGGATGTACCTTCGTGAGGCGCTGATGCGCTTGAACGGTTTTGATAATGCCTGCGGTGACGCCTTTGAATTGGCCTACCAACTGCGCCTGATCACCGAGTGCGGGATGGCGAGCATCGGGCACGTCAGCGAACCCCTGCTGATCGCCAACGAGGTGCGGCAGTCGGGAAGCGCTGATGAGCGTGCGGTCATTGATGCGCACCTTCAGGAACGTGGCTACGGCCAGGCGCGAGCGATTGCATTGGAAAAGGAGCCGAGCCGCTATCGTATCGACTACGGCCACGAGCGGCTGGCCTCGGTCAGTATTCTGATTTATCTGGAAGGACAGTTGACGAATTTCCAGCGTTGCCTGGAAAGCCTGCTGATGCAGACCGACGCTGTGGACTTCGAAGTCCTGCTGATTGAACCGGGCAACGACGAACCCGCCTTGCTGGAGTGGCTGGGGCTGGTCGAGCAGATGGGCGAAGGCCGCTTCCAGGTGTTGCGTTTCATGCCGGGACAGTCTCGTGCGGCCATGTGCAACGCGGCGGCGCAGGAGGCGCGCGGCGAATATCTGCTTTGGCTCGACGCGCAAAGCGCTGTGCTTGAGCCAGGGTGGTTGCAAGCGTTGCTCAATCACGCCCAGCGTCCGGAAGTCGGCGCCGTGGGCGGCAAGTTGCAAGATAGCCAAGGTCGGATACGTCAGGCAGGTCTTGTCTTGGGACTGGGCGGAATTGTCGGTCGAGCTTTCGAAGGCTTGTCATCCCAGGCATCGGGTTACATGGAACGGCTTGGGCTTGAGCAGAACTGCTCCGCAGTGGGTGGTGAATGCCTGATGCTGCGTCGGGACCTGTTTCTCGAGGCCGATGGCTTCGAGACCGATCCATTGCTGGCACCCTGGACTCATGTTGATCTGTGTCTGAAACTGCAGCAGGCGGGATACCTGAACGTTTGGACGCCTTACGCACGTCTGTTGACGGACGCTGTATCAGACACCCGTGCAAGCAGCGAGCAGGAGGATGCCTTGTTCGCTCGCTGGTTACCACAGTTGGCCCGCGACCCTGCCTACAATGCCAATTTTTCACTGCGCGTCGGTGAGGGGTTTGTCCGGGAAAACAAGGACCTGTGCTGGTATCCCCTGCAAGGCAGCGTGCCAAGGGTGCTGGTTTTTGTCACCGAGCAGCGGGCGGGAGCCTATTCGCGACTGGTTCAGCCGTTCAGCACATTGCTTGAAGCGGGGCAGGTCGAAGGCGCGGCTGTTTCTAGTTTGCTGTCGCCGGTGGAGATCGAACGCCTGGCGCCGACGACCATCGTGCTACAGCGCCCTCTGGATGATGCCGGGCTGCTAGCGCTGAGCCGCCTGAGGGCGTTTTCCAAGGCCTTCACCGTCTACGATCTGGACGGTTACTTGCCGCAGATGGAATTGAAGGGCGATTACTCAGCCGATGAACTGCTGGAGCGTCTGCGGTTCGGGATGTTGCAGGCCGATCGGGTGCTGGTTCCCACGCCAGCGCTGGCCGAACTGTTACAGGGTCAGCATGACGACATCCGCGTGCTGGAAACCCTGCTACCGGCTGCATGGGGCCGTGTACAAAGCAAGCGCCGCATGGGCTCCAAGCCACGCCTGGGCTGGCTGGGTGGGAAGGATGCTGAACTGCTGGCCGACGTGGTGCCCGCGTTGGCTGACGAAGTCGAGTGGGTGGTGCTCGGCGACGACTGTCCCGCAGCACTGCAACCTTTTTTGAAGGAACTGCACCCAAGTGTCGCGCAGCAGCAGTTGGCTGGGGCCATGGGAGCCTTGAATCTGGATCTTGCGCTGGTACCCATGGCCGAAACCCTGGGTAATGCCTGTTCTGGTGATTTACGTGTCCTGCAGCATGCCGCTTGCGGGCATCCGGTCATTTGCAGCCGCGTGCCAGGTTTTGTCGGCGGCGAGGTGTTGCCGTTGTCGCGAGTGAGTAACGAGGCGCAAGACTGGATCCGGGCGATTCGCTTGCATCTGGAAGACCGTGAGGCCTCTGCGACGCTGGGGGACGCCTTGCAGTCGACCGTGCGTGCGCAGTGGCTGCTTGAAGGCGAGCGCCTGGCCGCCTGGCGACGGGCCTGGTTGGCCGATTGATGTGTACGAATGACTACCTTTGCCGCGCAGCGGAGTGCATGTGACATGAGCAACGATCTTGATACCTTCATCGCAGCCTACAGCGACAGCTTTGGCTACGCGTATGACAACAACATCATTCTCAATTGGTATCCCCAGCGCATCATGGCGCTGTGCACCCAGACGCAAAGCCTGCTGGAGCTCGGTGTGGGCCACGGTTTCAGTACCCACCGCTTCTCGCAGTTCTTCAGTGGACACACGGTCATCGATGGCTCTGCATCGGTGATCGCCCAATTCAAGGCCCAGTACCCGGATAATACGGCCGAGATCGTCGAAAGTTATTTCGAGACATTCGACACCGACAAGCGTTTCGATCTCATCGTGATGGGGTTTGTCCTTGAGCATGTCGAGGATCCACAGGTCGTGCTGCAAAGGTTCAAGCGCTTTCTTGCACCGGGTGGTCGTTGCTTCGTTCTGGTGCCTAACGGCGAGTCCCTGCATCGGCGGTTCGGCCATGCTGCCGGACTGCTTGGCGACATGATGGCGTTGGGGCGTGGCGATCTGGAGCTGGGCCATGTGCGCAGCTACTCGCTACAGACCTTGACGGCTGAACTGGAAGCCGCCGGGCTCCAGGTCGTGCGCAAGGAAGGCGTGTTTCTCAAGCCCTTCACCACCGGACAATTGAAAGAGTTGAACCTGGGGCCGGACATCGTCCAGGCCATGTGTACCGTGGGCATCGATTATCCGGAGCTCAGTTGTGCGCTGATGCTTGAAGCAACAGTCGCCCAGTCATGAAAAGCCTGGTAATTGGCAGTACATCAGTCATTGGCAAGGCGGTCGCCCTCGCGTTGTCGCGCCTTGGCGAAGTCAAGTTGGCGGGGCGCCGGGATGCCGATATTACTTTTGACCTCGCTAGCCAGGCGCCTTGCGCGTGCGACGAGCGCTTCGATGTCGTCGTGCTGGCCGCTGCCGATTTCGGCGGTCGTCAGCCGGACGATCTGGTTCGCGCCGAGCTGATCAACAGCGTCGGGACATTGGCTGCCTGCCGCCTGGCCGAACAATGCGGGGCGCGCCATTTCGTTCTGTTGTCGTCGCGTTCGGCCTGCGACCGGCCGGCGGATCCTTATTTCGGCATCTACTCGCTGTCCAAGCGTCATGCCGAGGAAGTGGCCAGCCTGTATTGCCAAGAGCGGGGCATGGCGTTGAGTGTCCTGCGCATCAGTCAGGTCTACGATAGCGGCGAGCAGTGCAGGCCTCACCAACCGTTGTTCTACGCCATCGCCGACAAGGCGCAGGCGGGGCAAGCCGTCGAGCTATATGGCAGCAACGACGCCAGGCGCAACTACCTGCACCTGAGTGACCTTGCCGAGGTCTGCGCGCGGCTGGCAGAGCAGGGCATTGCTGGCTTGTACAACTGCGGCCATCCCGAATCTCCCCGTCTTTCCGAAATTGCCCAGGCCGCATTCGAGGCGTTTGGCAAGCCGGTGGATGTCCGCTTCCTACCGGAAAAAAGCGATATTCCCGATCTGCCTCCTTTTGACTGTGCGCATGAGTTGTACAAGCAAATTGAGTTTACTCCGCAAATAGATGTTCGTCGGGGCTTTGGACTGATGAGAGCGCATCGGGAGAGTCTGTCATGAAGACCGTCATGGTGACCGGCGTAGGCGCCATCATGGGTTATGGCCTGCTCAAGTCGCTGCGTGAGGCGGCTCCCTCTGTTCGTTTGGTCGGCACGGATATCTACGACGACGCTGTCGGTCGCGGCTGGAGCGATGTATTCGTGCAGGCCCCGTTGACCGCAGACCCGGGGTACGGCCAGTGGCTGGGCGACACATTGGCCAGGTACAAGGTTGATCTGCTTATTCCCGGGATCGAACAGGATGTCCATTGGCTGTCGGACAACCGAGCGTTGTTGGCGACATTTGATTGTCAGGTCGTGCTCAACAACCAGGAACTGATCGACCTTTCCAGGGACAAGTGGGCAATGGACCAGGCGCTGGTGGCGCTGGGGGATGCCAGTCGTATTCCCAGCCTGCTGTCGGGGGATTTTCACTCGCTCAAGGCTGCCTTGGGCCTGCCGTTTCTGCTGAAGCCGCGCAGAAGCTACGCCTCCAAAGGGCTGGTCTGGGTTCGCGAGGAGCGCGACTTTACGCCTCACGCGGCACTGCTCGGTGACTACCTCATGGCGCAACCCATCATTGGCAGCGCGGCCGACGAATTCACCGTGGCGGCGTTTGGCGATGGCCGGGGGAACACCGGTCCGATCATCAACTTCCAGCGCAAGTTGGCGTCGGACGGGTCCACCGCCAAGGCTTGGGTGTATCAGGATGATTCGCTGGATAAAACAGTCGCCAGGTTGTGCCGCGCCTTCAAACCGGTGGGCCCGACCAACTTGCAGTTCCGTCGTGGCAGCGATGGCTCCTGGAGCCTGCTTGAGATCAATCCGCGAATATCCTCGACCAGTTCGATACGTCGCGCATTCGGTTACAACGAGGCCGCCATGTGTCTGGATCATTACCTCGACGGCAAGGCACCGGCCCAGCCAACCATTCGTAGTGGTTTCGCTGTTCGTTATATAGAGGATTTCATTGTCTATGATCGGAATCATTTCTGACGTACATGGCAATTACAGTGCCCTGCGGACAGTGCTTGCCAAGCTGGATGAGCTGGGTGTGTCGCGGATTATCTGCCTGGGCGACACGGCCGGTTATTACAGCCAAGTCAATGAATGTTGCGAGGCCCTGCGCGAGCGAAATATTTTCTCGGTGATGGGCAATCATGATTGGTACCTGGCGAAGAATGAGCGCTGCCCTCGCTCCAATAGCGCCAATGCCTGCCTGGACTATCAGCAGGGCATCATCACTGCGCAGAACTTGGCCTGGTTGGGATCGTTCCCGGAGCGCTCGACCGAGCATGGATTGAGCATCGTCCATGGCGGCTGGAACGATCCGCTGGACGAGTACGTGCGACCCTCGCAAGCGTATTTCGCGCTGTTGCCCGGTCAGTATTTCGCGTCAGGCCATACCCATGTCCAGTACTTGTGGAGTGGCGAGGGCAAGGTCTATTGCAACCCTGGTTCAGTTGGTCAGCCACGTGATGGGGATGCTCGAGCAGCTTTCGCGACCTGGGACGGTGACGCCTTCGCCCTGCATCGGATTGAATACGATATTGGTGAAACTCAACAGGCCATGAAGAGGGCCGGATTTACTCCGTACTTCTACGAAAATCTAGATACAGGCAGTCAGATCGGTGGGCGGATCAGTGTGGTTTGAGATTTTGTGCTGTGCGCCACTATTTACTATGCCCACCCAGGGAAGTTTGCAATGAGCAACGAAACGATACTCTTCAACCGCCCGTACATGACCGGCAAAGAGCTGGATTACATTGCCCAGGCCAAATTCGGCAACATGCTCGCCGGTGATGGCCCATTCACCAAGCGTTGTCACCATTGGCTGGAGTCGCACACGGGTTGCAACACGGCATTGCTCACCCACTCATGTACGGCTGCGCTGGAAATGGCAGCGTTGCTGCTGGACATCCAGCCTGGCGACGAAGTCATCTTGCCTTCCTATACCTTCGTCTCCACGGCCAATGCCTTTGTGTTGCGTGGCGCGGTGCCGGTCTTCGTCGATATTCGTCCTGATACCCTGAACCTGGACGAGCGTCTGATCGAGGCGGCGATCACGTCACGGACCAAGGCTATCGTACCCGTCCATTACGCCGGTGTGGCCTGCGAGATGGACACGATCCTGGCTATTGCGCATAAGCATGGGCTGGCGGTGGTTGAAGACGCTGCGCAAGGCGTGATGTCAACCTACAAGGGTCGAGCCTTGGGCAGTATCGGAAATCTTGGGGCATTCAGCTTTCACGAGACCAAGAACGTGATCTCGGGGGAGGGCGGGGCGTTGCTGGTCAATGATCCTGCAATGGCATTGCAAGCCGAGATCATCCGGGAAAAAGGTACCGATCGCAGTCGATTCTTCAGGGGCGAGGTGGACAAATACACCTGGCAAGAGGTGGGCTCCTCGTTTCTGCCTGGAGAAATGACAGCAGCCTTCCTCTGGGCCCAGTTGGAAGAGGCGCAAGTCATCACCCATCGCCGCCTGGCGATCTGGGACTATTATCATGCTGCGTTGGCGGGACTTGAGCAGCAAGGGTTGCTTCGTCGTCCGATCGTTCCTGAAAATTGCCAGCACAATGCGCACATGTACTACGTGCTCCTCGCCCCTGGTGTGGAACGCCAGCTCGTTCTCGAGGCGCTCAAGAGCCACGCAATCTATGCGGTGTTCCATTACGTGCCGCTGCATTCATCGCCCGCTGGATCGCGCTATGGGCGGGTGCATGGCGCAATGGATATTACCGATGGTCATTCCGAGCGGCTGTTGCGTTTGCCGTTATGGCTCGGTCTATCCGCAGATCAACAAGACCGGGTGGTAGATGTGCTCGGCGGTGCTTTGGCAGCCCTTGCCACTTAGCGGCATAACACCGCCGGTTTTTCGACTTCGACACAATTGCGCAATAGCCTCCGCACCCCCAGAGCCCTTTGTTTTCCGGGCCTGGGCCCGCCAGAAAAAAGTTGGTCTGCAAATTGCTTAAGGCTGTGCAACACAGCAGTGGGCGGCAAACGTCCGGCATGCAGAGGAACGACAGTGGACAAGTACCTTTATGTGGCAATGACCGGCGCCAGCCAGAACGCACTGGCGCAGCGGGCCCATGCCAACAACCTGGCGAACATCTCCACCAACGGTTTTCAGAAAGACCTGGAACAGGCTCGCTCGATGCCGGTGTTCGGCGACAGCTTTCCGGCGCGGGCGTTTGCCATGTCCGAACGGCCTGCTACTGATTTCACTCCGGGTGCGCTGGTGGAAACCGGTCGTGACCTCGATGTCGCGGTGAGCGGGCCGGGCTGGATGGCCGTGCAGAATCCCGACGGCGGTGAAAGCTACGTGCGCACCGGCAGCCTCAATGTCGACGCCCTGGGCGTGCTGCGGGCCGGCAACGGCATGCCGGTGATGGGCAACGGCGGTCCGATCGCCGTGCCGCCAGAGCAGAAAATCGAAATCGGCCAGGACGGCACCATCAGCATCCGCGCCATGGGCGAAGGCCCGCGGGTGATGGCTGAAGTGGACCGCATCAAGCTGGTCAACCCGGACCTTAAGAACATGACCAAGGGCCTGGACGGTTCGATCCGGACCAAGGACGGCCAGCCGGCGCCCATCGATGCCAACGTGCAGTTGGTGTCGGGTTTCCAGGAAGCGAGCAACGTCAATGCCGTGGATGAAATGACCTCGGTGCTGGCCCTGGCCAAGCAGTTCGAGCTTCACGTCAAAATGATGAACACCGCCAAAGAAGGCGACGAGGCCATGGCTCGGGTCTTGCAGATCTAACCATTAACTAAAGCGTCGCGCCGAAAAACAGGCGTACGAGGAGAATCGAATGCTTCCGGCTCTATGGGTTGCCAAAACAGGTCTGTCCGCCCAGGACACCAACCTGACGACCATTTCCAACAACCTGGCGAACGTTTCGACCACGGGTTTCAAACGTGATCGTGCCGAGTTCCAGGACCTGCTGTATCAGGTAAAACGCCAGCCTGGCGCCCAGTCGACCCAGGACAGCGAACTGCCGTCGGGCCTGCAAGTGGGTACCGGTGTGCGCATTGTCGGCACCCAGAAAAACTTCACCGCCGGCAGCCTGCAAACCACCGAGCAGCCGCTGGACATGGCCATCGACGGTCGCGGTTTCTTCCAGATCCTGCAGCCGGACGGCACCACGTCCTACACCCGTGACGGTACTTTCCACCTCG
>Ga0065714_10065065_pt1 | contig 13309 bp, 11 predicted proteins | sample MisRhiReplicate2_FD_59101 | JGI IMG/M metagenome (GOLD analysis project Ga0065714, IMG submission 59101) | Miscanthus rhizosphere microbial communities from Kellogg Biological Station, MSU, sample Rhizosphere Soil Replicate 2: eDNA_1 v2... | ecosystem: Host-associated > Plants > Roots >... | reverse complement strand
CCTGATGATGGACGGCCTTTTGCGTCAACATCTCTATTTAATGAAAAGCTGCACTGAAGTACATCAAATTCTTTTGATCCTAAGTTTAAACGGGTTTTGAATGCCATTGTAATAAAGTTTTAATGTTTTTAAATGAATCAATTACGGTGAGCGGTTGGCTTCGAGCGAAGAGCATATATTTTCCTTATACCCTAAACCTTAAACCTAACTAAGCTTTTGGCCAATCGTTAACATGCTCGGCGCTGCCTAATTTAAGCTTGCGGGCCGAAATCTGGAACTTAAGCGTCATCGGGTGATCACCCACAATGTTTATCCCTTCGGAATATTTAACAATGTAGCCGTCTTCGAAGTTAACTTCTTTCATTTTGGCATCTTCCTCGGATTTTTTGATCAGAAGGGTTCCTGTAATAGGTTTGTACTGGTTGTTTACCATCGCTTCGATAATTGAGGTGTCTTCGGTTGATTCGATCTCAATATCGATGGTACCGCCGTAAACTCCGGAAGAGGGCCTTCCTTTAGCATCTACATCACGGTTTAACGCATAGGCACAATGAAGCACATCGTACTCCTTGCCTGAAAAGTTTAATCTAGCTTTGAAAGCCATAGTTTTAAAATTTAAAGGTTAAATAATTGGATTTCTCGTAGCCTCCGCTACTTTAATTATAAACCAAATATTAAGCCAATTATTGTGTATGTTACTCATATATAACGAGTAATAGAGTCGATAAAATTTAAAAATCTTTGCTCACGTTATAAAAAACGTAGATTATGGCCCAGAAAAAAATTGTATTTTTTTCAAAATAAATTTCTGTCTTATTTTCACTACATACAGGAGCTCGAAATATTGTAGCATTTTAGCGCAAAGTGTTACAATTAGCAACAAGTGCTAATTATGAAATTGTATTTAAGCCCCTATTTATCTTATAATTTCAAAATCTGTTCTACCTGGTTTATGACAGATATAAATTGGCAGTTCAAATTCGTCATTGGTATCATTTTTATAATGTATAATTGCAGTACCATCGGGACGCACTACCTCAAAAACCCTTTTATTACCGTATAATCTTAAGCGTGTGGTGGCTGGAAAGGGCTGTAATACAAAGTTTTCTTTATTTAGCTGGGCCAGTAAATTTTGCCATTCTTTGTTGTTATCGTCGCTTAAATAAAGAGACTTATCCACCTCAGAAAATTTCTTTCCTAGCAAATTGAATAATGTATCAGAATCGGCAGCTGCCAAATGATAGACCTTCTTAAAAAATGATTCTGCCATCCCTTCAATTTCTTCTGCATCATCTACAGCTTTTGAGTTAGTCCATCCTTCTAACTGATATGGCACATCGGCTTTAAAACTACCACGCTCTTCAATAGCAATACTTTGAATATCCTTAAATGATGGTGTTTCGTAGTTAAATACCTCTTGCAGGTTATCGTAATTTCCAGTAATGGCATCAAAATAATGAACTTTAATTTTAAGGAAACTGTCTTTCCTTAAAAGTGTTTCTCCCTTTAACGGTAGCACGCGAAAGGCTATTTTTTGAATGCCAGACCCTAATATCAGCTGGTTTATCGGAACATGCGAGTTTAAGGAACCTCCATCTGTATTTCTAAAAGCGGGCATATCATTGATCAATATCTCAAAATTACAGATTGACATATCAAAATCTACTAAATAGTAGGGTTCAACAAATTTCATAATTGCTTTTATTTTATGTATTTACTTAAAATCGGATCTTGTTGTGGATTATGATACCCAAATATGATCTTATCATTAAATGCCTCTTTAGAAATAATAACCAGTATATTTGAAAAAGAATTTTTAGCTCTTACCAATGTATACTGATAAATAATGTTGCCCTTTACCCATACATTTTGATATGGATAGGATACCATTTCATCATCATATTCATCTTTTCCTATTTTAATATCACCCTTTAGATTTGTTTCAAGCAGCTTAACTTCTGTATTATTTTTATCGTAAGCCAAACTATCAAAAGTTTGGTCTGGCTTGCCCAGCTTTTGTTTAAGATGGTTATAAAGGTCGAATGTTTTGCTTTTATCTACCGATAGTCTTGCAAAGGCAAATTTATCTTTATACGTTGCTAATTTTGCGCCAATATCATCAAGGGGTAAATTGTTAAAAGTTATCTGGGCAAGTTCGTCAGGCGTTATTAGGGTATACTGTACACTACTCTCTGTGCCCGAAAGCGCTAAACCAACATCATTTTTTGATTGATCTAAAACCCAATGACCTTTCTGTTGTTCCACTTTTGATATTTTCAATTTTTCAAAGTGTGGATTACCGTTAAAATCTATATTGTCCAGATCGAGTGTTTGTGAGTTACAGCCCTCAAGGATAATCAAAGACATACATAGAGAAATTATTGTCCGTTTCATTTTTATTTAGTTTATTTGTTTGCATAAGGCCCAAGGAGGTACCTTTTTTTAAAGTCAGATTTATTAGGTTCTACAATTATATATTTACCTTCTTTAGAATAGGTTCTTTTAAAGAAGCCGAATTTAACCGTGCCAACTGCTACATATTTGGCAATAATTCCGCCAAATTCGAGAACTGGATAACCCAATACGCCGTCTTTACTGATTTCTCCTTTTAATCCGCCTGAAATGAATGTGCTTACATCGGCGGTGATGTAGCCTTCAAATCCAGCCATTCCGAGATCACCCTTTGCCCATGCTTTAAACTCGATGGTTACCTGGATTTTCCCTACAATCTCCAGTTCGCCCTTGGTATCTTTAGGTGCCGCAGTATTCCCCTGAACCTGTCCTTTAACATTAATACTTCCGTTAAATATGACCAGAAAACTGATACCAACATTACCTTCAAGGTGTTCGATTACAAAATTAATAATGGTACCTGCACCCGGACAGATTGCATTCGGGCCATATTCCCTGAAAATTTTCCAGACATTGATTTTCCCTTCAGCCTCAACCAGAGGTTTCGATTCAACACCAAGTGTAATATTGGTGCCTATATCAGTTTTCCCTTCGAGTTTTTCGGCATACCAACCTAACGATACAGCAATTACAGGAGCTTTAATTTCAAAACTTATCTTACCACCGTTAACAGGAGATCTTGCAATGAAATCTGTAGCGGCTTTCATTTTATTGAAAATTTTTAGTGTTTTTGCTATTTTCTCACCCCATTCTTTACCAAGCTCTTGTTTTTGCTTCTCATTGTTCCACTTGGCTTCTAACGACAATTCAAAAGATTGGGCCATTTCTCCGTCTTCTCTTGAAAAAGTCCGGTCCATTTCTGATAACAGTACCGTGCGGGCACCCGTATTAATATCATAAGGATGTAGCTGATTCCCTGCAGTATATGCAAATGGAATTTTATGATTCCATTTAAACTCTAATGTCCACTTAACATCGGGGTAAACATTTACGATAACGGTAGGCCGTACAGGATCTTCGTAATAACGGCAACTATTAATGTAATACCAAAACTGATTTGGGGTGGTTGCACTCGGCCAAATATACTGAATAGGAAAAAGGTTAAATTTCGATAAATCGGAATACACCTTTTGTTTTACCGTATTTTGTCCTTTAATAATAACCGATTTGTCATCCTTTCCCAACGCCTGACCAACATTCCTTAATGTTACATTTTTTTCGATGTGCTTTTTTGTTCCACATTTCTGGGTTACAAATCCGCCTATATCAACTATAATCTCTTTACCAATTGTGTGATCGGGCGCTATGGTATTATAAGTCATGCTTCCGCTCCCATTTGATTTGGCTGCACCTTCTTTAAATATATTTGTAACATCAGATTTAGCTTTGCCATCTTTGATCTCTATCTCACTAACATCAATTTTATTAAATTTACATTGCTCGTATTTGATAGGATTAGGCTGCGCCTGGCCAACTTTGGCCACCTTATTGTTTCTTGCTCCGTCGATAACCGTGGTAACGGCTTCATTTCGAACTTTTAAATTTACCGCATGCAACTCCTGCCCCAAACTATCTTTAATGTATTGATTGGTTGCAGCATCCTTCACCTTTACATAAAAATCTTCATCCGTTTTAATATTCTTAACCAGAGCCATCCAGCTGAAGGTATTCCTGATTTCTAAATTAACTGCACCATCTATACAATCTACATTAGTATAAGTACCTACAACATAATCTTTTCTTTTTAAGCCTATCCTATTGTATACTTCTATTATTAATTTTTTCTGACTTAATCCTTCTGTCTGTAAATTTAAATGAACAACGTGTCCATATTTAATAATACCTGCTTGGTTTTTGATGTTGCTTCCACCAGCCTGCGTACTCCACTTTGAGCTTACAATTAAAGGCGCACATAAACCCCTGACCTGTAATCCAGTATTGGCCTTATCTCTATTACCAGTTAAACTTGCTTCAATATAATAGGTAAGATTGCCACACAATTTTTTAGGAATAACAAAGTTTAAATTTTGATTGGGAGCGGCAAGAATTTGATTCAATATTGTTTTCCTATCGGCAGTTTGGATAATCCAGGTAATATCTTTCTTTTTATCTGCAGCAGTTGTATCAGGGTACCATTCCGAAACAGCAAAAACGACTCCTTGATCAGGTTTTACCACATATAAACTGTTTGGCCTGCTTAATTTAGGATAATAAAGGCCACGTACACAATTGATTCTTTTAATTCCTCTAGCCATTTTAATTGGTTATAGTTACTACAATTCCTTCTCCAGTAGATGCTTGGGGATTACTAACACCCGCTGGATTTAATACTTGCTGTACATTTGAATCTGCCTTTTTCATGTTTTGAGCACTCACATCTGCCTGTTGACCATGTTTTAGCACCCTTATACAATCTTTGCCTCCCACAGGACAGGTTGCTTTACTGTCTTCCAGCAGCAGATTGCCACCGTGTGTTAAAGTAACTTTATCATAAAAAGCACTCCATTCGGTAATTACTGCAGTACAGGGACTATTATTCTTTTTTGAACAAGAACCAAAACAGTTCTTTTGCAGGGTAGAACCGATATCTTTTGTACTCGCAATTAATTTTTTCGCGCCATCCTTATCATTGGCATATTCTTTTTTGTGTGTCAACACAACCAAATTATCTGGAGCCGTGCCAAAATTGCACACACATGTTGCTCCGTGAACGACCAAATGTTTTTCCATATACTTAACTTGCTGTGTTAGTTTTTTTAAAAATAGATTTGAAAAAGTGTCCAAAACCACTTCCGTTGCCATTTTCGGTTTTATCCAAAAACATGAGGTTGTTACCTACTTTATCATTAATCCCATCAACATCTTTTGGCTCGTCAAACATATTAAAGATGCGTAATCCTATCGATTTTTGCTGACCATCATTCCAATTCCAATTTGCCACAATTGATTCGATTGATTTTGTGTCTTTTTGAAGTACAATATCAGCTTCATAATCAGCCTCAACAGAATCACCTTCACCATTTTCGCCATCTTCTAAAAGGTTTAGCTCTGTTCGGTCAATCTTACCTTTATGGTGGATTTCAATGGCATTGTAATGATTAAGAAATGGATCTATTTTTTCGATAACATTAAAGCTTTCTGGAGTATCATTTGGAGAAAGTGAAAAATGCCTAATGCTTTTTATTTCACGCTCAGCGCTATAAGATTTATAGATTGGAGCAAAAAAAGTGTTAATAAACCAGTCGTTCTGGAAACAGATATCAAGTGCAAAACCATCATTGATCATTTGCTCGGTCTGAGTTAAATATTTTTCAGTTTCTTCTCCAGTGAAATAATCCATCACCTCTTCTTTGGTTTTTATCCACCTTTTTTTGATTTCATCATGGTTAAAAATCCCGATAAAGGCCCCGTCAAATCCCACTTTAACTTGCAAGGGGTAAAAAACTTGTCCTGTTTCGAAGGCCAATTGATCTATGGTGCTTTCCGGTTCCAAATCATTAATGTAAACAGGACTCAATCTTTCCAAGCTAAAAACTCTCACCTCTTCCTCAACCAATGTTTTAATATAAGTAACCATTAGTTCGTATTTTACGGTGGTAACCTGGCCAGCAGTTGTAAAAGAAATCAAAACACCATATGATCGGCTAAAATGCGGCGGCCTAAGCTTCAGTAAAACTTGGTTTGGGCACCCGATCAATTGGGTCTTTTGTTCAAAAACATCTACACTATCACTCATAAAACTTAATTAGACAATTGTTATTCGATTAGTACATTTTTCTCTTTTTTATAAATCTTCCGTCAGTATGATACAAAAACTCGTATTGTGGTTGTGAATCGATCCGCGCCTTAATAATTGTTTCGCCGGATACTTCTTCTTCGATCAAATAATCATAACTAAGAGGGATAATAATTTTTCCGGCTATATTGATTTTCCCGACTTTGCCATTATTTCTAACCTCTGCGCTTCCATTGTCAAATGTTCTTGCATAACCGTATGTAGGTGGAATGATAAACTGACCTTTTTTATTAATAAAACCCCACTTTTTATTCACCTCTACACCTGCATATTCTTGGCCATCCTTTTGTACGTCCGAAAAAGAATTTACCTTATCGAATTTAAAGCCGATAACTACATTTTCTTTTAAATCTATGAACCCGTATTTTCCGTTCTTTTTAGCTGCAGCTATCCCATTTATAAACATTTCCAAATCTTCGTACACCAATGGAATTTTGATTTTATTTTGTAAATCAACATATCCGAATTTGTTGTCTTTAGCTACCAAAAGAAGTCCATCCTGATAATTGTCCACCCCTATAAATTCGTAACCAAGTTTAACATCAAGTATAAATTCGCCCTTTATATTTACCAAACCAACCCTTTCTTCTTTAGTGTTAGGTTCGCCTATTGATACAATGCCTAAACCCGGATAAATTTCTTTTGTTGCAGCAGAATATATTGGTGGAACAATAATTTTATCTTTACTATCCATATAACCGACTTTGCCACTCATAGGAGACCTAAATGGATACAGTTCGCCACTCTCCCCTTGTGCACTAGCAAAGAAAGATAACGCCAGAAGCAAAATCGTAAATATGATATTACTTTTCATAGAAGCATTTACTCTAATTAGCAGCCTTATTAGGCACGCGAATCCTTTATTATTATAAAAAAGATCTATATTTTATCTGCTTTACTTCCTTAACTCATAATAGGTTTCCATTTCACTTTTTGAAAGGTTGGAAACCATTATATATTCCAGTTTATAATCGGTAAAAAAAAGTACAATACGATACAGTTTTCCTCCACATTCTTTATCGGTGATCTGAAAATATTCGCCTCTTTCTCCTTTTGTGGTTAAGGTTTCATCTTTACTGTTCACATTCCGATCCCAAAAAGTAAAAATATCCAGCTTTTCAGTTTTCTCCCTATAGGCATTAATGGTTTGCAGATCCATGTCACCTTTTACCGGAGCGCCCTGAATATTTACCACTCCCTGGTAAGTTTTATATGGGTAAAAGAATTCTTTCTTTGACAATTCATTTTCTTTATTGAATTCTTTTATTTTTTCATCGCTTATTAGCGATTTTCCGCCCTCCATATTCCTTGCGGCTATATGCTCACCAGATTCGTACTTGGCAGCAAAGTTTAATTTGCCCGCCTTACCCTCCGGAGAATCAAGATTGGTAAAAAAAATATAAAAATCCGTCTCATCTTCAATGGCACTTAAACCAACACCTAGGTTATCAAACATACCAATTTCAGGCCTGCTGCTCTTTTGCCCAAGTGCTTTTTCCCATTCTTTTAAAGGCCTGCCAAATGGCAGTCTTTTTCCTTTGTACAATACCCCGCAATCGTCAATGGTAATCAGGGCATTTTTTACATCTATAGTGGCTAAGTCTTTATTTGGCATTTGCTGGCAATTGGTAAAAAGCGTGGTACATAATGATAAGGTTATAACAAGTAGTTTTTTCATTGGCATGGTTTATCTGTTAAATGAAAATAATTATAATTTGTTGTTTTCTTTTGAACGGATAAAATTTGAATCTTCATTTCAACTCTGAAGCTAATCAAGCGTCATATGTTTTATCTTTTCGATGGTATTTTCCATTTTCTTCCGTTGTTCGAGTAACCAATCGTTACTTTTCTTTAATGTTGGGTTTTTATTGATTTTATCCACCATCTGGTCGTTCATTTCCGTTATGCCTCTTACAATTGTTTTTTTCACTTCAACGGCCTGCCTGCGCGTATAACCAGTAGGATTCTTTTTAAATGCCTCAAATTCTCTTTTGGCATTATTGTAGGTTCGATCTACCGACTCTCCAAATTTCTTGATATCCCTCATTACCGCAGGCGCATGTTCATGATAAATGGTGGGAAATTTAAGCTTATTAATAATCAAAGGGTTTTTATCTTTCCACTTCTTTACTATATCGTTTACCTGTGCAATCCACTCATTTTTCACCAGCGCAGGGTGAACAAAATAGGTATCGGCTACATATTTTGCCAATGCTTCCCCACTGGCACCATTTTTAAACCTGGTACCAACATCTTTTACTGCCATAATAGCCAGTTCTGCAGCCAGTTTATGCAATGGGTGGTGGGCATCATCTTTGGCAATCTGGGTATGGGTAGGGTCACTGCCATAACCTGAAGATAGTGACTGAATAATTTTAATTCCGTCATCGGTAACATCCAGAAAAATATTAAAGGATACATTCATCACAAAGGCGAGGTTATTCCCCAGACTATTCATCTGTTTATCAATAATCGTCATTCCCTTACCCAGTGGCGTATTTTTATTTTTCTCCATAAAATCGGCTTTCCAGTCGACAAAATTTAACCATAAATTTAGGCTTTTTAATAAGCCACTAACGGCCATCCCCTTGTACGTTGCATTATTTTGGGTATGATCGCCTTTTTGAGATTTGGATAAATTGGTGAGCATGGTTAACATAAAACCTTCGGGAAAAGTACGTTCCCCTTTTTTCCGGGTTTCGTAAGGCCTGGGTTTTATCGGGAACATGGCCTCAGCCATTTTAGGCGCCACGCTGGCCACTGTATCGTCTAATAAGAAAATACCGGTTACGATCGGAATATCTTTAGCAGGTTTACCCTGTTTATGTTCAACCCATGGATAAACCATAGGCGCTCCGTTATTGATAAGGGCAACCTCTAAAAAATTAGAATGTGAAAAGTAATCTTCCAGTACATGCAAGGCTGCTCCAAAATGCATAAAACCCTCATTATTTTTACCTTTACGGCAGGCCAGTATCAACTGTTGTTTCATATAGGTGACAGCAGAGGGGTTTACCGCATTTGATTTTTCGGCATCATATCCTTTTCCATGGATATAGGTTTTCATATTACGGACAGGATCGATCGGGCTGGAACTACTTTGTCCGTAAAATAGTTTTTTCTCTATACTTCCTTCAGGAGTTTGGTAAGTAAATGCAACGGCGCTGCTCGATGCGAGATCAATAGTTTTGCTCTCATCGGGGAGTTTAAAAGCATTATCGATATGCTCTTCGGGACGGTAAACGCCTAAAACTTCTTTGGTAAGCTTTTTAAACTTTTTCCTGAAGGTATCGAGGTGTGCCTGGTAATTTTCGGTAACAGGTTTTTTGGTTCTCTTTGCCTCTTCTACAGCTACATCGTATACAAACTCTTTAGCCGCAAAAATCTCCAATAACTCAACCCAGCCCTGGTGTGACATTTTCAGGGTATTATTAGGTGCGAGTTTTTTACTAGCTGTAGTTGCTGTACCAGAAGCATTAATGGTTGCGGCAACAATCATCTGCGAATAATCGCGTAGCCAGTTGCCAAAATAAATCTGCAATACCTCATCCTTTTTAAATATTTTGCTCTTGCTACCGGCAAGTGCTTCCATTTCTATAGTACCATGACCATACCCATGCGCAGTGTCAAGAAAACCAGCCCCAAAATACTCTACATCCGCCAGGGGAATACCATCGTATTGTTGTTCTTCGTTTACAAAGGCTTTTAACTGTTCGTGTTCTTTGGCAAAATCAACGATCAGCTTACCTTTAAATTCAGGAGTTTCCGCTTCAGCATAAGTTATATTGCTTTCTTCAAATATATTAAAAGTGAAAAAGTTATAGGCAAATTTGGCTCCTTCATCTATAATATCATCATCAGGAATAGGCTCTGGACTAAAATCTGTTCTCAATAAATTATCAATATGATGACCATACTCTTCTACTAGTGCGGCAAAAAGTACTGTTTTGCCATCCTTGCTTTCTACAGCCTCATTTAAAACCGCTTCCGAAACGAAAATCTGTTTCCTTTTATTACTATAACCTGCCTTATGTCCTCCAACAGCCCCTTTCACCACTATTATTTCTGGTGCTTCGAAATTTCTGTCACTTAATGCCCTGTATAACTTGCTGTAAGCCTCTGGCTTAATGTCGTGTCCGAACAGATAAAGTGCCCAGTACATAAACATTTTTTCACCCATCTCATCGGCCAAAATACAAAGCTGATCATGCGCATAAGTACTTTTTAACTTATACTCACTTTTTTCAATAACCAGATCAGATGGGGTATATTTATTATACTTTATCCCTTCTTCTCCATTGATGTGAATGGTTTTATGGCTAATGAAGGATAGGTCGTCATTTTTAGCTTCTATATTTACCTTGTTGGCAATTTCGATTAAACTTCCTGCATTCACAGTATAATCGCCACTGGAATTAATTACAATATTTTTTGCCCTTTTAGTAATTGCCATAACTAATTCCTTTAAAAAGAGATAGATTTTTCTGCACTGTTATGCTCGACAGTTTGCTTACTCTGTAAGGTCATTTTATCATTTTCGCTAAAAATGCTGATGCCGTTATTTGCAAGGGTTTCCATATTATCAGATTGTCTGCGGATTTCCTGGTCGGCAAATTCCATCCGTTTATCTGAACTCTCTTTAATATCACCCGTTGCAACAACCTGTATATCCCGGCCAGCAATCTGACTTATGTTATTCCCGGCATCTATCGAAATATTTTCGCCCGCACTTTCTGCGATGTTTTTACCTACTTTAGTATTCATATTCTCCTGCACATTAATCTGCATATTTTTACAGTTCAACGTCATATTTTCCAAAGCGGTAATGGTAATGTTATTACCTTTCGTATCGATATGGATGATGTTACTGTGGATATCGGTAATTTTAATACCCTGTGTTTCCTGGTTATCATCAAACTCGATTAAATGCCCGCTTCTGGTGATGATACTTTTAAGGTGGTTTTGAATAAGCGGGCTACTATCAACACTGGCACTGTGGTAAACACTTCCCATTACTACCGGACGGGCAATATTACCTTCTTCAAAGGCAATCATAACCTGATCGTCGATTTCTGGGATGGCAAAGTAACCACGGTTATTGCCCCTATCGCCAACACCGGCACTTGGCGTAACTACACGTAACCATTCGGTCACATCATTGGTTAAACACTCCCATTTAAATTTCACTTTAATCCGGCCCTGCCCCTGTGGGTCGTTATTATCGATCACATCTGCCAGTTGCATATCGGGCTGTGGTTTTTCAAAGTTTTTCACCAACAAACGTTCGGTTGTGGCTATTTTTCCTTCGAAATTATTATGGTATTTTCCATTTTCGTCGATGTGGTGCTTAATGCTGGTAATCAGAAACTTACCTAAACTTTCGGTCGTAAAAGCCAACTCTTTCCTTAAGCTCATCGTAATTTCAGCAATACTTCCAATGCTCAATCCTGCATTATCGCCCCTGGCCGTAACTTTTAAAAGCTCACTGGTATTGGCCTTTTCTTCGTTTTCAACCAGGTTCTTGATATCGTTATTATTATCAACCCTGATTAAAGAAGGTTGATTAAAAGTTTTGCTAAAAGTTAAATTAGAAGCTTTAACGGCATGCGATAAATCAGGGGTACCATCTACACTACCAGTACTCTCGCTTTGCAGCATTTCATTCTGCTTTGGATTGTAAGAGAACCGTTTGTTCTTTATTGGTGCGATCTCCATGGCGTACTGCATTTCCTGTACATCCCTTCCATAGAACAATGATATTTCTTTTTGTGTATTTGGCTTACCGAAATTAAGCTGTTTACCATCATAAAAAAACCACTCATGGTATTCGCCAGAAAGGCGGTTCAAAAAAGCAAAATCGCTTTCTCTATACTGAATAATATAATCGATAGATGTACTTCTTGCTGCATTAGCTACTACCTTTAAATCATTTGCGGGAGTATCTTTTGTGGCCAGTTTTACAATCTCATTCAGATCTTTATCTAAATATGAGCCTAAGTCAGGCCCACGATCGATCAAAATAGTTGGACTATAACCGCTTACAATTAAAACACCGTGATAGCCATGATTTTGTGATAGTTCGACTTTAGAAACAAGACCTACAAAATTCTGCATACCTTCTGGCGAATGACCGAAAGATGCGGTTAAGGTTTTACCAACAAAATCGCGACTATCATCCAAGGTTATCAACCCAGGCGCGCCCATTTGATCATGGTTAAAACGCAGTTCGAAATAATGATGTTCGTTAAAAGCCTGTGTGAGGCTGAAGGAAGCAAAGTGGGTAATTTCCTTATCCTCTATATTGATTTCTGCAATGAGTTTCTTTTCCATATTAATTAATCTTGATCACAAAAATTACCCTAAGCTAAATTCAGTTGCCTAGTCTTTTAATGCATACTTATCTAATAGAAATGATTCCATTTTATATAGGGCATGTTCAGATGAGTTTTGTGAATGGGTGCCAAACCAAACATTTTACCAGGGTGGTAATCGTTTTTTACTCCAATATATTTGCTTTGGTTAGACATAATTGAGCTTTAATGTAAGATATAGCCTCACGGTAAAAACCGTTCAACCTTGCAATGATAATTTAGATTATATATTTACAATGAGAAAAGCGCTAGTGAACTAAATACGCCCCGATAAATCGGGGCGCTTCAATTAAATTGATATGCTTAAAATAACTAAGCTTTTGGCCAATCATTTTCATGTTCCGCATTACCCAGTTTAAGTTTACGGGCCGATACAACGAAACTTAAAGTCATTGGTGTATTGTCGTTTACCGCAATACCCTCATTATACTGGATGATATAACCGTCTTCGAAAGACAATTCTTTCATTTTGGAATCTTCTTCGCCTTTTTTGAAAACCAATGTTCCTGAAAGCGGCTTGTACTGGTTGTTAACCATTGATTCGATTACTGAAGTATCTTCAGTTGATTCGATTTCGATGTGGATGGTACCACCATAAACACCTGATGATGGACGGCCTTTTGCGTCAACATCTCTATTTAATGAAAAGCTGCACTGAAGTACATCAAATTCTTTTGATCCTAAGTTTAAACGGGTTTTGAATGCCATTGTAATAAAGTTTTAATGTTTT
>Ga0065714_10065063_pt1 | contig 13315 bp, 9 predicted proteins | sample MisRhiReplicate2_FD_59101 | JGI IMG/M metagenome (GOLD analysis project Ga0065714, IMG submission 59101) | Miscanthus rhizosphere microbial communities from Kellogg Biological Station, MSU, sample Rhizosphere Soil Replicate 2: eDNA_1 v2... | ecosystem: Host-associated > Plants > Roots >... | reverse complement strand
AGGTTTCATGTACTTTGAATCTGTACTTTCTTACCTCGCTACGTTTATAAATGACATCTCTTTAATGAACTTCTCGGGTCACCTCACGGATCCCCTTTATATATCTTTAATGTTCAGGCTTGTGTTTCTGCCAGGTCTTATTGCTCCCGACTTTCTGTTTAACCATCCCATCATTTCAATCTTTTTTATTCTGTTACTAAACTCCGTTTGGTAACCCCCGTTTTGTTTGGGACTGCAAAGGTAGAAATCTTTTTCTATTTGTCAAGCTTTTTATTTTCTTTTTTTCTTTTTGTTTTGCTGAAACTTCTTTCTTTAAAACAACTAGAGACAAACTCCTTTACAACCTTTCAAATACTCTCTTTCACTAATCCTATTCTCTGTTTCTCTTCCTGTGAAGCGGGATGCAAAAGTAGGAAAATTACACCAACCTCCAAACCCATTCCCATTATTATTTCATTAAATCTCCTAACTCACTAAACCATAGGCAGAAAATTAAAACAATTGGCATTCTTAAACGACATAAAACGTCTAAAACGACTCATTCCGTATAATTACGTCAAATAGCGTAGTAAAACGCACAAAATGTAAACGCGTATTTATATTCTTCTTATATTTAAGTCTTCCTGTCAACAGAATCCAATTGAGCTTTTAATTAAATGGAACTGCAGCTTACCTAAAATCTTCTTGCCCTAGTATTGGGTCCCAATCAGGTCCTAATTTCGACCTAAATTATAGTCGTCTCTTTTACCAGCTTTAAACGGACCTTGTTCGGCCTTCGTTCGACGGGGGCCGGATGAGTCCCTAAGGAAAGCGGTACAAAAGCCGCCCCATCTTTAGGACCAGAAAAAAATCCATAAAATGCCCAATACCTAAACCCAGACTTATACTATATATAGGTATACTTATATACAATATAGTATGCACTTAACATATAATAAGAAATGCCCTTATATTTTAGTATGAGGGCTTACATATATAGAATTAAACTATAAGGGAAGGAAACAAAGCGAAATAGGATAAGCTTAAAAAAAACAGGAATGATCATACCGACCATTCCTGCTTATCTAAATTAACGCTCTCCATATAAAGACGCATTTAGAAACGAAATATTGTACCAGCTGATAAAAAATTTAGAACAACCGATTATTACCCACAAAAAATTAAACATTATAAATTACATTTGATTATAGAACCAATGAATGGAAACGAAGATAAAATCTCGGCAAGAAGACTAAAAGCTATTTTCGGTGGCTCAATAGGCAATCTTGTAGAATGGTACGATTGGTATGCATACTCCGCTTTTGCAATTTACTTCTCTGCTTCTTTTTTCCCTGAAGGGAACCCTACCGTACAATTAATAAATACCGCAGGAATATTTGCCCTAGGATTTTTAATGCGCCCATTAGGCGGCTATATTTTTGGTCGCATAGCTGATCGCGTTGGTCGCAAACAATCTATGACTCTTTCCGTATTATTAATGTCGCTTGGTTCATTTTTAATTGCACTAACTCCCACTTACAAAACCATTGGCATTATAGCACCTATATTGTTATTAACCGCGAGGCTACTTCAGGGACTAAGTGTTGGTGGCGAATATGGCGTATCCGCAACCTATTTAAGTGAAATGGCCACCAAAAACAGACGTGGTTTTTATTCCAGCTTTCAATATGTAACCTTAATAGGCGGTCAATTACTCGCGCTTGCTATTCAACTAATCTTACAAAGAGTACTGCTCTCCGAAGCTCAACTTCAGGAATGGGGATGGCGCATCCCATTCATTTTCGGGGCTATCCTTTCTATCGTAGCACTTTATCTTAGAAAAAACCTCGACGAAACAAAAGCTTTTGAGAATCAAAAAGCACGCGGAACAGAAAAAAAAGGAACAGTAAAAGAGTTATTAAAACACCCAAAAGCTGTAATTACAGTAATAGGATTAACATTAGGTGGCACACTGGCTTTCTATACCTACACAACTTATATGCAAAAGTTCCTTGTCAACACTGTTCACATGACAAAGGAGCAATCTACACTAATGTCGTTTTTAACACTTTTCATCTTTGCTTGTTTGCAACCTTTATTTGGAGCCTTGTCAGACAAAATAGGAAGGCGACCACTTCTTATCGCTTTTGGTGTATTGGGTACAATATGCACAGTTCCATTACTTACTACACTAAGTCATACCACATCTCAATGGCAAGCATTTTTCCTTTTAATGATTGCTTTAATTATTGTGAGTGGCTACACCAGTATCAACGCAGTGGTAAAGGCAGAATTGTTTCCTGCCGAAGTTAGAGCCTTAGGGGTTGGATTGCCTTACGCACTAACTGTTGCCATATTCGGTGGATCAGCAGAATATATTGCTTTACAACTAAAAAACTGGCACCACGAAGAATACTACTACTGGTATATTACTGTTTGTATTTTCATCTCCTTACTGGTGTATGTTTTCATGAAGGATACAAAAAAGACTTCAAAACTGAATCAGGACAGCTAATAAAAGAAAATCGTTGTGAGTATTTTAAAGAAGGCATTGCTGTTCGATGCAGGAACAACAATGCCTAAAAACCAAATATAACCATGTCTAAAAATCTAAATAGACATAACTAAGAAAAGTGCTGAACAAAAATTAATTTATGAGACTACAATTTAGGCACACAATTCTATTAACAAAAGTCTTATTCTCTTACATCAAAAGCAAAGAACATTATATATTCCGCACTTTTTCCGGCTATTAAGTTTCCGACAATTTTTTGTTTGGCATTATCATCCCAGAAAAATAAAATACCAAATTTTGTACTTATTCAAAAATCAGTGTTTCCCCAACCCACAGACAAAACCTAAGCCATCACAGGGTTATCAACTATAGGTAGCTTTGCAAACTTAACCACCTCAACACTTGGGAAACCAAAATCTTCTACCACCTTGCCTAATATTAGGTAACAACCTTTTCCTCTAAAAGGATAAGTGGGCGTACTACCAGGGAAATGCGTCGTATCAAAGAAATTTCCATCAGCATCCAGAAAAGTACCAAACCACATTTTCTTGCCATTCTTCATATGCACAGTCTTTTCGCAAACATATAGGCCAACCATTTTAACCGTTTGGCCAACATACTGAATCAGATTATTTGTGCGTACATCTCCTCTATATGCAGTTATCAATAGATCAAACATAGAGAGCGACAAAGGAAACCCAAGTAGTTCCAATTCATGATAAGCATCTTCAAGTTCAGTATTAATCAGTTCCGGCAGCGCATAATGTTTACTATCCATATGGAAAAGTTCCGCATGATTAACAGGTTTAACTTTACCCCCTAACATCATATGGACTTCCCACAACAACGTTTTCTTACTTTTACCTGTAAACCTCAAAGCGCCAACCCTAATTAGGATGATAACCTGCTCCAGTCCCATACCTGTACGTTTCACAAAATCTTCCAGATCGGCAAATGCACCGTTTAGCTTAACCTCTTCAGGAATCAATTCTATAAATTTATTCTCAAACCCTTGTATACCAATAAGCCCCAGATAAGCATCAGACCCTTTAATAGAAACCACAGATGTGCTTACATTAACACAAGGCAAGTGTACCTTTGCACCGGCCTTTTGCAATTCATGAACATACAACCAGCGCGTATAGAAGCCTCCGTAGTTATTCAGTACCGCAACCATAAATTCCTGAGGATAGTAGGTTTTTAAAAATAAACTCTGATAACTTTCTACAGCAAAACTGGCCGAGTGCGCCTTAGAGAAACTATAACCTGCAAAAGAATATACCTGCCTCCATACCTCAGCTGTAATATTCTCCGGTCGGCCTAGTGCCTTTGCACTATCATGAAACTTCTCTACCAGTTTATTAAATTCTATTTTCGAACGATATTTACCACTCATTCCCCGCCTCAGGATATCTGCATCTGTACCATCCATTCCGGCATAATGGATACAAATTTTAATCACATCCTCTTGATAAACCATTACCCCAAAAGTATCCTCCAGCTGTTCTTTCATTACCGGATGTAGGTATTCTACAGCATCTGGTTTGTGAAAATTCTGAATGTAAGCCTTCATCATACCCGACTGAGCAACACCTGGCCGAATAATACTACTGGCCGCAACTAGCGTCAGATAATTCTCGCAGCCAAGCTTGGTAAGCAGTTGGCGCATGGCAGGCGATTCGATATAAAAACAGCCTATACTATTGCCCGTTTTTAATTTGTTATTCAGATTGGCATCTTTCATAAACACCTTTACCTGATGAACATCTATTTTACGTTGTTGGTTTTCCTCTACCAATCTTACTGCCTCTTTGATGTGCCCTATCCCCCTCTGACTTAATATATCGTATTTATCATAGCCAATAGCTTCCGCCTCGTACATATCCCATTGTACCGTTGCCATTCCTTTAGGTGGAAAATCCAATGCTGTGTAATAGGTAATCGGTTCTTCCGAAATCAGAACTCCACCGGCATGAATGCTTCTTTGATTAGGCATTTCCTTCATCATCTCATATATGGCCATGATCTTTTTAAAAGTAGCATTATCTCGGTTTACCGCAGCTTTGGCTGGATCTGTAAAACCATCAATCTCAGCTTTTGGCAACCCCATTACTTTACCAATCTCACGGATAACGGAACGATCTTTAAAGGTGCTCATTGTGCCTAGCAGCGCAGTATGGTCTTTTCCGTAGCGCTTAAAAATGTAATCCTGTACATCTTCACGCTCATCCCAGGAATAATCAATATCAAAATCAGGAGGGGAGGTGCGCTGTGCATTCAAAAAACGTTCAAAATACAAATCAAGCTCCAGCGGATCTACATCAGTAATACGTAAACAAAAAGCTACCGTACTATTGGCTCCCGATCCTCTACCCACATGATAATAACCCTTGGCCATAGAATAACGAATAATATCCCATGTAATTAAAAAATAGGCGCAATACCCCAAATCATTAATTACCTTCAGTTCCTTCTCTACTTTTTTTAGCGCATCCTTATTCTTCTTTCCATAACGATACGCCATACCCTCCATTGCCAGTTTTTCAAGTAGGGCTTTATCATCACTGTTGCTCCCTGTAAAGGTTTTACGGTTGAGGTGAACTTTTCCCTGCGCATAATTCATCTTGCAGCCATCCATCAATTTCCGCGTATTATCCAGTATAAAGGCATATTTACTAAATTTCGCTTCCAACTCCCCTGCCGGCAAAAATAGATCAGTGCTACTACATTTATCTTCGGGTGTAACCATGGTAAGCAGCGTATTCAAATCCACGCCCCTCAAATACTCATGCAGACGATATTCGAGTTTGTCGGCCACAAAAACAGGTTGCAGTGCCAGTAATTTATCTTTTATGTGATTGATATCCTTTCCGTGCAAACTATGTAATTCATCAAATCGAATTCCCAGATATTCGTTTTCTCCTAATACTCTTGTTTCAATATCATTCCTATAAGGATAAATTACAACTGCATTTTTAAAGGCCTTTGCTTTGTCGGGCAATTCCTTCTGTTCCAGGTTATGCTCAGTAAGGAAATCATTCAATTCCTTCATTCCCTCCTTATCTCTGGCAACCCCGATATAAAGTAATTGCTTATTTCGTCTAAACTCAATACCTCCAATAGGCTTAATGCCATTCTTATTGCAAGCCCTCATAAACTCCATAACCCCTGTAGAGTTATTAATATCAGTAAGCGCCATTTGTGTAACCCCTCGAAAAGCCGCCTCCTCTATGAGTTTTTCGATAGGCATAGTACCATAGCGCAGGCTATATTGAGAATGAACATTTAAATACATGGCTTATACATTAATATCCAGAACGGACGCCCTTGTTACTGCCTTCTCGCCAAAGCGCTTGCGGATTCTATCCATTGCCTGCACCAAACTATACTGCTCCTGCGACTCACTATACATATCTATTTGTTCAAAACCATTTACCAAATTAGATAAACGCACACCAACAAGTCGCAATAACATCCTCTTGGTATATACCTGCTTAAAAAGTTCCTTTGCCTTCAGAATAAATGTACTATCAAGTGATGTATAAGGAATAGAGGCCTGCTTGGTAACATCTTCGAAATTGGAATACCTAATCGTTACCGTAATACAGGCTGCAAGTTTCTTTTTTTCTCTCAGCTGAAATGCAATATCCATTACCATTGCGGTAAGCAGATTATTGATCATATTTATATCTATAGTATCTGCTTTAAATGTGCATTGTGTACCAATACTTTTTTGCTCAGCATAAGGAATTATCGGACTATTATCTATGCCTTTAGCTTTCTGAAGTAGCGACAAGCCATTTTTACCCATCAGCATATTCATCTGATCTGGATGGATTTGGGCCAGCGTATAAATCTTCTTGATGCCCATATCACTAAGCTTTATAAAAGTCTTTTCGCCTAGTCCCGGAATTTTCCTAATAGAAAGAGGGTTTAAAAAGGGTTGTACGCCTGATGCTTCAACATTCTTCTCTCCATTTGGCTTGCACTCATTGGTTGCCATTTTAGAAACCGTTTTATTTACCGACAATCCAAAAGAAATTGGCAAACCCGATTCTTTAATAATAGTTTCCCGAAGCTCATGTGCATAGGTCATACAGCCATAAAACCTATCCATACCCGTCATATCTATATAATGCTCATCAATACTAGCTTTTTCAAACAGCGGTACCTTTTCCCTAATAATATCGGTAATTTCATGGGACGCCTTTGAATAAGCATCCATATTACCTTTAATAAAAACTGCATGTGGACACAACATTTTTGCCATTCTGGCTGGCATGGCGGCATGTACCCCAAACTTACGGGCCTCATAACTACATGAGGTTACCACTCCTCGATCTGATGTACCACCAATGATTATAGGTTTTCCGGCAAGTTTTTTATTTTTTTTAATCTCTACAGACACAAAAAATGCATCCTGATCCATATGAATTATTTGCTTCCCTTCGCTCATGACAAATAAATTTAGGTCACGACAAAATTAAGCTAATAAAATTAGCAAAACAACTATAAAGCTAAATAAATTAGCCGAAAAATGTTTTTTACTATTTATTTAAGCAAACACAAAATCCTACTTTAAGCAAGCATCAGATCAGGAACCTCCTTAAGAATCTGATCTCTATGAGCAGCAGACAGCCAAATATTAGATTCCAAATTTAAAATATCTATGTTTTCTTTAAGAAAATAATTCCAGCAAATCTTTCCATTTTCCTTTTGAGTAGTCACAATATCATGAATGATATCATTTGATATAATAACAGGAGTACTATCCTCTCCATGATTAAACTCAGTTACATGAACATCTTTCAATACAACTGTACCTAAAACAGCAGAATTCTCATTACTATCATCTTCGGCAGAAATTACCAACTCATACATATTGGTATCCACTTTAGTATAACTAGTCACTTCTTCAGAGAATTTAAAAGCTGCGCTATGAGAGTGTTTTGGAATTTTAGCGGCATTCAATTGTTCCCATTCCTTTCGGTTATCTGGATTTTTTTGATCATCACAGTACCATTCAGGGTTGCGTACCCAAATTTTAACGACTATGTTCATACACTATTCCTATTTGATTAGATAATGAAGATAATAAAAAAAATCTTTACTATTTACAACACGCCCTTCAATTTCGACCAAACGTTTTCTGCCACTATTTTTTGTCCCTCAGCAGTAGGATGAATACCATCGCCTTGGTTTAGCTTCGGAATACCCGCTACCCCCTCCAACAAAAATGGCAGAAAAACCATTTCATTCTTAGCCGCAAGCTCCTTAAACATGTTTCTAAAATCAGAAGCATATTTAGCACCCATATTCGGTGGCACTTCCATTCCGGTTAAAATCATTTTAGCCTCAGGGTATTTCTTTTTAACCTTATCTATTATAGCCTGTAAGTTTGTCGTAGTTTCACTAACCGCTACTCCACGCAAGCCATCATTAGCACCCAATTCGAGCACAAACACAGCAACAGGTTGTTTCAGCAACCAGTCTATCCTGTTTTTTCCGGCGGCAGATGTTTCACCGCTTAGTCCCCCATTTATTGCTTTATAAGGAAGTTTAAGTGAATCCAGTTTTTTCTGTAGCAATTCGGGATATGCCTCACCCTGTTCAAGCCCATACCCTGCGGTTAAACTTGTGCCAAAGAATAAGATGTTTTTTTCTTTAACCTGAACCTCAGTAGCTACAGGTGCTGTCTCGGTAGGTTTTCCATTTGATGCATCATCAGTCTGTTTATTTTGATTATTCCCACATGAGGCAAACACAACGGACAACATGACGATCAGGGTTGAAGCTTTAAAACGTAACATATCTATGTAATATAATTCTAAAATTAGCCATTACTTATTAGGCCTCGTATATTTAGCTATAAAAATACCTATTTATTAATAATATGCCTTCAGAAAACATACTCCATATTGAAAATGTAAGTAAAATATATAAAAGTGCAGGCAAAGAACTTACTGTACTTAATAACGTTAATTTCTCTGTAGAAGGAGGCTCTACTCTTGCAATTACAGGCCCATCCGGCAGTGGTAAAACTACACTCCTGGGACTTTGTGCCGGGCTCGACAGATCGACCACAGGCTCCGTTAAACTAAACGGCATCAAACTCGATGAGCTTACAGAAGACCAACGGGCAGCAGTGCGCAACCGTTACATAGGTTTTATATTTCAAAATTTCCAGCTGATGCCAACCTTAACTGCCCTTGAAAACGTAATGGTACCAATGGAGTTACGTGGAGAAAAAGATATTCGGGTACATGCCATGGATTTATTAGATAAAGTAGGCCTTGCAGAACGCGCTCACCATTATCCAGTTCAGCTTTCAGGAGGTGAACAGCAACGCGTTTCGCTGGCAAGGGCATTTTCAAATAAACCAGCTATACTTTTTGCTGATGAGCCTACGGGCAATCTGGATGCCGAAACCAGTGAAAAAATAGAAAAACTAATGTTTGAACTAAACAGAGATGCCGGAACTACGTTGATCATTGTTACCCACGATCTGGAACTGGCCATGCGAACAAACAGAATCATAAAAATAAAAGGTGGCGTAATCATTTCAGACGATCCAAATGCAACAAGATAATCCCGCACTTAAAAGATCTGTAAACATTGGCTGGCTTTTTAAAATGGCCTGGCGTGATGCTCGTCGCAATAAATCCCGTCTGTTTCTTTTCGTATCGTCAATCATCCTCGGAATTGCGGCATTAGTGGCCGTCTATTCATTTAGAGACAATATGCAGCGCGACATTGATAATCAAGCCAAAATGCTTACCGGAGCAGATCTGATCATACAAGCTCGCAAACCTGTGAGTGCAAAAACACAGGCCGTTCTGGATACTTTAGGAAATGAAAAAGCATCAGAAAGAAGCTTTGCATCAATGATCTATTTTCTTAAAAATGAAGGCAGCAGATTGGTGCAGGTGCGAGCACTCGAAGGTAATTACCCATTTTACGGCACCATTGAAACTACTCCGGTAAATGCTGCAAGGACTTTTCAGCAAGAGCGCAGGGCATTAGTTGATAAAACAGTTATGCTGCAATTTAATGCCAAACCCGGTGACTCCATTAAAATTGGCAGCCTTAACTTCCTAATAGCAGGAATATTGGATAAAGCACCCGGACAAACCGGAGTATCTGCAACCGTAGCACCGGTAGTTTATATCCCACTAAAGTATCTTGAACAAACCGGATTAACCAAAATAGGCAGCAGAATCCAATACAAATATTACTACAGGTACAATAAGCCATCCGCTGTAGCGACTCAGGTCAAAAAAATTCAACCTTTACTTGATAAGGAAAACCTCGACACAGAAACTGTAGAATCTAAGAAGGAAAGTACCGGAAAGTCATTTAGAGATGTAAGCAGATTTCTTGAACTATCGGGTTTTATTGCCCTATTGCTAGGATGTATAGGCGTTGGAAGTGCCATTCATGTTTACATTGGCGAAAAACTAAACTCCATAGCTACCCTACGTTGTCTGGGCTTAAAAGCATGGGAGGCCTTTTTAATTTACCTCATCCAAATTGTTTTTATTGGATTTATTGGCGCTGTTTTAGGCGCTGCATTAGGTACAATAATACAGTTTGCATTACCAATGGTACTAAAGGATTTCATACCTGTAGAACTTACGCTGCAAATTTCGTGGCTTGCCATCGGACAAGGAGTACTACTCGGCTTAATCATTTCAGTTTTATTTGCGCTCCCCTCACTTCTCTCTGTACGTACTATTTCGCCATTAAATGCCATCAGACATTCGTTTGAGAAATCAGCCGACCCAAGAGATCCACTAAAATGGCTAGTATATTTACTCATCTTACTCTTTGTACTGGCATTTACCAGATTTCAAATGACCAGTTGGATGCAGGCTACAATATTTACAGCAAGTATCCTGATTGCATTCCTTTTACTTTTTGGTCTATCCCGACTCCTAATGTGGGTGGTAAAAAGGGTCATTCCAAATTCTTCCAGTTACTTATGGAGGCAGGGTTTTGCTAATCTTTACCGCCCAAATAACCAAACCCTTATGCTTACTGTATCTATAGGTTTATCAGCAGCATTTATCTGTACCCTATTTTTTGTACAAGGCATTTTAATAAAACGGGTAACCATATCTGCTGAAGGAAATCAGGCAAACATGATCCTATTTGATATTCAAAACGAACAAAAGGAGGCCGTTGCAAAACTAACCCGAGATTATAAATTACCAGTAATGAATCAGGTACCAGTTGTAACAGTTAGAATCGAAAAGATATATGCAAAAAAAGCACTTAAGGATACAACCAAAGAATCTAAACGCGCTACACAGGGAGAGCTTAGGGTAACTTTTCAAGACTCACTAACCTCAGCAGAGAAAATAACTGAGGGTGCATGGAAAGGTAAAATAAAACCAGGAGAGCAAGTGTACATATCCTTAGAAGAAGGTTATGCCAAACATATCCATGTGGGCGTGGGCGACAGTATCATTTTTAACATACAAGGGTTAATGATACCTACCGTTGTAGGAAGTTTAAGAGAAGTAAACTGGGCAAGAATGCAAACTAATTTTAGGGTCGTTTTCCCAACAGGTGTACTCGAAGATGCTCCGCAGTTTCATGTATTGATGACCCGAATTACCTCAAATGACGTTTCAGCGAACTTCCAAAGTGCTGTTGTAAAAAAATTCCCCAATGTATCTGTTATAGACTTGGGTCTTATATTAAAAACGCTAGATGAACTGTTATCTAAGATAAGTTTTGTAATACAGTTTATGGCGGCATTTAGTATGGCAACTGGCTGGATAGTGCTCATTTCTGCAGTACTCACAAGCAGAGGTCAGCGCTTACGAGAAAGTGTATTACTCAGAACCCTTGGAGCAAGCAGAAAACAGATTCTTGTAATTACAGCTATAGAGTACTTATTTCTAGGCGCATTCTCTGCAGGTGCAGGGATAATTCTTGCGCTTGGAGGTAGTTGGTTGTTAGCTGTATTCAGCTTCGATACCAGCTTTACTCCTTCCCTGCTTCCAATACTTTTGTTATTTACTCTAATTTGTTTTTTAGTAGTATTAACAGGGGTACTGAGTAGCAGAAAAGTGCTAAACACTCCTCCGCTAGCGGTATTAAACTCTTAAACTATAATTTATTCAAAAACATACAATACACATCCACCTAAAACACTATTTTTGCGCCCCGCTAAAAATCATCTTTACTGATTTTAGCTTCATACTAACTTTGCAATGGAATTATCATCAAAAAACTCTTCTAAAGAAGCCATACGGACTACTCAGCTAGGCATCATTATCAGCATAGCTTTAATATTTGTAAAGGGTCTTTCAGGGTATCTTGGTCATTCCTATGCTTTAATAGCCGATGCAACTGAGTCGGGAACAGATGTGGTTAGCTCAGGCTTACTATGGCTGGCACTTATTTACGCTCAGCGACCTGCCGATCAAGGACATCCTTATGGGCATGGCAAAGCCGAACCTATAGCAGCGGTACTAATAGGATTATTTTTAATAGCAGCAGCAGGCTGGATTGCATATCATTCTATTTATTATATCAGAACACCCCACGGACTTCCTAAAAGCTACACCTTAATTGTACTGCTTATCGTAATTTTATCTAAAGAAATCTTGTTCCGTTATGTACTCAAAGTCGGGAAACGATTGAATAGTCAAGCTGTAAAAGCAGATGCTTATCACCACAGGAGTGACGCAATTACTTCTATTGCAGCATTTATTGGAATTGTAATTGCCCTTGTATTAGGTAAAGGATATGAAGGAGCAGACGATTGGGCAGCATTAATGGCCTGTGTATTCATCATTTACAATGCTATAAAAATCATACGTCCCGCATTTTCAGAAATTATGGATGCTGCGCCGTCACCCGAATTCATAGCAGAAATTTCAAGAATAGCAGCTCAGCATATCGAAGTAAAGGAAGTAGAAAAATGCTTTGTCAGAAAAATGGGCTTACAATATTATGTAGATATGCACATAGAAGTAGACGGCACCATCGATGTATTTACTGCACACCAGGTAGCCCATCAGGTAAAAGACGAACTCCTGGCTTCAGATTTAAGTATTAAAGATGTAATTATACACGTTGAGCCACATTTGGCGTAATTACCTTAATTCCATTTTTACCTGCTATAATTGCTTTTGTAGCCATCCCGTAAAATAAAGAATGCTCTACCACACCTGGTATCATTTTAATTTGAATGTTTAGCTTTTGTAATTCCGGCAATTCAGCGAAGTGAACATCAGCCAACAGATTTCCATTGTCAGAGATAACAGCGCCGTCCTTTTGAGTACTCATACGCAACTTTATAGAAGCTCCCGGAAACTCAAACGACAATCTACCCAGCACCATTTGCAAAGCCTGAGGCAATATTTCCAACACTAACGGGTAAGTAGCATCCAGTTTTTCGGAGAATTTACCCTCATCTCCTATCAATATAAAATCTGTAGCCATCGACGCCAGAATCTTTTCAGTAGTATGAATCCCGCCACCACTTTTTAAAGCATTCAACTCTTCATCAAACTGATCACAGCCATCAAAATAAACATCTATCTTTTTAAGTAGCGATGGCGACTGCACCTTTAATCCGTTTTGCTGCAAATAAGCAGTGGTTTTAAATGACGACGAAGTAAAAGTAACACTTGCAGCCAAATCCTCATCTTGCTTAACCATATCTACCAAATGAGATACCGTTGTTCCCGCCCCTAAACCTACAATTTGCCCAGTTTTAATAAAAGGCAAGGCCGCCTTTGCCGCTTCTATCTTATAATCGATCATGGCGGCAATTTAGAAATTCACCGCAGATTTCAAACAATT
>Ga0065714_10065059_pt1 | contig 13341 bp, 13 predicted proteins | sample MisRhiReplicate2_FD_59101 | JGI IMG/M metagenome (GOLD analysis project Ga0065714, IMG submission 59101) | Miscanthus rhizosphere microbial communities from Kellogg Biological Station, MSU, sample Rhizosphere Soil Replicate 2: eDNA_1 v2... | ecosystem: Host-associated > Plants > Roots >... | reverse complement strand
TTTATTTATCATGGAATTATATTAATAAGATATACACCACTTTACCCGGTAAAAAAGCATCCGCAAAGCAAAAATTCATCAGAGAAATATCATTTTATTTCTGCAAACGTTTATCAGTTTAATAAAGATTACAATCAATTTATCAATCTCATCAACAAAAATAAACCGGAAATTTTCCTGACAATGGAAAGCAATAGCGATTGGGAAAAAGCATTGCAGGTTTTAGAAAAAGATTATCCATATCAACATAAAGTAACTCTGGAAAATACTTATGGAATGCACTTCTATTCTAAAATGGAAATTGAAGAATCAAAAACACATTTTTTTGTAGCCGATGACATTCCAAGTATTGAAGCGCATCTGAAAACGAAAGATGGTTTCAGGTTTGTATTTTTTGGAGTTCATCCGCCGCCGCCGAGTCCGACAGAAGAAGAAACTTCAAAAGAAAGAGATGGCGATCTTCTAAGTACCGCAAAACGTGTTCAGGAAATTAAAAAACCTTTGATCGTAGTTGGAGACTTCAATAACGTGGCGTGGTCAAAATCGTCTATTTTATTCAGAAAAACGAGTCATCTGATCGATCCAAGAGTTGGTCATTCTTTCGTTTCTACTTTCCATGCAAAATACCGTCTGTTCAGATTCCCGATTGACCTGATGTTCCACAGTGAAGACATTTTCATTAAAGACCTTAAAACTTTGGAAAATTTCGGTTCGGATCACCTTCCTGTATATTGCGAATTCTTCATAGATCATCACAATGACGATCAGGAAAAACGTGTGGAAGAAGCTGATTCTGAAGAAATAGAAGAAGCTGAAGAAATTATCGAAGAAGGTAAAGAGGAAGACGGAGAGCGTGATGCTATTGTGAAGGAGGATTAATACACACTGTTTGTCATTCCGAAGAATCTAAATTAAAAAAATTAGTTTTTTTGACTAAAAGTCAAATTATTCATCAATAGAAAAAGCGGACTAAGTCCGCTTATATCAATATTCTTTCTATTAAAACTTCATCACATCCTTCACCATCCCATTTTTCTGAGTATGCTGCAGCAATTCTGCTTCAATAAAAGTTTTTATTTTGTCTTCTGAGCCATCATTTGGAAACAGCAAATGTACATTTGCACCCGCATCTAAGGTAAAGAACAATGATAAAGAAGTTTCTCTTCTGAAATCCCAGATTTTATTAATGACTTCCAGAGTTCCGGTTTTCATTAAAATAAAAGCGGGATCACTCATCATCATCATGGCGTGAAGCGTTAAAGCTTCGTGTTCTATCAATTTTATAAAAGAATTCAAGTCACCATTTTTCAAGATTTCTTTCATCGGAACAAAATTTTCTTTTGCTTCCTGAAATCTTCTTTCTGCGTAAGGATTGGTATTCATCAAACCATGGCCAACTGTTGAGGAAACGCTCTTTACACCTTCATGGATCAATAAAACCCAGTCACTAAAATCTTTGAAAACATCATGAATTTCAGCATCAGGATATTTTACAGCAAACAAATTAGAACTTCCTTCAACCTCATCTGATTCGCCCCAAACGACCAAACCGTTGTACAAACTTCTGCAAGCACTTCCGCTTCCCAACCTTGCTAAAAATGAGGCTTTTCTTAAAGATTCTTCTTCTGAATTTTTCTGTGAAAAAATTTCATCTAATTTCATCAGACATTTTGCAATAGCCCCAAAACCGGAAGCTGAACTTGCAATTCCTGAACTGTGAGGAAATGTATTTTCAGTTCGGATGATATATTTTCCTTTTAAAATCCACGGAAGATAATGTTCAATATTTTTAAAATACTTTTCAATTTTCTCAGCAAATTTCAATTCTTCGTTTCCTGACAGAAAAGTCTGAACAGAAAAAGGTTCGTTTGCCAAAAATTCAATTATTGTATTAGTTTTGCAATTGTTTAAAGTATAACTGATACTTGGGTTTGCAGGAATTTGGTTTTCGTATTTTCCCCAATACTTGATCAGGGCAATATTTGACGGACAGCTTTCTGAAACCGTTTCTGAACTGATATTATAATTTTTTTTTCCTAAGAAGTCTTGTGTTGTCATAGTTTACTTATTGAAATGGTCTTTCTGACCACAAGGTTTCATTTAATTATTGAAATTTAATAAATTCAAAGCTTGTCATTCTGTAGGAATCTCAACAATGCAAAATTCGTAATTTAGATTCCTACAGAATGACAAACTCTATGTTGATTTATATATAATTTAAAAAGATCTAATACATTTTTTCAATTAAATCTGCATATTTTTTCAGCACTACATTTCGTTTTACTTTCAATGTCGGAGTAATTTCTCCGCTGCTGATTTCAAATTCTGAAGGCATTAAAGTAAACTTTTTCACCTTTTCAAAATCTGAAAGTTCGTGCTGCAATTCTTTAATCTTATCTTTATAAAAATCGATGATTTCTTTATTTTGAACTAATTCATCACGATTGGCAGAGGAAATATTGTTCTTTTTTGCATAATCTCCCAAAAACTCAAAATTCGGAACGATCAACGCTGAAACAAACTGTCGTCCTTCCGCAATTAAAACGATTTGCTGAATGAAATTGTTATTCGTTAAAAGATTCTCAATTTGTTGGGGTGCAATGTATTTCCCATTCGAGGTTTTCATCAGATCCTTGATACGGTCTGTGATAAACAAGTTTCCGTTTTCGTCAAATTTTCCTGCATCTCCGGTTTTGAACCAGCCATCTTCCGTGAAAACTTTTGCCGTTTCTTCAGGTTTATTGTAGTATCCTTTCATGATACCGTTTCCTTTTGCCAGAATTTCATCATTTTCTCCGATACGAATTTCTACGCCCGGTAAAGGTTTTCCGCAACTTCCATGTTCAAAATGAGTAAAAGGAAAAGCTGTTAATGTCGCCGTAGTTTCTGTCAAACCATAACCGACTGTGATATGAAGTCCCATTGCTTCAAACAATTGTGTCACATCAGGCGAAACGGAAGCGCCACCGCACGGCATGAACCAAAGTCTTCCACCCATTTTCTGTTTTACTTTATTAAAAACCAAAGCATTGGCAACAGAGTGTTTTACCATCAACCCTAAAGGAGCTGATTTTTCTATTCTTTTTAATTCTGCAGTTTGTTTTCCAACTTCAAGAGCCCAATCGAAGATTTTTTTCTTGAATGATGAGCCTTCTTTGGCTTTTTCTAAAACTCCAGCGTACACTTTCTGGAAAAATCTCGGAACAGCACACATCATCGTCGGTTTCACTTCCTCCAAAGTTGCAGCAATATCTTTCGGATCTTCAAGAAAATAAACTTTTGCACCGCCGTAAAGACAGAGTAAGCTCCAGCATCTTTCGAAAACGTGAGTCAAGGGCAAAAATGCCAATGAAAGTTCGTCTTCAAAGTTTTTAAACTTAAAATATTCAAAATGAGCATCAAAAGATTTAATAAAATTTCCATGGGTCAGCATCACACCTTTTGGTGTTCCGGTCGTTCCTGAAGTATAAATAATGGTTGCTAAATCGTCAAATTCTTTTTTGACAATCTCCAGTTTCGGGGAGGTTTTAGCAATAAAATCTTCCAAATAAAAAGTGTGTTCTTTTTTTATCCAAACTGCTTTTTTAGAAACGATAATGGTTTGAAGGCTGTTTTCTTTTTGTACAATTTCTAAACACGCATCATATTGCGCCTGATTTCCGACCAAAATAATTTTGGATTGAGAATCGTTGATGATATATTCTGCCTGTTCGCCATTGTTGGTAGAATAAATGGGAACTGTAATTGCTCCAATGGACATCGCTGCCAAATCAAAAATCATCCATTCAGCAGAATTGTCTGCATAGATAGCGACTTTGTCATTCTCTTCAACACCGTTATTTTTTAATGCGTTCCCCGTTTTAAAAATAATTTCGCTGAATTTTTTCCAACTCAATTCTTTCCAGCCTTCTTTCTTTTTGAAACCTACTGCTGATTTGAAAGAATGCTTTTCCGCATTTTTACTGATTATTGCCTCTGCAAGATTCATTATAATTTATTCAGCTTTTTGTCATTAATATAATTGTTGAGATGGAAATCTATACTTTCCTGAACCGGAATAAAATCATAATCCAGGGTATCTTTCACTTTCTGATTTGAAATAATACTTGAAGAAGTCACCGATTCGATATTGGTTCTTGTTGCCATTTTTAACTGCGGAATCAGCCAACCCAAAAATATGTTGAGCCATCTTCCGATATTTAAAATAAATTTGGAAAGAATTTTCACATCCTTTAAATCTAATTTTCTTCTGATTTGATTTCCAATTTCTGCGTATTTTTTACTTTCAGAAATTAGAATAAACCGTTCTCCGAATCGATCTTTTTCCATCAGATCAACTGCAATTTTTGCAACGTCACGAACATCTACATAAGCCGATCCGCCTGAAAATATAAAACTGTTTTTTTCAAAAGTCGAAAAAAGTTCACCACTACTCTGTTTCCAGTTTCCTGTTCCTACGATCATTCCCGGATTGATGATGATTGTATTTAATCCTTCCACAGAAGCTCTCCAAACTTCCATTTCAGAAAGATGTTTTGAAATTGCGTAAGCAGAATGTTCTGTTTTAGGATTGAAATCTGATTCTTCATCCAATTCTCCTTTTTCATTCAGTCCATCCAAAACTGCGATCGAACTTACGTGAAGAAATTTCTGCACGCTTGAGTTTTCGCACGCAAATAAAAGATTTTCTGTGCCTTTGATATTGGTGTGATACATTTCTTTTTCATCTTTCGGATGAAAACTTACTTTGGCGGCACAATGATAAACTTCGGTAATTCCATTCAAGGCGTTTTGTAATGAATGAATATCGTCAAAATCAACATTCGTCCATTCAATTTTATTGAAAAAAACTTCGGGATTTTCTGTATAAAATTGATAAGAATGTTTCACTTCATCAATATCACTTGCAGGTCTTTTTGCAGCACGCACCGTTTTACCTTTTTTCAAAAGTTCCAAAACGATCATTCTGCCTAAAATTCCTGTTGCTCCTGTTACAAAAACCATGAATTTATTTTCTGCTTGATTATTGAATTACAAATTCCTGCAAATTTGCAAATTTTATGTGGTTATTTGATTGAATTTGTATGATATTATTATCTTGGGGTGATTTTCTGAAATCAATTTTGATTTAATTTAAACCTAAAAAATTTCTCACCACTTCACTGAATTCCACAGGATTATCTGCCTGAACCCAATGTGCAGCATTTTTAATTTTCACAAATTGAGCTTTTGGAAATTGCTGTTTGATTGCAAAACCATCTTGTGGTAAAATATAATTTGATTTTTCTCCTGCAATAAATAAAGTTTCACCTTCAAAAACTCCGAATTTAATCGCATTTGAAACAAACTGATTGTATTTTTCTGAAAGTGTTTTCAAATTGAATCTCCAATTAAGTTTCTTTGTATCACCAATTTCTTCCCAGTACAAATTTTTAGCTAAAAACTGAATGGTTGATTTTTCAGGAATATATTGACTGAGAACCGCTTCCACTTCATTTCTTGATTTAACAGTATCAAAATCAACCGTTTCAAGAGCTTTAATAATTCCCTGATGATGTGGAGGATATGCTTTTGGACCAATATCAACGACGATCAGTTTTTCAACTTTTTCTGGATAGCTCAACGCAAACTGCATTACCGCTTTTCCGCCTAAAGAATGTCCCAAAACGTGAGCTTTTTCGACGCCATAATGATCCATGTAATTAGCAATATCATTCGCCAGATCGTCATGCGACATATTTTCAGAATGAAAACTTCTTCCATGATTTCTAAGATCAATCAAATGAACCGGCAAAAACTCGCCCAGTTCTTTCCCGAAACTCCCCCAATTATCAAGCATTCCAAACAAACCGTGAAATACTAAAAGTGGTGTTGACGATACATTTTCGCCGAATATTTTTGAATGTAGTATATTATTTTCCATTATTTATTAATCTAAAAATGCTGAGAAAAAATCTCTGATGGCTCCGAATATATCACTTAAATCTAACCAGGATGAGTCTATATTGATGTTTGAATCTGAATATTCCAAAAAACTAAAATCAAAATTATTTCCTGAAATACCTTCCAACATGGTTTGCTTCATTTCTACATAATCACAAACTTCGCCTTCGCTTCTGTGATAAGCATCAAAATCTTCATGTGAAGAAAATACAGACATACTCCAACAAGAAAAATCTATTCCAGAAGTACCCCACGAGGTTTTTTGATTGGCTTTTTTTATTTCTTCCGGCTTGTAGAAATCTTTTTTGCCATAATCATTTACAAGAACAGTTCCTACATTTTTGATGTACTGTTTTTTATTTTCCGGTAAAGGTGTGCAAAATTCTTTCATCTAAAAAATTACCATTTTGCCAATCTCTTCAAATACGCCTGAACTGTGTTTTCCATGCCCATGTACAACGCTTCAGAAACTAAAGCGTGACCGATGGAAACTTCCAACAAATTCGGGATATTATCTGCGAAAAATTTTAAATTTTCTAAACTTAAATCGTGACCTGCATTGATTCCCAAACCAAATTCGTTGGCAACGACAGCAGTTTCGTAATAAGGCTTAATTGCCTGTTCTTTGTTGGTTGTATAATTTTTTGCGTAAGCTTCGGTATACAGTTCTATTCTGTCAGCACCTGTTTTGAAAGTATACTCCACCAATTCAGGAGTGGGGTCAAGAAAAACAGAAGTCCTGATTCCTGCATTTTTAAATTCAGAGATAATTTCTTTCAAAAAATCAAAGTGCTTTTTGGTATCCCACCCCGCATTTGAGGTGATTGCATCATCGGCATCCGGAACTAAAGTTACCTGCTCGGGTTTTACTTCCAAAACCATATCGATAAAATCTCTGTGTGGGTTTCCTTCAATATTGAATTCTGTTGTCACCAAAGGTTTCAGATCATAAACGTCTTTTCTTGTGATGTGTCTTTCATCGGGTCTTGGATGAATGGTAATTCCGTGTGCTCCGAATTCCTGAATTTTGATTGCAGCTTCTGTAACGCTCGGTGTTTCTCCGCCTCTTGCGTTTCTGATGGTCGCAATTTTATTGATGTTTACGCTTAGTTTTGTCATTATTATAGCTATTAGATCTCAGATATTCTTTATCTTGAATCTTATTTATTTTAAAATTTATTTTGGCAAACCGATTTGCATAATCTGAAGATCAAATTCTTTTGAAGCAACCAGCAGGTGATCAAAAATATCTGCCTGAATCTGCTCAAATTTTTCCCATTTCGAGTCATTTGCGAAGCAATAAACTTCCATTGGAAGACCTTGGGTGGTAATCTCCAACTGACGAACCATGATCGGGCTTTCTTTATCAATCTCGGGATCGTTTTCTAAATATTTCTGTGTGTAATATCTGAAAACACCAACATTGGTCAATTGTCTTCCGTTGATGATTTTATCTTTATGCTCTATTTTCTCTTTTTCTAATGTGATCTCTGAAGTTTTTTCATTCAGATAATCCGAGATCAGATTGATCTCTTTTAAACGTTCAATTTCTTCGTTATTTAAAAATTTAAATGAATTGATATTAAAGAAAATTGATTTTTTAATTCTTCTCGTGTTGGATTCTGACATCACCTGAAGATTCTTGATTTCCGTGGTCAGCAAATCGTAAGTAGGAATTGACGAAATTGTTTTATCAAAATTCGTGATTTTCGTAGTCAAAAGATTGATCTCCAGAATATTTCCTTCGATATTATATTTTGGAATTCCGATCCAGTCACCGACTTTCAGACTTCGTGAAGTTGCTACGTGAAGACCTGTGACAAATCCCAAAATCGTATCTCTGAAAACCAATACCAAAACCGCTGTGATTGCTCCCAAACTTCCCAGAATTGTACCGCCTTTTATACCAAATACAGTACAAATGCCTATAACCGTCAGAATAAAAATACCAAAAATTTTCACCGATTCAGAAATAGCATTGAGAGCCATTATTTTATAAAAGTCCTGCTTGATCACAAAATAATTCCTGAATGTATTTAATACCCTAAACAGCATTCCTGCAATCACAAAGATGATTGACAGATTCACAATCACTTCCAATAATGTAAAACTTTTGGGATGTCTGTAAAATACGGAAAAAAGAGCCGAACCGGCGAATGCCAAAGCAGACAGATGAACTATTGAATTTGTGATTCTTGATTGATAGATAGATTTGAAAACAGGATATTTTTCTTTATCAAAAAATCTCTTGAATATAAGATTTACCAAAAGCTTGAAAACAAAATCAAGCGTGTAAATAAGCCCAGCCAAAAAGATAAACTTAAGTAAAATCTGAACGGTAAGAACAAGGTCAGAGTAAACATTATCTTTAACAAAATAGTGAATCTGATCGCTTATGTTCTGCAAAAAGTCTTTTGTATCTTTTAACTCGTCTTTCATTATAGCAAATTTAATAAAATTAGAATCAGCAAAACCTTTACCACAACAAATTTCAATAACTATTTTCTAAAATCATTACAAATTCAACAAATTAAAATGAAAATTTAGATATATTTAATAATAAATTTGTTAATTTAGTAGTCTAAACCATAAAACTATTATTATGAGAAACTTTAATCTTCTTTTAATTTTTATTATTCTATTATCTCTGGGAGCATGTCGCTCGGAATCTGAAACTCCCACAGAGATCACATCAACTGTCATGAAAACCGGAAAATTATCCGGAAAAGTAATGTCACAAAACGGAAGCAAACCAATTGGGGGAGCCTCAGTTTTTACATTTGATGAAAAATACAAAATTTACCATACCTTGTCAGATTCTGACGGTAATTTTATTTTGGAAGCTCCCGTTGGTACACGTACCGTTTACATTCAGACAGGAAATGGAAGCAATTTCCGTACAGAGATTTCTGCAACGATTAAAGACAACGAAACGGTCAATCTCACTGCAAATCAGACAAAACTTAATCAGGTTGCTAAAATTGCATATGTGAAAGGTTCGTATGATAAGATTGAAGACATCATTTTAAACTTGGGATACACTGCAACAGAAATCACCAATGCTGATCTTGCCAATATCAATACACTTGCACAATATGATATTGTTTTTCTTAACTGCGGTTCACGAAATTATACAGTCAATCAAGCACTTTATCCGGCAATTGATGCCAATCTGGCAATTTTTGTAGCTAATGGCGGAAGTATTTACGCTTCAGACTGGGATGTTGCTTATCTTGTCGGTGGAACCAATAATACAGATAATTGTGGAGTTTCAGGAGGTTTTGTTCCCGATTCAAAATTATGCTCAAAAAATCTGGGATCATCTGGTTTAGTTGCAGCAAGTGTAAATAATGCAGGTTTAACTGCAGCACTGGGTTTCAACTCATTAAATATTGATTATGATTTGGGAGCATGGCAAAAAATCATTACTTACGATCCTGCCTATTGGGAAGTTCTGGTAAAAGATGCTACTACCAATGATGCACTGATGCTCAGAACCAATCAGTTTACCGCAACAGGAATTCCGACTACACCAATAGGAAATGCTCCAAATACAGCATTTACAACCGTTTGTATTACACTTCCGGGAAATATTCAGATCAGCATTTCTGTTCCTACCGTTGCAGTTCCTTACTTAGTAGCTTTAGGAGCGACAGTAGGTCCGTGTTCAGGCGCATCAGGAAGTGGTTATATTTACTACACTACTTTTCATAATCACGCTTCAGGAAACATTGGTAATGCCGGAGTAATCTTACAATACGTGATTGTTAATCTTTAGAAAATCGGCTTGAAAATTGATACTTAACAAAAGTGGCTTTTAGAAGTCACTTTTTTTATTAAAACTAATTTATGGATCATACTTTAATTTCGATCATCAGTATTATTTTACTTGTTTTAGGCATATTGGGAACTTTTTTGCCCGTTTTGCCCGGACTTGTTTTGAGTCTTGGAGGACTTTTGATTTACAAATATGGAACAGATTCAGATATGTCGATGATCTATATTTGGGCATTTGTCATTCTCACGCTTGCTTCAGCGGTTTTAAATTATGTAATTCCTGCAAAAACCAACCGGAAATATGGCGGAACGCGTTGGGGAAGCATCGGATCAATTATCGGAACCATTGTCGGCATTTTTCTTCCTATTCCATTAGGATTTCTAGTGGGTATGTTTGCCGGAGTTTTCATTGGTGAACTTTTGCATGACAGCAAAGACATGAAAAAGGCATTACGTTCTACAAAAGGAGCTTTCATAGGATTTATTTACGGAACAGGTTTTAGTCTTGTAGTAGGCTTGGCAATGTTATTTGTTGTAGTTTTGGATATGACGACTAACTTAATTTAACAGATATGTTTTACAAAATTATAATTTCAGGTTTTGCTTTGTTGGTGTTATCAAACTGCAATACTCAAAAAGGAACAAAAAGTGCTGAAAAAGTGGCTACAAAAAATAACAAGAATGTGGAAGGAAAAATTATTTACTTTACTGAAGGAGAAAATAAATTTCTGAGCGAATACCAAATGAATGTCACTTTCAAAAACATTGCTGAAGACAGCCGTTGTCCGGAGGGCGTAACCTGTGTTTGGGAAGGGGCAGCCGTTGCCAATATCGAATTTATGGGAACAACGACAAGACCAATGACAATTCCGTTAGCAACGACAGAAAATGCAGGAAGAAGCTATCACAAATCAACTTTTTTCAATGGATATACAATTTCTCTGGTTGAAGTAAATCCTGCTCCGACTTCAGGAGAAGGAGCAAAAGCACTTTCCGGAAAATACCGAATAGGAATCGTCATTGTGAAAGGCGGAGAAGATTCTACCAGGAGATAGGTTTCTTGCCTTTTGAAACTAAATATTCATTAATTTTTGAGAAAGGTTTACTTCCGAAAAAACCTCTGTGAACAGAAAACGGTGACGGATGTGCAGATTTTAATATAAAATGTTTAGCCGGATCGATGAGTTCGGCTTTTTTTTGTGCGAAAGCGCCCCACAAAACGAAAACTACATTTTCTTTTTTATCTGAAATTTCTTTGATGATATAATTGGTGAATGTTTCCCAGCCGAGATCTTTATGAGAATTCGGAGAATGTGCACGAACAGTTAATGTTGCATTTAATAATAAAACACCCTGTTTCCCCCAATCGTCTAGTTCTTTTGAAGTTCTTTCAATTCCGAGATCACTTTTCAGTTCGATAAAAATGTTTTTAAGCGATGGCGGTGCAGTCACCTGTTCGGAAACCGAAAAACATAAACCATTTGCCTGAAAATCATTGTGATAAGGATCTTGCCCGATAATCACCACTTCAACCTCATCAAAAGGCGTAATTTCTAATGCTCTGAAAATCTGTTTTTTTGGCGGGAAAACTTTTGTGGTTGCGTATTCCTGTTTTACTTTTTCCCAAAGATTGGTAAAGTAAGGTGTGATTTTTATTGGGGCTAAAATTTCGGTCCAGGTCATGGGGTTTAATATTTATTAATTACTTTTATATCGTCAACATAATCGTATCCTAAAATACCTTTAGCTAAAGTAAGTTCAATAAGCTGATTGTCTGAAATTCTTTCATAAAATTCTTTATCAATACTTAGTCTTTCATTTTGATCAAATTTAGTTTTAATAAATATTTCATAAGATTTGCCACCTTTTGAGCCATTATTAATATACTTTTTGTTGATTTCAATTCTCTCTTTTTTATCCTCCGAAATTGGAAATCTATAATTAATAAAAATACTTAACGAGGGTATTAATAAAAGAAAAAAAATGCTAAGACTCAGAATATTATTTCTTTTTGGTTTGTCGTTATTAAAATTATAATAAAATGATAGAATATAAACTGTTAAACCACTAAAAATGAGACTTGCAAAAGCGGATTTCCAAAATAGTTCATATCCACCAATTGTATTTTCAAAATATCTGCCAAATATTAGAAAAATGAAAAGTGGAATTAAAAATATCCATTCGAAATTTTTATCCTTTATTTTATTGCTTTTTTTATTTCTAAATCTTAAAATTAAATTTGATAAGTTATATGATAACAAAACGAACACAGGCAGAGAAATGAACATATATCCAAATTCTTTTACTGAAAAAAATAGAATGAGAATGCTTATTAAAATTACGGCAATATTTTTTAACATCTAAATTTGCTTGAAAATTTCGTTAATTTATTTCTTCAAACTAAAAACCAAATTATCCGGGAAACCCTCATCAATTCTTCCCTCCTTCAAAACAAAATCATGCTTTACAAGAAGTCCTTTTGAATTTTCATTAAATTTATTGGTAAAAGCTAAAATCTCCAGCAAATTTAATTCATTAAAACCAAAATTTAAAACTGCAGTCAATGCTTCAGACATGATTCCTTTTCGGTGATGATCGGGCAATAATTCATAACCGACTTCTGCTTCTGTCCGGTTTTCAGAAAAATTCCAGAGACAAATTGTTCCGATGAGATTTTGTTGATTATTGTATGAGATTCCCCAATAGAGAGATTCATTATTCCGAATCCTTTTTTTGATCGTTAAAATAAAGTCAAGCGCATCATAATTTGTTTTTGGTGGAATTCTTTTTACAAATTGATTGACAATTTCATTGCTTCTGATTTTTAAAATATCCTCTACATGGCTTTCATCAATGGGCTTTAAAATCAAACGATCGGTTTCTATTCTCATATCTCAAATTTAATAAAAACTAAACCATGAGAGAAAAAGTTTTTTATAAATACATTAGAAAATAAAACTTATTTAATTTTTTATTTTTGTGATCTAGATAAATTAAACATAAAGTTTATCATCCCGTAGGGATCTAAACTCGAATCTTTCCAATCTATTCTCTAATACTAAGCCGAGATCCCTACGGGATGACAAACTGTGTGATAAAAATTTAACTTAAAAAAAAACTAATGTATTAAATTTTGAAATTTTTGTGGTTAAATAAAATGTAAAGAAACTCATTTTCAAACACCACAACATCACATTCACATTTTCTCACTAAATTTGCACTGTGTATATAAATAAAGAAGATTTAAACGAATTAGAGTTTCCGCAATTACTCGCGGAAATTGCTCCTTTTGCATATTCTCCGAAAACGAGAGAAAAAATCCTTGAGCTTCGTCCGATGAAAATTGATGAGGCTGAACTTTCGCTGAAAAAAACTTCAGAATACCTGTCGAGTTTTGAAAGTTCAAATGCGATCCCGTTTGATGAATATGAAGATATTGAGAGCGAACTGAAACTGATGCTGATTGAGAATTACCGTCTCGAAAACTCAGCTTTCATCAAAATAAAAACCCTTACCGAACAAATAGGAAAACTTCAGAAATTTTTCCCAACGATGCCCGATACTTTTCCGAATCTGATGAATGATGCTTCTGCTTTGGAATATAAAAAAGAAATCATTGAT
>Ga0065714_10065061_pt1 | contig 13345 bp, 14 predicted proteins | sample MisRhiReplicate2_FD_59101 | JGI IMG/M metagenome (GOLD analysis project Ga0065714, IMG submission 59101) | Miscanthus rhizosphere microbial communities from Kellogg Biological Station, MSU, sample Rhizosphere Soil Replicate 2: eDNA_1 v2... | ecosystem: Host-associated > Plants > Roots >... | reverse complement strand
AGGTATAAATATATTGTCTGGTTGTGGAAGACAGTCGGACACGAAACAAAAACGAGGTGAGGCGTTACCAGTAGGTGAGTCTGTGACCCTCGAAGCCCAGCCTATCAGCTTCGCTGTGGGTGGGTAAATCACTCAATCGAAGGTCAACTACGATGCTGAGGTAGAAAAACTGTTAGAAGGTTTAGGTTTTGAACGTAAGGATTTTACTCACCAAACTTCCGAGTTTTCGGGAGGATGACGCATGGGGATCGAACTGGCGAAGATTTTATTAAAGAAACCCGATCTGATTTTACTGGATGAGCCTACCAACCACATGGATATTGAAGTATTCAATGGTTGGAAGATTTTTTAATCAATTCGGCAAAGGCCGTGATGGTAATCTCGCAGGATCGTATTTTTGTAGATAACATCACCAATCGCACAATTGAGGTTACCATGGGCCCTGTATTAATTTCCTTTTTAAACAGAAATGTCTGTCGCTCTTGCTTCAGTACAAGCTCAGTATTTTCAGGATTAAATTCTAATATCAAGGGAGGCTAATTTTCAGGAAATTTTAGTTCGCTTTTCCCTAGGTCAATGGAGGTGGCCACTGCAATACTCCTTTGATTCTTATCGTTTACAGCGCAATAATAATGATATACAATACCATTATTTTTAATAACAAATGGTTTGTGGGCATATAAATTATCATACGACTCTGAAGGGCTTATCAAATCTTCTCCTTCCCAATCAGTCCAATTAACCAAATCATAAGAGCATGCAAAACGATCGAAGGCTTTGGGTTTCCAAAATGCTCCGAAATAAAACATAACCCATAAATCTCCAATTTTTGAGATATTAGCGTCTCCAGATATTCCTGAATGATGATCTATTACAGGCTGCTCACCAAGTCTACGCCAATCCTGCATATCATTTGAAACTGCTATAGCTATTCGCTCGACCTTCTTATTTTCATTATTAGTTTCAGGTTTGTTTTCGGCATTGTAAAACATCACGAAACGATGATTAAGTGTTCTTTCTTTATCTTCAATAATGGTGCTTTTATATATTTTTCCATTATCATACCAACGTGAACTGGAATCTGTTGGCAATAAAACAGGATTTTTGAATCGCTTCCATTCTGCTACTTCAACCAATTTATCGGTATTTGCTATGCCAACTCCAAGCAAACCTGCTTCGTATCCCTGAGAGGCTCCACCAAGATAGGACAACCAGAATCTACCTTTATATTTTCCAACATCATACTTGCCTCCCCAATCATAATTTTGCAGTGCAATATAACCTGCTTTCTGATTTGAGTCCCAGGTATTTGAATTGAAGGAAAGGATCTTTCCCATTGTTTTCCAACGCAATAGATCATCACTTTTTGCAAGCCAGGTTTCATATCCCTTTCCATCATAAACAATATATATCATATACCATAAATTGTTATGACTAAAAATACTAGGGCTATCCACCATTTCACCCTTAGTATTAGGAACAACAACCAACCCAAATTTGTAAGGAGTTTTAACCTCCTGATATATCTGTTCCATTTTTAATTTTGAAACTTGTTTCTGTTGTGCACAAAGGATTACAGGAGCGAACATGCATAATACCAGGTTAACTGAAAGAAGAATTTTATTCATCATACGCATGGATATTTGGTTGTCTCAAGATAGCGTTCCTTTGGCACAAAGACAACCTGTACTGTCCTGCATTTTCAACTCAGTGCTTCCTTCTTTTTGGCGAAAGCCTGCCGAAAGTACAATTGATCTTTTTCATTTGGGGCTTGATTACCGGAGATAAAGATTATGACATTCACGGCCAGATGTTACCGTGGTGATGGTAGCTATCTTATTCAATGATAGTATTATGAATGCATAGAAAGCTTAAATTAGGCGGATGTTTATTAACTATGCGTTTGCAACTATATGACAATTTTGTAGCATTAAAACATTAGCAATATGCGAAAATTAATATTAGGACTAGCAGTAACATTGGATGGATATATTGAAGGGCCCAACGGTGAATATGATTGGTGCTTTACAGACCAGGACTATGGTCTCAACGAGTTCTTTGATCGTGTAGATGCCATCTTTATTGGTCGTAAAAGCTATGAAATGGCCCAGCAATATACAGATAGTAATAATGGAGAAATAGTGCCTGGTATGCCGAAAATGACTGAATATGTGTTTTCTAAAACGTTGAAATCAGTAAAAGAAGGATCGGTGCTAATATCAGAAGGTAGTATTGCTGAAGCAAAAAGGATAAAAGAGCAGTCCGGTAAAGATATATGGTTATTTGGTGGTGCTTCACTCACTGATTCCTTAATAAAAGAAGGTCTGGTAGATGAATTATGGATGTCTGTACATCCTATACTCCTTGGTAGTGGTAAAGCTTTATTTCGTAACAATGACGAGAGAACCAAACTAACGCTCCTGGAAAGTAAAACCTATGAAACTGGACTGGTATCATTACGTTACAGTATCAATAAAGAATAAACTTGCTAGAAGTTGATTGTGAGGGTTGTTCAGATAGGGATGACTTTTAAGCTTTGAATATTGTTTGTATAATTATTATTGTTTTTTTCTTCAGCAGAACACCTTATCTTGTAGATTAATAAGTGTTTTAAAAACATAAAATCTTATAATTATGCAGCTTTCTCAATCTGGAAAATCTTACACGATTACCGCGCTACTAAGTTTCGCAGTTATTTGCAATGCCTTTTCACAAAGTATAGAAACTAAATATTTCAAAGACGTAACGACAACACACTTACCTGTAGATGCGGGAGCACATACTTTGGATGTGGTATTAGCTGATGTGGATGGCGATACACATTTAGATGCCATATTGGCTTTAGAGAACTTACCTAACCGTTTGTATCTTAACGATGGAACTGGAAAATTCACCTGGAAGAAAGGAGTTTTTGCAGAAAAATCACACGATACAGAACATGTACGTATAGGCGATTTTGATAAAGACGGAAACTTAGATGTCGTCTTTGTTGCAGAAGATGACCAGAATCATGAATTCTATTTAGGAAATGGAGATGGCACTTTTAGAGATGTAAGCGAGCGATTGCCTGCAAAAAGTGAGGCAAATGGCCTGGACATTGGAGACGTAAACGGAGATGGTTTGCTCGATGTTATTGTTGGAAATACCGGACCCACACCGCAGAATTTCTTGTGGCTCAATAACCCGGAAAAACCTGGACACTTTATTGATTATACTAAAGAGGGATTACCTGCACTTCGTTGGGAATCTCAATCAGTTAAGTTGGTTGATTTAAACGGAGATGGACATTTGGATTTAATTGCAGGAAACGAGGTACCCCCCAATCGTTTATTCTTTAACAATGGAAAAGGACATTTTACCGAAAAGGCTGAAAAGCTGGAGTTGCCGGTTCCTTTACATACCAGAGAGGTTTTAGTGTTCGATGCAAATGGAGACAAACACCCAGATATCCTGTTTCTTAACTTAACAAGCAATGGTGGTAAATTTGAAAAGGACCCTACCGCTCGTTTGCTGATCAATGATGGCAAAGGAAACTTTAAGGACGAAACAGCAAAAAGAATTCCTAAACAGGAATATTCGACCTATGCGGGAGCTATTTTTGACTTTAACCGTGATGGACATCCAGACATTATATTAAGTGCACTCAAGATTCCTCCTTTTGAGCCTATGCAGGTTCAGGCATTGCAAAATGATGGCAAAGGGAATTTTAAATTGGTAACGAACGAAGTAATTCCGGAATCTACCGTAGGTAGGAGCTGGGGAATTGCTATTGGTGATGTAAACAAAGATGGTAAACCAGACCTTTTCATTGGCCAATGGGGTACGCAGGCAAGACTGCTTTTGGGAAAGTAAGACTATAGTTACACTACATGTTCCAATACGTACATCTACTGTACGATTTCGGACAACAACTTGTTCGGTAGTGCCTGCAAATGCTGTTTGTAGGAATTTTGTTTAGGTTTTGTATTTTGGCATTAGCTTGGTAGGCTATTTACCAAACCAAGTAATGTTTATGAAAATACTAATTCTTTCGCTGTTGTCTTTCTTGATGCCAGTAGCAGTTTATTGCCAATTATCAGAACAAATATCGCCAAAGGTATCTTTGCATGTAAATACAAATATTGAAACTTATTTTATTGCCGAGAAGTTGGCTATTGACCATATTGGAAATTATGTATTTAGCAATAAGGAAAACAGTTTCGATCACCAGCCCATTGTATATTTTGGCTATAAAGCATTTAAAAGTTGGAAGGATCGACCAGTTATTATTAGGATTTCAGAAATTCTCAAGCAATTAAGGGATATTCAGCATGACAATTCTCAGCAAATTGAGTATCTAACCTATCTCAAACAATTTCCAAAAAAAGGATTCAGATGGCCAGTGCCAAAAGATCTGCCGATGTACAATGAAACTCAATATCCTGGAGCGAAGGCGCTTGGCATAGAACTAGGAGATAGTTTAGCCTCATTCTATATACAAGCAGGGATAGGAGATTTCCTAAAAAAGAATGTCGCTTTTTACAAAGGTGCATTGGCAGAAGCCAAAAAGCATATCAACGTTAAGGCAATACCTTATATGGAAAAATGGTATGGTCAGCAGTTTGCAGGTTACGAACTTTACCTCATGCCTGGTATGCCCATTACAGCAGGGGAAGACAATTACCGTGCTTTCGGGCCGATGCTAACGAGTCCCAAAGGTAAGGTTTCGGCTATGGTATTTAGCTCCAGCATACAGCTTCCGCTTATGAAAGAGTTGAAAGATTATAAACATTTTGGATTTGATAATGCAGAGGTAACCCAGTTTTTAACTGTTCATGAGATTGGTCATTCTTTTGTGAATCCGCAATTGGGACAAATGCAGCCAACATTACTTCGGGACAGTGCTTTATTTACTCCGGCTTTGGCCAAATCTTTGGAGAATTCCTACATTGGAAACTGGCAAGTTTGTGTGATTGAGCATCTGGTTCGGTTGGGGGAGATACGTACTGCCATTGCTATGGGGGATGAAAAAGAAGCTATTCGGTTAAGAAAGATGCATATTAATGAAATGGGCTTTATCCTGCTCCCAATGCTCGAAAAGCTGGTGGTTGTTTATGAGAGTGATCATGTAACATATCCAGATTTTAAGAGTTTTCTGCCAGTGATATTTGATGCACTGCATCGTCTTACGCCTCAGGATATCGATAAATTGGTTCTTGACAAATAAGAGAATATCGTTTTTTTAGTGTAATTTAATAGTTGAAAAAAGTATTAATTACTGCAAACTGCAAACACTCATGAAACAATCGCTCCAATATGCATTAAAAGTTACTCTAGCTACATTGCTGCTTTCGCAACCTATTACTTTTGTTATAATGATGGCCTATATGGCACTACTACCAATTTTAATGGAAAATTACAGCTTTAATGTTAATCTGGACGTGATTGAAGTTGTTGTATTTGTGGTGATACTGTTATTGGCATTGCTGTTTAATGCTAAGAAAGCTGAGCGTATAAATGGGATGTTTTATAATAAGAGTAAAATTATAACACGTTCCGCCATTACTTCAATAGTGATCTTCTGTATTTATTTACTGATAATAGGTAAGTTAAATGACCTTTCAATCGATGAATTCCTTGTTACTTATGGTCCTTTATTTCTTATTTCGTTTGTTTGTATGAAACTTTTCCCGCTTCGTAATGAAGTCGCAATATCAGTCTAATCTGTTTTAATTTTTGTATATTGCTTATTATGATAGTATTACTAGATATGATTTGTTGTTTTCTATATTTTTTGTGGACTAAAGTTCGGGGAATTTAGTTCAAAGAGCTATCATACCCAATGAATTTAGGATATTACGGGTTAAAAATCAGCATAATAAATACTACAAAAAGCGCCAGATGCATTATGCCTAGCATAGGTGTTGTTCGTTTGCCCAAAAAGGTCATCAGACTCAATAACAGGGTAACAACAAAAAGAATCATTTCGGTGGCCGTAAGACCGAATAGCACAGTTTTCCCAGTAATCAAACCCACAATAAGTACTGAAGGAACCGTTAAACCTACAGTAGAAACAAAAGCTCCATGGCAGAGATTGATTGCTCGTTGAAATTCGTTATTGATTGCTGCTTTTACGGCTGTCATAGATTCAGGGGTAAATACAATAATCGCAATCAATACCCCACCAAGTAAAGGTGGTAAATTAGCCGCTTTGATTCCATAATCAACAACTGTGGCCATGTTGTGCGAAAGCAGGACAATAGGCAATATCATAGCTAGCAATACAATAGATCTGATCAGTATCTCATTTTTATTTTCTTTGGATGCATTATCTGATGTATTTGCTTCAATAGGCAATGCAGCGTTATGTCTTTCGGTAAAAGGAATTTCCATTGAACCTTTTTTCGGTTGTATATATAAGTGTTGATACCCCTTCGTCTGCAAAAAGAGGAAAAACCCGTATAATGTTACAATTAATGAGGAAAGTACAATTGCTTGAGTATTGCTGAACATTCCATTTCCGGCTCCTTCAATAAAATTGGGTAACAGCAGGCCAATGCCTCCCAACATGATAATCATACCTAGATAGGACATTGTACCTTGTGAATTGTATTCCTGTTCTCCGTATTTTAATCCTCCCAACAAAATACATAGACCGATAACAAGATTCATAATGATCATCATCACGGAGAAGATTGAGTCCTTGCCGATAGTTGGAAACTCTCCGGGGCCTAACATCACTGCCGAAATAAGGATCACTTCGATGGAAACAATGGATAGGGTTAGTATTAATGTGCCGTAAGGTTCGCCAAGTTTATGTGCTAATTCATCAGCTTCTTTTACGACACCAAAAGCGGCGCCCACAATAGTAAAAAGTAGCACAAAGAAAGCTATTACAGCTGTGTCGGATGACATTGTATCACCTAGTAGAGTATGCCCGAAAGCCATAAAAAGCCCTACAATTAGCCATATTATTGCAAGTCGAATACGGGTCTTTGCAGGTACAATTTCGGCTATGGATAAAGTGCTTTTTATATTTTTACTCGACATAATTAATTCCTGTTTAAGATTGTTAATAAACAGAGCAAAATTATCAAGAATAAATCACGACAAAATTATCCTATGATAAATAATAGCTTTTTAAGGCGGTTATTTTTCCTTACGAATTCGGCTTAAACTGACGGGTGTGATGCCAAGATAAGAGGCGATATATTTTAATGGAACACGTTGAATAAGGCTTGGTGAATTTGACATTAGTGCATCATAACGTTCCTTTGCCGACAGTAATTCAGTTGAAATAACTCTACTTTCTATCTTCAGTAATTCTTTTTCCGCCAGTTTTCTTCCCCAATTGGCAATATAAATATCCTGGTTATAGAGATTATTTAGATGTTCTACTTTCAGTTCATAAAGCTCACAATCTTCTAGAAGCTCAACATTTTCATATCCTTTTTTACGCTCTACATAGCTTTTCATTGATAGGATGGTTTCACCTTCTTCACCAAACCAAAATGTAATGTCTCTTTCTTCTTGTGGGGCGAAAGCTCTAACTATGCCTTTTTTAATAAAATAAATATTGGCTTCAATCTTATCGGCTTTTAGTAAGATGTGGTTTTTTGGATAAACTACTTCAGAAATATGTTCCTTAAGTGCTGTTTTTGAACTTTCGGGTATCTTATATATCTGGTCTATGATTTCGTCTATCTTCATTTACGTCATTTTTACAATTAATGCCTCCCGGGATATTGTCGCAACGGAAGATTACAGTTACTGTCATTTCAAAACAGTACAACCGCAAGATAATTACTATACAAAATAAGTTAAAAAATCGGGGCTTTTCATTATTCACAATCTCCTTTTGCTCAGCATACTTTTATGTAATATATAGAATGGTAAATTCATTTAGTATGTTTTTGATTTTCAGTAGATTGTTAGATTATATATTTTGTAACAAATACCACTTTTTAGAGACAAAAGGAAGTATCAAACTCATAGTTTTGAATAAATAATAGGTCATGAAGAACATATATATCACCTTGGTAGTTTTTTTGCTCTTTATGGGCAGTTCGGTTTTAAAGGCTCAGCAGATTAAAAAAATAGATGGAAGCTCAGTCAGTGCAGATTCTCTTCGCAATAAAATCTTATTCTTAGTTGATAAAGCAAAAGTTAAAGGACTAGAGATAGCAGTTTTCAATAAAAATAAAGTAGTTTATAAAGAGGCGTTTGGTATTGGTAATGATGCTGGAGTGAGGTTGCATCCCTCCATGAGTATTTATGGGGCATCTTTAAGTAAAACTGTATTCACTGTATTGGTGTTAAAACTAGTAGAAGAAGGGGCCCTTGATTTGGATAGACCTCTGCAGGATTATTTACCAAAGCCCATTTACGAATATCCTCAAAAAACCAAATGGCAGGATAACTATAATGACCTTAAGACAGATACACTTTACAAGAGAATAACTGCCAGAATGTGCCTTGACCATACTAGTGGATTTCCAAATTGGCGATGGGACAATTCTGATCAAAAGCTAAGGGTTGCCTTTATACCTGGTAGTAGATATAGTTATTCGGGAGAGGGGATGGTTTACCTGCAAACGGTAATTGAGAAAATTACGGGAAAGTCACTGGAACAGCTCATGACTGAAAAAATCTTTACGCCCTTTAATATGATGAATTCTGCTTATACCTGGTTGCCGAGGTTTGAGGCAGATTATGCGCTTGGATATAATAACAAGGGTAAATCCTACGAGAAAGATAAGGATAATGAGGCGCGTTCTCCAAGTACTCTTGAGACTACACTTGATGATTACGCTAAATTTATTGAGACTTTACTACAAGGAAAGGCACTTAAAAAGCAATCTCGAATAGAGATGTTCAAACCGCAGATCCGTTTGCGCTCCATTAGCCAATTTGGTCCATTGTCTAGAAAGGACACCAGTGCTAACGACAATATATCCTTAAGCTATGGTTTGGGGTGGGGTTTACTTAAATCACCTTATGGCTGGGGTGTTTTTAAGGAAGGGCACGGTGATGGGTTTCAACATTATTGCATTCTTTTCCCTGAATCAGGTACCGGCATAATTATAATGACCAATAGTGATAACGGCGAGAGCGTTTTTAAAGAGCTTCTTGAAATTGCCATTGCAGATAAATATACCCCATGGAAATGGCAAAATTATATTCCTTATAAAAGCTTTAATTAGATTTGTGCCGCTATAGAAACTCAACTTTACCTGTTTCCATTTCATAAAAGGCACCCACAATTTTGATTTCACCATTCGCTTCCATCTCTTTTAAGATGGGACTCTTTTCTCTAATTTTCTGAATACTGAGTTTTATATTTTCCAGGCAAATATGGTGAACATAGGCTTTGTTTGCAGAAGTTTTATCTCCTTTGAATTGGGTGTCGGCAGTAATTGCCGGACGGATTTTTGACAGCATTGCGGTAATATTACCAAGTTTTACATTGTCGATCGCTGATTTTATTGCTCCGCAATGCTCATGACCTAAAACAACAATAAGCTTAGAGCCAGACACCTTACATGCATATTCTAGACTTCCTAGAATATCCTCATTTACAATATTCCCAGCCACTCTGGCTACAAATAAATCTCCAATTCCACGATGAAACACGTCTTCCACAGGTACACGGGAATCCAAACATGATAGAATTACGGCTTTAGGGTATTGTCCTAGTGCCGCCTTACGAATTCGACCCGAAGTATTACGAATGGTTAAGGCATCAGAAACAAAATCTGCATTGCCCGTTTTAAGAATGGTTAGGATTGTGTCGGGAGTTAATGCAGCCTGCTGTTCGGCTGTTAACACTTTTTCAGAAAGTACATCAGCACTATCTACTTTAAATTCCGGATTATTTTTATTAGAGTCGCCCAACGAGTTATTATTGTTTTGGCATGCAATTAAACCAGATACTGCCATGAGTAAAATGGTTAAAAGTAATTTTGGAGTATTCATTAAGTTATAGATTAAGATTTATTTTTACAAAATCATTGACATAATTTAATAACTATTGCATACAAGTAAGTTAGTGTTTTAATTGTTCATAAACAATCTCATTTATCAGTTTTGGCCAAATGTAAATAGGCTGGAAATAAAAAAGCATCCCTTTTGGGGATGCTTTAGGTAACCATCAATAATTTAGATAGTTTTAACGTTTGTTGCATTCAGGCCTTTTTTGCCGTTTTCAACTTCATAGGTAACTTTGTCGTTTTCCCTAACAGGGCCTGCTAATCCTGTAACATGTACAAAGATCTCTGCATCTCCGTTGTCAGGTACGATAAAGCCAAATCCTTTTGACTCATTAAAAAATTTTACTGTTCCTTCTGGCATTGTATTTAGCTATTAAAGTAAGTTATTATTGTTTTCGAAAAGTAGTTGCTTAACAAAAAACAATGTTTGCGTAAAATAAGGATTGTTTAAAAGAATTCTAAGTTTTTTTGTAAAAAAATATCGATAGTCTTTAATAAGACTATCGAAGTTAATTATATGTAAGGTTTTTTAGTGTAAAAAGCTTAAAATAGCCTTAATTTAACTCGCTACTTAGAAGTTTTGTCTGAAGGATGGTTTTTTAACTATCGTGATAATCAATATCCAGATTAAATTGGTAAAGCAGTCCTGAAAGGTTCAGCGCAGAAAATTTTGCCTGTTTTACTTTATTGACTGAAGGATCTAAACTAAAGTTCTTCGCGGTTCGGAAATCTGTTTTCTCTAAAACAGACCTTACAAAGGTTGCTCCTGATAGGTCGCAGTTATGAAATGTGCTGGAAGTTAAATCAGATTCTTCAAAATCTGTTTCTTTAAGAGAACAGTCTGTGAATTTCGTTTTCTTGAGCTTTGTGCCATAAAAGGTTGAATAATCCAGATGGCACTGTTGAAAATGAAAAGAAAATAAGAACTTGTTGCACTTTGAAAAGTCTATCCCCAGCACCTTACATCCAGTAAAAGTAACATCCTTAAATCCAGTGCCTGTAACTGTGGTAAGTGAGAAATTGCATTGTTTAAAATGACAATCCATGAAATCGTTGTGGCTTAAATCACTTTTGGAGAAATCACAGTTTACAAATTCACATTTGATAAATTCCCTGTTCTCCAATCGTTTTTCTGCATAATTAACAGCGGTAAATGTTTTGCCTTCGTGGACGGTAGTTTCGTTGGAATTGTTCATAAACAAAGATATCGAACGGCCGGTTTTTTTCAAATTGTTTTACGTATTTGTGATCTTATTAAGTATTCCTATTCTTGTTATTTGTCTGTCCAGGCCGTACCTTTATTCAATTAAAAAGAAAAGCTATATGAATACCGAAAAAGCCATCCTTGCAGCCGGCTGCTTTTGGGGGGTAGAAGAACTTATCAGACATCAGACAGGTGTTATCTCAACGGTAGTTGGGTACACTGGAGGTGATGTTCCCAAAGCTACCTACCGGAATCATGGAACACATGCCGAAGCCATAGAGATTGTATTTGATCCATCACGTTTATCCTATCGCGGATTGTTGGAATATTTCTTCCAGATTCATGACCCAACAACACGAAACAGGCAGGGAAATGACATAGGCACCTCATATCGTTCAGCCATTTTTTTTATGGATGAAACACAAGAGGAAACTGCCAGGATTTTAATTGCTGATATGGAGGCCTCTGGTAAATGGCCAGGACAAATTGTAACAGAAGTTATTCCTGCAAGCGATTTTTGGAATGCAGAAAAGGAGCATCAGGATTATTTGCAAAAGAATCCTTACGGATATACCTGCCATTTTGAAAGACCTGAGTGGAAATTGGATTAGCCATGGGTTTTTCCATGGCTTTTTTAAGAAAAAGATTTTGCAATGTATTTAAACACCTTTCTCTCTCAATTCTTTTGCGAGCCCTTTAATAAATAAATAATTTATAGTGCCGCCAATTACACCACCTGCCACTGGGATTAGACGGCGACTTGCTCTAGATCCTAAACTCATTAGGATTTTTTCTGCAACCTCCTCCATAATATTCTTGCTAATGGCCAGTTTGGCATCGGCCTTTACAGATGAAGCAACAATCTTAAAAAAGTCATCAAAACTAATTTTATATTTTCCGGTGTTATGATAAGACATGGCCAGTGTTACCCGAAATTGCTGAGTGATAATGTTGATCACATCCAGAGGGGTACCAACAAGCATAGTTCCAATGCCACCTATTCCAGTGAGTACACCCGAGCCTGCTGCCAGTAAAGCACATTGATTGATGAATCTATCGATTCCCATTGTATCAACACCTTTTTTGATGTTAAGTTGGTCAATCTGATTAAATATCTGCTTAAAACCACCCGTGGCAAGATTCTTAAATCCTGCCCTTACATCTGTTTTTACCTTTTTAAAATTAACCCGATTAAACGATGGTAAATTCATTCCTTTTTAATTTGATATAAATGCTTGTACTACTTTCATGCCAAAACAGAAATCATGACATCCAGAAATTTCTTTGTGTGTACTGTAAATTCGACAAATTATTTAGGGTTGTTTAATTTTCTCTACAGTGGGAAAATTAGTATGTTTGGTTATCTCGATTATTGAATAAATCATAACAATTTTAAAGCAAAAAACAACCAAACTTATGAGAAACAATAAATTATGCGCTTCGATATTTCTGCTTTTCCTGATCACAACTTTTAGTATAGCCAGTGCCCAAACGAAAATAGGCATAAGAACTGGGGTTAATTTTTCGAATGCAATTATGAAGATGGAAAACGGAGATAAAGGAGAAACCGAATCGATTCCTGGGTTTCACTTAGGCCTCACTGTAGATATTCCTGTTGCCGGTGACTTTTATGTACAGCCTGCGGCACTGTATTCTGCCAAAGGATTTAAACAAAAAGGGAAAGGTTTTGGCTACAGTGATGATTTTAAGGCTGATGTTTCTTATTTGGAGGTGCCAATTAATCTGCTTTATAAGCCAAAGTTGGCCGGTGGGAATTTAATATTGGGAGCAGGAGGTTATTTGGGATATGGAACTGGAGGTAAGTGGAAGTCTGCGTCAGGCGTTTTAATAGGAGACATCCAGATTGGTGATAGTGGAGACATTATCTTTCAGAATGATGCTTCGAAGGGGGAATTTGGTACTTATTTGTACGGGAAACCACTAGATTATGGGGCTAATTTTTTAGTAGGGTATGAACTCTTTAGCCAATATTCTATTCAATTCAATGGTCAGGTTGGATTGGCGAATTTACAAACAGAATTTAACGGGATAAAGGGTAGAGGTAAAATAAAAAACCAGGGATTCGGTATTTCTCTTGGATATAAGTTCTGAAGAAGATTAAAAACAAGAAGGGGATCATATTCGCACATATGATCCCCTTTTTGTTTTAATT
>Ga0065714_10065060_pt1 | contig 13347 bp, 12 predicted proteins | sample MisRhiReplicate2_FD_59101 | JGI IMG/M metagenome (GOLD analysis project Ga0065714, IMG submission 59101) | Miscanthus rhizosphere microbial communities from Kellogg Biological Station, MSU, sample Rhizosphere Soil Replicate 2: eDNA_1 v2... | ecosystem: Host-associated > Plants > Roots >... | reverse complement strand
CTCGGCGAATGTACAAAAGAAAACATCTATTGAAATTTAATTTTCTTTCCTTTTTTTCCAGTTATATTTGGCTTTATTAACAGTATTCCGTTTCGATAAATCGGAAAGCATCGTCTCTATTTTTGCCTTGTCAACCCATTGACCATTGACAAAGACGCCGGAGATTTTTCTTGTGTTACTGATATTATCCAGAGGATTGGCATCCAATAAAATAAGGTCTGCATATTTTCCGGTTTCAACAGTTCCGATTTTATCATCTATTCCAAGCCAGGTTGCCGGTAATCGCGTAGAAGAAGTCAGGGCTTCCTGCGGAGTAAGTCCTGCCGAAACCAGCAATTCAAGTTCATCGTGAAGTGAAAATCCCCATACTACTGCGGAAACCCCGGAATCTGTTCCTGCAACCATAGGCACTCCGGCTTCTTTAAAAGCTTTCACTATCCGGATATTAAAATCTGCTATTTTATCTACATAAGTCACTCGGTCAGGAGTGGTGCCGGTGTTGTAATTATTCGAGCCCAGCCATTTACTTTGCATGAGTGGATGTACATATTTAAGTGTAGGCAGGTTGATAATCCCGTCCAAAGAACGGGCCTGCTCGGCAATCTTTACCATAGTAATTAACGTTGGCGTAAGCCACGTTCCATTCCTTTTGGCAAGTTGGGCAAATCGTTTCGCATCCTCATCACTAAAGCTGTCTGTTTGCTTCGCATATTCTTCTGCGTGTGCCACCAGATCATAATTCGGCACAAATGCTTCTTCGATTTTCCCTTTAAAGGCATTAGGGATATGACCGACAACCTTCATCCCTTGTTTGTCAGCTTCATCAACAATAGCCTTGAAAGTTTCTATATTTAAACTGGAGTATACTTTGATAAATTCATATCCCTGCGCTTTTGCAATCCGTACCGTTTGACGTCCGTCTGCAGGTGTGTCTGCAATATTGCCAGATCCCTTGCCACCATCAATAAGTAACGCCAAGGCAATACGCGGACCGATAACATTTCCCTTGATAATCTCATTTCTTTCTCCAAAATGTTCCGGTCTTGCACTCAGTTCAAATGCTGTGGTAACACCATTTGCAATATATAACAACATAAAATCCTGAGTATTTGTAAAAGCGGTAGCTCCTTTTGTAGGATAGTTGGAACCGAAATTGACATCTGCCAAATTATGGACGTGCATGTCAATAAGCCCCGGAATCAGCCATTTACCTTTTCCGTTGATCAGTTTTGCTTTGTCGGGGATTGGACTATTAATGGAGAGGATCTTTTTATCTTTTATAATTACAGTCGCATTTTCTATTATTTTATTGTCTGTTGCCATTGTGATGATATTCACATTGGTGACAGCAAATATTCCTTCTTTGCCAGTTCCGTTATGAATGTTCCGGGCAGACTGTTTCGATGCGGTACAACTATTACATATGATCAATATAAAATATAACGAAAATGTGTGAAAAAAAGATCTGTATCGCATTGTATCAGTTTAGATTATAGCTTAAGTTTACAACTAATTATTGAGAGAGATCTATCTAAGTGTCATGATATATCACCTTAGAAGCAAGACAGTCTGGAAACGGAATTCATTACATTTCAGTATTTCTGAGACAAGCTTGGAAAAAATAAGTCTGGTTAAAAAAACAATTTTTTCAAAAGTTTCACACGACGAGTCGCCGTGAAACCCCAGTAAATTAGATAAAACAACTATAGCTGTTTTATCATTTTTTATCCTTTAAAAAATGACTTGCATTGGTATTGTTGGGATCGAGTTCAAGTGATTTTTTATAATTAATGATCGCTTCTTTCCGATTTCCCAGTGATTCTAAAGTTTCAGCATAGCTGTCATAAACATTCGAACTGTTTGGAAATAACAAAGTATTCAATTGAAAAACCTGTAAGGCTTCAGCTTTCTTATTTTGTTCTAAAAGTTGATAACCCCAGGAATTGATTTCGTCTTCGGATAATGTGAAATCTTTGTTGTTTTTTTTAATTTTCGTGTAAAGCTTGTATCCATTTTTAAATTGATTTTCAATGAGTTGTTGACGTAATAATTTTAGATTTTTACTCTGTCCGAAACCATTTTTAACTTTCATATCAGGAAAATAATATCCGGCTATTTCATCAATGAGCCATTCAGGATTCGAACCTTGAAGATTGGTTAAAACAACGATCGAAAGATCATCCTTTGGATAAACAAATAATGCCGAACGCATACCGCCAACCGGCACTGCAGCAGGATGTTCTTCTCTATCAACTGTTGGCCAGCCTAACGCATATCCATTGGTCAATTTGTTAAAACCATCAATATGTCCATTGTTTAGTTTTGCGGAAGTGAAAAGTTCCTGAATGCTGTTTTTATTGTGTAGTAATTTTCCGTTTTGTAATGTGATAAGCCATTTGCTTAGATCTTCGGCAGTGGAAATGATTCCTGTCGCAGTTCTAAAGAATACGGGAAAAGTAGCAAATACATTATGCAGCTTTCCGTCATTGATCCATTTTCCGTCTATATTGATAATTGTAGAATATGCACCGGCACTGTTTGGGATGATATCATTGGAATCTCCAAACTGCGTAGCGATCATATTACAAGGTTTGAATTGATTTTCTTCAATAAATTTCGTGAAATGTTGACCGCTTAATTTCGTGATGATTTTGCCCAAAATGTAATATCCCGTTTGGTTGTAGCTGAACTTTTCTCCGGGTTTAAATTCCATCGGTAATGTCTTTACCAACTCCCAGTTTTTCTCTTCAATGCCATTGCCTAGAAGCTGTTCTTTTTCATCTATATTGTTGGGCAGTCCGGAAGTGTTGCTGAGTAATTGTTTGAGAGTAATAGTTTTCCATTCGTTTGGTATATCTGAAATATACTGAGAAATGGCATCATCGACCTTTAATTTGCCTTGCTCTTGTAATTGCATGATCGCCACTCCCACAAAAGCTTTTGTCATAGAATTGATCGAGAAAGTAGTTTTTGAATTGGTGGGAACTTGATGTTCTATATTGGCAAGACCATAACTGCTTGATTTCTCTAATTTACCATTTTTAATAATAGCCAGTTGAAGTCCGGGAATCTTCATTTGCATCATTTTCTCTTTAATGAAAATATCGATGCTGTCCGAATTACTTTGAGCAAACAGCAGTTTTGAAAATGATGTCACTAATAACAACAAGATGATTTTAGTGGTTTTAAAGAAATTTATCATTAGATTTTTATATAAATTAACTGGTCCGCGGATCTTTTTATTGGATTCTAATCAGGTTCTTACTACCAGCCAAAAATCCTGCTGATTTCCCATTTAGAAAGTAGCATAATTGAAGATCCTGAGAAACGGAAACATATAAAAGGAAAATATCAGTAAACGTCAGATAAAGAGAATTACTATTAATCAGAGTTAGTTAAAATATTCGACAACAACATAATTCCCGTCATTGTACTTTTCCAAAAGCTCTTTTAAATAATATTTGTGCTGTACTCCTGTAAGAACTACAATTATTTTACCTTTATTTTCAGATGATTTTTTTATGATATTGATCGCCATAGAATTGTTTCTGAGATCCCAGAAATTACACCATAACTGATAACCGTCACGATAAGAAATTTTTTCTCCATTAGGTTTGGTCACGAATCTTCTTGAAAATAGATCTTCAGAATTAGAGATTTTGGGTAGCTCGTGATGTTGGATAAATTGTCTGTATCTGTTAACCGTTTCAAAGGCTAGTGAATTTAAGTTTTTAATATCAGTCTTGGCAAAATCGGATAATGTTTTATTGGCATTTATATATTTTTCGTATATCATTTTATTATTATCGCTCAACATATTCTTTTGATACAAACTGTCCATCAATTTAATGGTAAGATTGTCAGTTAGAACCATTCCGTTGTCTTTTCGGTATTGGTTTCTTCCTTCAAACTCAAATGGAAGATTAAGCGTTTTCGGGTATTTTTTCAGATACATCAGTGTTGCGGTCTGCTCATTGGATTCAGGGCGTATCTCTTTTGTATAATCGGCTATTTGTTTGCTGTCATTTTCCTGAAGCAAAATTTCTGGTTTGATACTATCCAGTATATTATAAAGCATTTGAGGGTTCAGAATTGGTGATGAATCGTGAACGACACCGATTAGATAAATTTTAGTCTTTGAAACGGTTTGAGAATAGTTAATTATGGAAATTAAAAGACAAAACAATGAAGAGACATATTTCATAAGTTTAATTTAAAAGGTATGTAAGATAATTAAAAGTTATAAGAACAAATCTAATGAATAAATGATTGAGTTACTGTTATTTTCAATTGGCAAAGATATAGGGTGAAAATCAATCTTAAAATGGTTACTAATAACCATTTCTCAGTTTAAATATAATTTCAATTAAACGCAAGCTTTTATTCGATTATATACAAAATTCTCTTTGTATAATGAGTACTTGGATTCTTTGATATTCCTGGGGCTTTGAATATTTTCTATAATTTTCCGACTTTCTATACTGTTCTTAATTATTTTCCACGATTTCCATATTCCAGTCAATTTTCTTTATGAGTTTCCAATTGGGATTTAATTCGATTTCGTAAAATTCTCCTTTTATTTTTGTTTCTGTTATTTCTGTTGGCAGCGGAAATACAAAAAAGGTTGTCGCGTTTTCTGTATAGCTCAAAATTCCGGCTTCTCCCAATTTGTTTTTACCCTCAATTGTTGAGAAATTCCCAAAGTTTTTACCTTTAGAGAGATCTCTTCCTTTTATGCTTGAATATACAGTTCCTTTGTTTAAAATCAGTGTTCCATTCATATTAAAAGAGCGGCCGTAGCTTTTCAAATCAGCAATAGCAACCTTTAAAGTCGGTTTATTAATGAGTAAATCGGTATAATAGGTAATCAGTTTCTTTTGACGTTCTTCTCTCTCTGTTTCTTGTTGCCTTATAGCATCAAAATTGTTTCTTAGTTTTGCTTGTTCTAAAGTTTTTTTGTTGATTCCGAGTTCCGACTTATTCACTTTGTTTTCATAGATTTCAGCAAAATTGTAAATTTTGTACAGTCCGTTTTTCCAGTCAATATTTAGATGGTCAAAAATAAATCCGTAAGCTGGTCCGGTTGCATAAGGAAAAGACCGGGTGTAAGTTTCTGACTCTTCTCTTTTGTCGATTTCCGAAATGGCTTTTTCATATTTGTTTTCAAAGCCAGATAAAACAAAACCTGTATAATTTGCCAATCCTTCCAACGTTTCTATTTCCAATTCATTGTTAAGGTATTTTGAGTATTGCTTTTGTCTTACTTTTCGGAACTTTACCGCATCTTTCAGATAGATTTTGACTTCTGCACTTCCTCTGTTTTCATTGATGGCTTTTAAAGCATTTCGTAATGCCTGAAATTCTAAACGTAATAAAATTCGGGCATTCGTTTCGTCTAAATAAGGAATCGCATCTCCTCTGAATTTTCTGAATTTAGACTGAAGCAAATGAAACAATTCGTGAATAACCGTGGAGCTGCTATCATTGAGGTAATTAGATAAAACGGTAGCATACTCTTTTTCCGTATATTTTTGCGTGGTGTTTACAAAAGCAAGCGTGTTAGGCTCCATCGTTTTGTAATACAGTGTATTATTATCTGTTTTGCTGTTGAATAATTTTGTCAGACTGTAAATCGTGTTATCATAATCAATAATGATAATACTGTCATTCCAGATTTTATGTCCCCAAAGTTTTCCGTTGTCTTTTTCTAGAAGGGATTTTGCCTCAAGAAGTTTGGTTTTAATGTTGAGCTTGGTTCTTGCGGGTTTTGTTGTTTCATTTTCTTTTGTTTTTGTAATCAGATTTTTCCAATCGGCTGTAGAGTGCCACTTCTCAAATTCTTTCTGATGATTTAATTTTTTAAAATCATAATAATAACGCTCATTATTTAGAAAATCCAAAATTTTAAAGGTGTTTTCCCGGTCATTATTTTCTGCAAAAATGGTAGAACCCTGAAACAAAACATAATCTGAGAGATTTTGCATTCCTTTCGATGATTCAATTAATTTAGAAAACAGATCAGCGGATTTTTTGAAGTCTTTGGCTGTATAGTTTTCAATTGCTGATTGATAAATTTTATCTGCATCAACTTCTTGCGCTCTGGTGAACTGTATAAAAGTTAACAATACCAATATTGAGAATGTTGTTTTCACTTCCGGTTGTTTTTAAATTATCGGAGACAAAAGTAGAGCGAAAAATATGGAATTTGGGATGAGACCAGATGAAATGAGGACTAATCCTAAGGCTGATTTTTAAATTTTCCCGATAATTCGTGCCTATTAGACACATTTAACTTAGCATATAGATTTCGGATATGCGTTTTTACTGTGCTCAGCGAAACAAAAAGTTCATCAGCAATTTGCTGGTTTGACTTGTCTTCCAAAATCAGTTTGGCAATTTTTTCTTCCTGATTAGTCAATGTCAAATTTTGATTTTCCTGTTTGGTTTCCTCAGGCTGAACAACCCTCAATTTTTTTAACAATACAATTGAAGTAATAGCAAAAATAACAACCAAAATTCCCAGAACGTAATTCAGGTTTTTATGGAATGAATATTTTTGTTGAACAATAGAATTGGAAATTCTTGAAATTTCGTCTTGAAATTGCAAAAAATATGAGGTACCGGAATAGTAACTTTCAAGTGCGTTCAGAAGATCATTGTAGAAGTCAGAATTTTTTTCAAAGTCAGATTTTACATCAAAATTATTTCTTTTAATATCCGAGAATGCAAGAAGTTTTACCAACGGATGAGAAATGTTTGTATTGCTGTATGTTTTTATTTTTTCAGTAAAGTCATTGACAGCTTGTTGTTGTGCTTCTTTGTTTTTTATTTCATAATTTCCATCTATCAATTTTTCTTCAAATTGCTCTAATTTTCTCCATTCCTTATCTGCATTATTTGTGTTTTTAGAAATGCTGAACCAATTGTTTTGAGATTTTGGAAAATAAATGGTGTCGGTATTAGAAAAAATGAAATTGTGATAGTTATTCTTTTTATTATTGCTCACCAATTGAAAACCTTTTACATCATCAACATTTGAATGGATTCGGTAAATTTTATTCTTATTAGATAGTAGCTGACCTTTGAATTCAAAATATCCCGTGCTGTCGGTTTTAGTAAAGAAAAGAATTTGACTTTCGGTAATCAATGTTTCTTCGTCATATTTCAGCAAACTCAAATACACAGTTTTGTTTTTCTGTTCCGTTTCAATATATCCGGAAATTGAATATTGTCCATAACAATTGGACAACATAATAAATAGTAGAAACGCGAGTGTTGTAATCTTTTGTGACATCAATAAGTCTGCTTAACTGACAAAAATACAAATTAAATATCTCGCTACCGTAATCGTTACTAACGGGATGTTGATTTTGGCGGCTATCATAGCTCCTCCAATTTCTTTTCTTGTTGTCAATATAATATGTGATATAGGAAGTGTGGGAAAGTAGATTCCTATTAGTTATTTTATTCACACATTTTAGTTTTTGGCTACGAAAATTGGGGTTATGGCTAAATTAAATTTCGCTTATCCTAATACATTTGCTGCATAATAATATTAAAAAATAATTATGTCATCAAAAAGTAAAATTGCAGTAGTAACAGGAGGAAGTCGCGGTCTTGGAAAAGATATGGCTATCAATCTTGCTAAAAATGGATTGAGTGTGGTCCTAACGTACAACAGCCAAAAAGAAGAAGCAGAAAATGTTGTAAAACAAATTGAAGACCTGGGACAAAAGGCAATAGCGTTGAAACTCGATGTATCAGATCCTTCCGGTTTTGATTCATTTGAAAAAGATCTTTCAACCCTATTATCATCCCATTTAGGAACGGATAAGATCGACTTTCTGATCAATAATGCAGGATTTATACATTATGCAGATTTTGAAGCATTGACTGAAGCTCAATTCACAGAAATGGAAAATGTCCATCTCAGAGGGCCATTTTTTCTTACTCAGAAGCTTTTACCTCTTATAAACCCCTTCGGAGGTATTATAAACGTTTCTTCCGGGCTTACCCGCTTCGCCACACCGGGTTTTGCGGCCTATGCTGCATTTAAGGGCGCAATGGAAGTGTTGACAAAATATCAGGCAAAAGAATTGGGAAAAAGAAATATCAGAGTCAATGTTGTAGCTCCCGGAGCTATTGAAACAGATATTATGGGAGGCGCAGTCCGCGATAATGCAGAGATGAACCAATATCTGGCATCGCAAACGGCTCTCGGAAGAGTGGGACTTCCTGAAGATATCGGAGGTGTGGTAGCATTTTTATGCAGCGATGCAGCAGGCTGGGTCAATGCACAGCGTATAGAGATCTCAGGAGGTTCTAATCTCTAGATCTGAATTAAGTAACATAATTAGATTTAGAATATTAAATGAAAACAATTTAAACAATTGCACAATGGAAAATGAAGCCAATGAAAAAATGGTGAAAGCTTTAACTCAAAAAGAAATAGAGACCATAACAAAACTTTACGGCGCATTTAAGATGAAACAGCCGGAAATACTGGATGAGATCTGTATGCCTGACTGGAAAGATATTCCTCTGGCGCCCGGACAGGAGGATAATCCCAAAGGTCTGCAGGAAATTATGAAATATCTTTTTATAGTATGTCCAGATATTGAGATTGTCATCCACGATATTTTCGGGACGCATCAGCGTGCAGCGGTGAGAGCTTCTATGGAATTTACCCATATCAATGAAATAATGGGAATTCCGCCGACGCATAGAAAAGTGTCGATTGCCCTGCACGAATTTCATTATTTAAAAGATGGCAAGCTTACGCATACGTGGCATTTAGAAGATTGGTTTGGACTGCTAATGCAGAGTAGAGCATCTGAAATAGGCCATTAGAAAATTTTTAAGGAATTTATTTCTAATGATCTTTTAGAATTCACCTGAAATTCGTGATCAAACATTTAAATTTGTATTATGGAAATAGTTAGGATAAGATCTATCACAGAGTATCATCGCTTCAGAGGCCTTCCCAAGCCGGAACATCCTCTGATTAGCCTGGTTGATTATGCTTTGGTACAATTTCCAGAGGATGAAAAAGCGGTGAATATTGTGATGGATTTTTATTCTATTGCCTTGAAACGTGATATCGGAGCAAAGCTTCACTATGGCCAACAGATGTATGATTTTGATGAAGGCCTGATGTCTTTTATCGCACCCGGACAGGTTTTACGACTTGAGAAAGAACCTGATACATTGCATAATGGCTCTGGTTATCTTCTACAGATACACCCGGATTTTTTATGGAACTCGCCATTAGCAAAAAACATTAAAAGTTATACATTTTTTGATTATTCTATTAATGAGGCGCTGTTCCTTTCTGATAAAGAAGAAACTATAATTGTCGGCATTCTTGAGAACATCAGACAGGAATACCATACCAATATTGATAAATTTACCCAGGATCTGATTATCGCTCAGATCGAACTCCTGCTCAAATACTGCGACAGATATTACAACCGTCAGTTTATGACCAGAAAAATAAGCAGCCACCAGGTACTCTCGAAAGTAGAAAGTTTTCTGAATGATTATTTTGCTGATGAAAATCAACCCGATAGAGGTATTCTATCTGTTAAAACTGTTGCCGAGGAAATGAACGTTTCTTCAGATTATTTAAGCAGCCTTCTTAAACTGCATACCGGTCAGAATATGCAGCAGCATATTCATAACAAACTTATAGATAAGGCTAAAGAAAAGTTATCTACCACCAATTTGTCGGTCAGTGAAATTGCTTATGAATTGGGATTTGAGCATCCACAATCGTTCAGTAAATTTTTTAAGACCAAGACCAAACAAAGTCCTTTGGTGTTCAGGGCAAGTTTTAATTGATCATTGAATTAGGGATAATGGCAGGGGAGCCTCAGCCGATTCTTGCACAAAGATGGTAGAATGTTAAAATTGTAGTTGCTAACTTTGTTAGGACACCATTCTTATATTTTTTAACTTTAAAAGTATATAAATTTTGTCTTTAAACTGGTTGCAGGTGACCATCAGCAGAAATAAAGCTTATCTGTCTACACAATAAATATAATAATAAAAATATTAAAATGAAGAACTACTTTTTTTTGGCATGTGCCATTATTTTTGAAAGTTTAGGAACCTCTTTTCTAAAAGCGTCTGAAGGTTTTACCAAACCTTTGCAAACTGTGATTTTCGTTGTGGCAATGACCGCATCATTTTATATGCTTACACTCGCCATCCGAACTATTCCGATTGGTATAGCGTATGCCATTTGGTCTGCAGTAGGAATTGTTGTGATTTCTATAGTCGGATATTTTCTTTACAAACAACATTTAGACCTTCCTGCAATCATTGGAATTGGGCTTATTATTGTTGGCGTTATTGTTATTAACGTTTTTTCTAAGTCAGCTTCACATTAGAACGTTCTAATGTCTTTTTTGAAATCAATTTATAGCTTCAAAAAATTTAATGTCATCTTAAACCCAGGTTAGTCGTAAAATTGGATGTACTGAAATGTTCCAGATTAAGTGTCCGATTAAGTAAAAGCTCCATTTCCAAAAAATTATAAGCGATTTAATTCCGGCTTGTAAAATTTCCACATTGGCATTAAAAAAACCAAACATCAATGTTATTAAGCCAAAATTGACATTGATGTTTGGTCATAGGTATTTAAATAAACTAAGCCGATTTCTGAAATGGCTAGCAGTTCTTATGGGAGAGTTGATGCTAACATCATCGCACTCCATTTAATATTATAAAAAAGCAGGCGTGTAATGTTGCAGCTTCTTTTTTATGCGTGATTTCAAGTTTACGGCTTTCGTAAGCCATTGCTTTTCATCTTGCTTAAGAATTCAGGGGTGACACCTATATAACCGGCAATGTATTTTTGTGGCAATTTACGCATCAGGTCGGGATATTTGTTAGAGAATTTCCAATATCGTTCTTCTGCACTGAGGCTGAGAATTTCCAGCGTGCGTGCCTGAAAATCAATTATTGAACGTTCAGCCAAAATCCGGAAATACCTTTCGAAGACTGAACCTGACAACAACAACTTTTCTTTAGTTTCCTTGGTAAAGAATAAAATTTCGGTATCAAAGATGGCCTGGATGTTCAGTTCGCTTGGCTTTTCATTGTAGAAGTTCTGCAAACTTCCTGTCCACCAGCCAGGCGTTGAAAATCCAAGAATGTGCTCTATCCCTCGGTTGTCTGTTATATATGTTCGAAGACAACCGCTCAATATGAAGGAACTCATGGCTGCTACTCCGCCTTCATGGAGAAGATATTGATTCTTTTTTATTTGCTTGTACTCAACCAGGGAATTTAGCGTCAAGATTTCATCATCGCTCAAATTCACATAGGATTTGATGTGGTTTTCGAGTGGGGAAGTGTCATATTTTGGACCTGTCATCTGATTCATTTTGGTCATTTCTTAATCTAGGTTAAGTCAATTTAATAAGGTAGATTATTTCGCTTAGGCCTGCGAAGTTCTAATTTTGACTTATTAAATAACAAGAATTTTAAATAACTAATTTATGAAAAAATTAATGAATTCATCAGTTCTAAAGGCACTATCGATTATGTTCGTTTTAGGCCTGAATTTTACAACAGCAAACGCACAGCAGAAAAAAACTACGCTGATCAATCCGGATGATGCTGTTTTCTTATTTGTCGACCATCAGAGTGGTTTGGTTCAGACCGTTCACAGTATGCCGGTTGGTGATTTAAGAAGAAATCTTACCGCTCTTGCAAAAGCATCCCAGTTGTTGCATATCCCTGCGATTTACACTGCATCAGTCCCCACAGGACCAAACGGTCCTACATTGCCTGAAGTAAAAGACAATGCCCCAAGTGCAAAGTATGTTATCCGACAGGGAGAAATTAATGCCTGGGATAGCAAAGAATTTGTTAATGCGGTTAAAGCTACCGGTAAGAAGACCCTTATCATCTCCGGTATGTGGACCAGCGTATGTGTGGTGTATCCTGCGTTGTCTGCCCTTGGAGAAGGCTATACTGTATATGCAGTTGCTGATGCCAGTGGAGATATCACGCCTGAAGCACATAACCTGGCTATGCTACGCCTTACTCAGGCAGGCGCTATTCCCGTAACTGCCGGTGCGGTGCTTCCTGAATTGATGAAAGACTGGAGAAGAAAAGAGGCCGGAGACTTTTCCAAAATCCTGGCAGAAATGGTACCTAATTTCCAGGCTGTTATCGAACAATACAGTAAAGCCCAGGAAGTTGCAAAATCAGAAAAATAAATAGGTGGACCCCTGTATTCTAATGATGCATTAAATATCAAGCCCATAAGAAAAGGTTGCTCCTAAAAAAGCAACCTTTTTTAACTGCTATCGTCATTATATAATACGGCTTAAGTCCAATACCAATTTTATATTAAAATGAGATAGAAATGATACAAATATTAAAAAAAGAAGACCAGTTTAACAGAACCATATTCAATGGCAATTTTATTGCAAACAAACCAGTAGCTAGTGGAGCACAAGATAATGTGAAACCTTATTCCAGTCTGTTTTACTGGAGTCACGCACGGGCAATTGACCAGTGTGAGTTTGGATTGCATCCGCACGAAGGGTTTGAAATAATGACTTTTATTCTAGAAGGAAATGTAGAACATTACGACACGGCAACAAAAGTTTGGACACCATTGGAAAAAGGAGATTTTCAAGTTATTCAGTCAAATAGTGGAATTCAGCACCAGGAGAGAATTAATAAGGGAACACGAAACTTCCAAATCTGGTTTGATCCTGATTTTCATGAAGCACTAAAAAAAGCGCCATCATATACAGATTATCATAGCAAAGATTTTAAACCGATCATTGAAGATGGAATTAGAACCATTACTTATGTCGGAAAAGGAAGTATTGCCAATGTGCTTACGCCGGGTTTATCAATCAAACGCCTTTTTTTCGATAAGAAAGGTAAGCATAAGTTACAATTAAATAAGAACAGCAGCTATACGTTTTATGTTCTAAAAGGCGACACCGTCATAAACGGTAATGCTTTAACATCAGATGATGCGGTTCGGATCTCAAATCTTGAAAACCTGGAAGTGGAGTTTGAGCTGGACGGTGAAATGTTTTACATTGAGACACCTTCAGTTCCAGATTATAAAATGGTTTGGAGCTAATTGAGAATTATATTTTGAGTTTTTTCAGAGATAATGTCTCTCGAACCAGCACTTCCTGGAAACAAGCGATTTTCTTTTTTTAAAGATATTTTATAGAACCGAAAAACCTGAGAAAGTCTTTTATTTATCAGAATTTTATTAGTTAGGTACCCGCTAATAATAAATGGTTGCTCATAGAAAAGCAACTATTTTTTTCTTTTATTGTATTTATTCAAGTTTATTATAATACA